>Ga0194059_1000334_pt1 | contig 22895 bp, 4 predicted proteins | sample SepL6211m_MetaG_FD_163426 | JGI IMG/M metagenome (GOLD analysis project Ga0194059, IMG submission 163426) | Anoxic zone freshwater microbial communities from boreal shield lake in IISD Experimental Lakes Area, Ontario, Canada - Sep2016-L626-11m | ecosystem: Environmental > Aquatic > Freshwater >... | reverse complement strand
TCAGAAAGCTCAAACCTATGGTAAAAACTTAGATCTTCTTAATGATGCTCAGCTTAAAAATCTTAGCATGTATGATCAACAATACACTAGACAAGCTCAAGCTAAATCTAATACTAAACAACAAGCAATAGAAATTGCTAAGTCAGTATCAGATAAAATAAACAAAGCTAAACAAGAACAAATTCTTGCTAACATTGAGTTAAAGAGAAGCAATTATTACGTTGATCCTACTACAGGAGCAGCTACATATATAGGACCTTCAACACAGTTTAATCAATATGGTAATACACAAGGACCTAATTCTGTTGATGCTAGTGGATTAACAAAACTTGAAAGAGATGCAGCAGACCTTAAAGCATATAAAGATGCAGAAGCAAAGAAAGTAAAAGAGGCTGTTAGTAAACTTAGAAGTAGAAATGGTTCTATTGTTAGAGCTCTTAAAAATTTATAACCAATCTCATTATACTAAATTACTGAAATCCATTATATCTATTGGAATATATAATGATTCTTATTACATTTGATAACTTAAAAAACTATGGCTTCATTTACAGATAACATATCGACTTTTAATCCCTACCTCTCTCAATTACCCATTATTGAAGAGATGTCTAAAGTGGGACAAGAAAAGCAGCAGTTATACAATCAGGGTGTACAAAAGATACAAACCCAGATTGATAATGTTGCTGGTCTTGATATTATACGAGATGTAGATAAACAACATTTACAATCTAAACTAAATGAATTAGGTGGTAAGTTAAAGACTGTAGCTGCTGGTGACTTCTCTAATTTTCAATTAGTTAATTCTGTTGGTGGTATGGTGGGGCAATTATCTAAGGATAGTGACATTATCAATGCTGTTTCATCTACACAGAGATATAGAGATGAAGCACGTAACATGGAAACTGATAGGAAAGAAGGAAAATCATCTGCTCAGAATCAATGGGACTTTACTAATAAAGCAAATGATTGGATACATTCTGGTGATGTTAAGCAAACATTTAATGGTAGATATTCTCCATATATAAATGTAGATAAAAACTGGTTAGATGTATATAAAGGATTACATTCTGATTTAAGAGATGTAGATATACCATATGAAAAGAATGCTGATGGATCTTTAAATGTACAAAAAACTGCAGCAGCAATGCAAAAGTTAAGTAAAGAAACTGTATCAGCTGCACAAATAGAAAATGCTATACGTTCTAGTTTAACACCAGATGAGCAGAATCAATTATCTATCAATGGAAGATATCAGTTTAGAGGATATGACACTCCTGAAAAACTTGCTGCAAGTTCCACTGCTAAATTTAATTCACAGATAACTACTAATAACAATAGTATTCAAACTCTTACAGGGCTTGCTAATTTAAGTACATCTGATCCTGTAATGCATAAACAATATTTAGATTCATTAGCAGGTTTAAAACAAGTTAACTCCACTTTAGAAAATCAAAAAGCAGAAGAGTTAAGCTTGATTAGTAAAGATCCAGATCTTGCAAAAACAGAAATATATAAGAATGGTGCAATAGCACAATTTGCTACAGCTCATTCATGGGCACATGATAAAGTGAATCTTGCAACAAATGTTGTTGCAGAAGGAAATCTCAAAATGAGAGATGAAGCTAGAAAAGATTCAGCACTTAACTTTGATATATATAAACAAGACTATAAAGAAAAAGAAGATAGACTTGATAGAATAATGAAGGATGCTGAGTTTGCAATGAAGATGCAAGCTTTTAATATTAAGTTTAATGGACAAGGATCTCAAGTTGCACCAGCCACTGGATTACTAGGACTTGACACTCATGTTAAAGATATTCAACAAGCAATGACAGATGATGTAACAGCTTTAGAAAAAGCTTCTGATACATCTGTTATAAACACAGCTAAGAAAATTGGTGTAACTCCTGGTCAATATGAAAAAGCAATAGAAGATTATAATAGTGGTGATGCTACAAGACTAGCATCTTCTTTAAATGTAATCCCTGTTGAATATAGAGATGGAGCTAATCAAATTATTAATGATAGACAAGAAGCTAAACGACTTAAAGCTGCGTTAAGTTCTATAGTTGCTGAAGTATATGGTACTCCAGAACGAAAACAAATGCAAGATAATATCATTGCAAGTGTTCAAGATCTTCCACCTCTCTCAGTTAAAGATGCTCAAGGAAGAACTGTCACATTTACTCCTACAGAATTTGCTACTTATCTTTCTAAGAAAGAATCTACTCCTCCTCCGTTTTATGGAGATGGTGGTGATAATCCTTTACAAGATGAACAAATTACATTTAATAGATCTCTTAGTGAAAAAGAAAAATTACTAAACACTGGTCAGTTAGATAGTGAAGGTCATTCTATATATGGAAAATACCAACAAAGAATTTCTGATAAGGTAGCTGAACTAAATGTGAGTACTAAAGATGAACTTGCAAAGAAGCTTTTAGAAAGATCAGGAAGTTATCTTCCTACAATGACATCAATTGCATTTAGTAGTGAACATGGTGATATAGAAAGACGTAAACTAGAAGGACTAGTAGTTGCTGCTTCATCCACTTATGATAAAAATGTTGCAGGACAAGCAGGTGGTGATGTACGTATGAGTCAAGCTCAAGCAAAGACTGCTAATGAATGGGTATCAGGAAAAGGTAAAGAAGATATTGTATACCAAAAACTTACTCAAGGTAATACAAACTATTTACAAATGACTAAGGGTGGGGAGAAATTGTATATTCCTTTAACAAAGGATCAAGTTAAAACATTACCAATAAGTACTCTTAATCAACCTTCTGATACAGATAAAGCTATTATGTCTGCACAAAGTTTAGGTAATGGAAGTACCAATCCTACAGGCAATTATGCAGATGCTTATTTTAATAGATCTCGTATACCACAAGTAACCTTAGAAGCTAAAGCCGATCTAACATGGAATGATAGTAATCATGATAAACAATATGTGAATATGTATCTTAATACTCCTGGTTTAGGATTGTTAAAACTAAAACATGATTCACCAATGGATACAAAACAAGCTTCAGAATTTGTTATAGGATTAACAAATGAAAAAGTTAAACAGTTTTATCTTCAAAATCCAAATGTGAGTGAGGAGTGGAAAGCTGAAATTAAAAAACTAAAATAATTCGAAATGCCTGATTTTGATAAAAACTTACAACCGATTTTGAAGGATGCATCACTTCCTTCTATAGATGTAGATATTAAAGCTCCGAAGGAATATGCATCTTTGCAATTTCCTCCTGCTCAAGTACCTGTGTCTGATCTTTCAAAGGAAGAAGATGTTTATGCAGAATTAAATAGAAGAGGGCAAGCATCTAACTTTGAACAAAAGGGTGTGTTTGTAACAAATGCAGTTCTTGATGCAAATAAAAGATATGCTGCATTTAATCCTACAATAAATGATTATGAAGATTTTGCAGGATATGGTCAATCTGGTTTTGATAAGGCAAAGAATGGCGTATTAAAAGGATTGAACTTAGCAGCTACTACTGTGGCTGGTGGGTTTGCTGTGCTTGGTGGTGCAGCAATGGCTCCTTTTACAGGAAGGCTTGCAGACATTTGGGATAATAAAGCAATGCGAGCTATTGATACTTATAATAATAAGGTGGATAATGAATTTCTTCCTAACTATTATACAGCAGCTGAAAGAAATGCTGCATGGTATTCCACATCTAACTGGATGACAACTAACTTTCTATTTGATAAGTTGATTAAGAACTCTGGATTTGCTGTAGGTGCTATGGTGGGAGGTACAATATTCAATGCTGGGTTACTAAAACTTGGACAAGGTATTGGTAAACTTGCAGCTGCAGGAGCTGCCACTGCTGAGGGAGCAGAAGCATTTAAAATATTTACACCTCTATTAAGAAATACAGCAAGAGCTTTCTCTGCTGGTAAAAACATTGAAGCTGCAAAAGTTCTTGAAGGAGAGCTTTCATCTATTGCAGATGTATCAGCAAAATCTTCTGAATTAGGAAGTATTGCAGATGGTTCTAAACTTACAAATCAATTTGCAAAATTTGGAGACACTGCTAGAAGAATTCAAATAGCTGCTTATTCTACTGGTGGTGAAGCTGCATTTGAAGCAATACAAACTTCTAAAGAATATAGAAATAATTTAATTCAATCATATAAAGATTCACATCAAGGTGCTGAACCAACAGGTGCAGATTTAATTAGCATTAATGAATCCAGTGAAGCTGTTGGTAAAACATCATTTTTTGGGAACTTAGCTTTATTGTCACTTACAGAATACGTACAACTTCCACATCAATTAGGATCTACATATTCAGCTACTAAACAAGCTGCAAATACTTTATTGGGACAAACAGAAGATGTTGTTCTTAAAGGAGGAAAGTATGCAGCTCAAGCAGGACCTAAGACAACTTTTGGTAAATTATTCACTCGTGCAAGACGTGTTGGTGCATATGTATTTGATCCAAAAGAAGCAGGTCAGGAAATTGGGCAATATGCATTACAGATAGGTACAGAAAACTATTTTAAAAAGTCTCGTGAAAGTGATGCTGCTAGTGTATGGGCTGATGGTTTCTTATATGGAATGGTTGGTAAGGATGAGAGAGGAGAAGGTGTAGGAGCTTTAAATTCTAAGGCTGGTATTGAAAGTGGAATACTTGGTGGACTTACAGGAGGATTAATGCAGGTTCATAGTGGAATTCAAGAACGTAAAGCAACTCTATCTAACACACAACAGTTTATACAAAGTTTAGATAATGCTCCATCATTTCAACAAGCATATAAAGAAAGAATGGCTGCTGCTAATAGAGCAGTTGTCTTACAACAACAGGAACAAGATGCTATTGTACAAGGTGACAAGCTAGAAGCCAAAGATCTTCATGCAGATTTAATGCATACATACCTAGCTCCTCGTATTAAGTATGGTAGATATGATATGATATCTGAAGATATCCAACAGCTTAAACGTGATGGTATAACAGAAGAAGGACTTGCTTCTTTAAAAGAACAAGGACTTGCTAATCTTAATGATACTGTACAACAGTTCCAAGAAAGACTTACAAAGTTTCAAGAAGTTGCTAAGAATACACAAGAGATATATAAAGCTACTAACTTAAGTTATGCTGGAGAACCATTAAGAGATGAACAAGGACAACCTATAGTAGATGAGAAGGGACAGACAACAAGAAAGTACTCACCTATAGCTATTGACAAGATGGTATATGCTGCAAGTAAAATTGCAGATTATGATATACGTATACCTCAAGTGAATTCACCTTTATTAACTGCTGGTGTAAACACTGCAGGTATATTAGAAAGTATATTTAAAAATAATAGGCCAAACATAGAAGCTACAGATGAAGCATTAACACAGATCAATAACTTTGATACAACATCAGATAAGAAAGATGAACTTAAGACAGCTCTTTCTGATGTAATAGAACTCTCTCTACGTAGAAAACAATTTATACAGGAGTATGATGATATCAAAAGTAAACCATTAAACTATGCAAATGATTTTACAACTGCAGAAGAGGTTAAGGATGTTGTTGTAGATCAAGTGGAAACTGTTAAAGGAAAAGCTCCTGAAGTTACACAGATGAAATTAGAAGTGGGTAAAGAATATTCTTTAGTAGAACCACTTAGAAAAGAAGGTAGCAATTTACATCTTGCTCCTAAACTTACAGTGCTTTCTGAAACATTAGGTGGTGAGTTTGAAGTGAGACTTCCAGGTGGTAAGGTTGCATTCATCACTCCTACAGAGTTTAAAAAATATAACATCACTGAGGAAAATAATGATTCTCCAGAGCTGACAGATTTATTAGATAAAGCAGTTGACACTGTTTTAAATTCTCCTGAATATGCAGAAGTTAAAAAAGAATTATCTGATGCTAAACCAACAAGTGTAAATGATAAGTTATCTTTTTTAAATTCTTTAGACAATCAAAAACTAATTGATGCTGTAGAGAAAGAATTCAATACAAAAGCAGCAACTCTTCTTAAAGAAAAAGAAGCAACTAGAAAGAGCCAACAGAAGCTTTTAAAGAACAAAGAACAATTAGATAAGCAACAGGCTAAGATTGAACTTAACGCAGGTGATATAGGCACAGGAAGCCCAACAGAAGAGGCTGACCTTCCAGAGGAAGATCAAACAGAAGAAGGAAAATTAAAAGCTGCAGACATATTCTATATATCTGGAGTTTCTCAATTTGAAACAGAAGCAAATGCTCCAAATGCACCTACTCATGTAAAAAACTCTAGAGTGTTCTTAAACAATCTTAGTTCATTTAAAAACAGAGCTAACCTTCGTGCAATATTAGTAACTCCCAATAATGAAACTGCACTTGGACTAGAAGGACTTACACAGTTATCTTATCCAGAAGGGATTGATGCAGATTCTACTAATGTAGATAATGGTTTTGTGGCACAAGTATTTATTGAACAAGATGGTGGTAAAACTTATTTTGTAGATAAAGATGGTAATAGAATAAAGAATGCTGAGGGTAAAGATGCAGAAGTGGGAACTCCTATTGATGTTAATCAGGTGATCTTTCAAACTATGCCTACCACTAAAACAGAAGATAGTAGAAATCAACCTAGATATAGAAAAGGAGAGAAAGAACAACTCACTGCTCAAGCAAATGCGTGGAAAGCTTTTAGAGAAGATCTATTTAAATCTACTGGAGCAGAATTTATACCATATCCATTTAATGTATCTAGAGGTATAGGAATTAAAAATCCTAATGCTGAAAACAATCATGTTGGAGAAGTGCTAATTCCTAACACTAGTTCTGAGAATGCTGAAAAGATACTTGCATCTACACCAGGAATTATTCAAATTTCTGTAAGTGGTAGTATAATCCATAAAGGGCAATCTCTTAAGTTTCCTAAAGGTAGACCTGTCTTCCAACTTAATGATACATTACAGTTCTTAAATAATACTGTCTTTGGAAAAGCTAAGGCTACCACCATCTTCCAAGTGATCAAAGCATTTGCTAAGGATATACAAGATCAGTCTGATGCTGGTAAACAAATTGAATTAGATGTGAAGCTTGCTACATATTTAATGAATGTTTTATATTTCCGTAAGAGTGCTCAGACAACAGGTAATCAAATCTTCATTGATACTAATAACATGACCATATCTTTAGGTGGTCAGAGTTATCCTATTTCGGAGATAGCTAACAATGAAGCAAAGATCATTACACAACTTACTGATACATATCACAATATAAATAAAGAATCTCTTAAAGGACAAAATATTAAAACACCATTCTATGAATATGTATATGAGAATGGCAAGCTTGAGGAAACAAAATGGAGAAACTATCAAACATATTTACTATCGTCAAAGACAGCTGATAAAAAAGCTAACAGAAGTGTAGACAGTACACCTCTAGTTACAGGACTTGCTAAAGCTGATGCTGGTGTACCTTATTCATTCCAACAAAAATATGCAACACTACAAGGTGTTGATATGCAGGTTCAAGCAGTGGTTGCTACACCTACAAAGGTGACTGTTACACCAGAAGGAGCTCCTACAGTGGGTGGGTTTGTTGTTGATGGTATTACACCAAATACATATACAAAATTTAAAGCAGGAGAAGTTGACTTTACAGCAAAGCCTGATCCTGATAATGCTGGTGATTTTTTAATTGGAATTATTCCTAATGAGGTTACTGATAAATTAGCTACACCTAATGATGATGGTTCTAAGAATGCTACAGTTGTAGCAATGGCTGACATTCTAAAAGCTGATGATAAACTTGATCTATTGGCTGATGATAAAAAAATAATTATTGATGGTCTTTCTGGTATTATTGGTGGTAAGCTAAAAGAAGCATATGCAGAAGAACAAGAAAAAGATATTGCACCAGAGGTTACTGTAACAGCAGTTACAGAAGAACCAGTGATAGCAGAAGAAGCTTTTGTTTCTGATAAAGCTGATATAGAAAGAAGAAGACAAGAAGAATTAAAAAAAATTGGATTTGATATAAGAGAAGAAAGAGATGAGCATAAATATTTAGAAGATAAAAATACAGGTGAAATTGTTTGGATGGATGGTATTAGTATATCTCCTTTCTTCGATTCAAGTGTTGGTATAATTAAACAAGATGGAACAACTTTTATAGTTCCTGATTTAAAAAATTATAAAAGTACTGATAAAAAAGTATTAATATTTAATGAAGATTATTTTAGAGGTATAACCAAAAAACATGAATTTGTATTGACTTTTCCTAGTGATTTATCGAAGGGTCAATATAAATTAGATAATGAATTATTACCAGATGTTGTATCTAAAATCAATGCTAAATATGATGCAGAATTAGCTAAGCTAGGAAGCAAAGAAGCAACTGTTAAAGTGATTAAACCTAAAACAGGAAAACGTCCTAATGATGGTTATAGAAGAGTAGAGAAGACAAAAGGTAGTACAGCAAAGATGACAGATGCTGAAATTGAATTCTTTAAACAGTATGCTGAAAAGAATGTTGATTTTCCTATTGAAATACTAGAACAACTTGTTGACACATATGATAATGAAAAAGCATATGGTGTATTTGAAGATGGTGTAATTAAATTTTATAGAGGAGCTATCAAAGGTACAGAGTATCATGAGCTTGGTGAAGCTGTATGGAATGGATTACTAACTCCAGAAGAACAAGCAGCAATCATTGCAGATGAGAAAGTTAAGGGTACAACATTTGTAGATAGAGAAACTGGTAGAACTTATGATTATGCTACAGCTTCAGATCAGAAGATTAAAGAAAGAATCCTAGATGATTTTGCTGACTATCGTGCAGGTAAACTTACTGCTAGAAGTCTTGGTCAAAAGGTTCTTGATTTCTTTAAACGAATAATTAACTTCTTTAAAACTTTTGGAACTAAACCATCTTTAAAAACAGAACTATTCAAAGCTATTGATGCAGGTAAGTTTAAAAACTACACAGTTTCTGGAACTAACAATGCACCTCAATACAGAAGAACTGGTAAGATAGAGGGAGTGAATGAAACACTAGCATACTACTATGTACAAGATATGTTCATTCGTGCATCAAACATTATCTTTGGTGAGAATAATAAAGATCTATTATATGATGTACAAAAGATCACTGGTAAAGAAATATATAATAAGATAAAAGAATTATATATAGATGAGGATAAATATGAAGGAGAAGAAGGACTTAGTGAAACACAGTTCAACCAACTCTTCAAAAGAACCAAAGATCTATTACGTACAATAGGTGTTACAATCAATGAGGAAGACACAGCTGACATTAATGATGGTGAGACAAACAATAGAGGATATGTTCCTGAACCATTCGCTACAGACTGGAAGAAGACATCTATGTTTGCAATTAAATTATTAGCAGCTACTAATCCTCAAACAGCACCTACTAATCAACAGAATGCAACCACATTAAAACTACCAGAGAGAATGATCTCTATGGTGGAAGGATATATAACTAATAACTTTAGTAGAATCTTTGCTACACTATCTGATAAACTATCTAACACAACTGATCCAGCTAAGATGGTGGAGAAGTTACATGAGCTAGCTAAAGATGATGCTAACTATGTTAGGATATTTAAAAACATTGGTGGTGATCTTAATAATGAAAATGGAGTTATTGATTTCTCTAATTTCAAAAAAGCAGATTGGAGATTCTTAGTTAACTTCTTCCAGACATTTAATAAACAAAGACCAGAAGCATTAATTGAATATACCTCTGGTGGTAATGTTTACACAGGATCTGCTGATGTATATACAGCAAGTAGAGAAATACAAAAGAACTGGTTTGAAGCAATGAAGACTCTTTCTGATAACCCTGACTCTATCATCTCTAAAGACTATTCAAAAAAGGTATATAAGGTTAAAGAACTTAAAGCTGATGCTTTCCCTGTTAAGACACCTGTAGAACAAGTTAATTTTCTTTCAGCTCTTGGTATTGCTTTTTCTTTAGAAGACTATGCAAATCTAAAAACTGATCAACAGAATGAGTTTGGTAAAGCAGTGAGTGATATACGTAGATATTTAGAAAGTAAATCTGAACTAGGTAGTCTTAATGGTAAGACACTTGGTATCAATGGTTACTTAACCACTCTATCAGAACTGTTAGTTAAAGTGACTAATCCTAATAGAGAGAATACCTTTGCTAATGCAGAAGGTAGTTTAACAAATGCATATGCAGATAATAACACTGCTTCTGTATTTGAAAATGAATTTAATAGTGTTACCACTCTTGATGAATTACTTGCTGCAAGACCTGAATTAAATGATGTGTTCTCTAAGAACAATGTTACTTTCAGAGAAGGTGGAGAATTCATTGATGAGGATGGTATTAAGATAAAAGACATCAAGGTGTTATATATAAGTGGTAAAAAAGATCTTGATACTAATAAAGGAACTTCTACTTCTAGTCTCACTGAAGGACAGAGATACACACAAGAGATAAATCAAAACATACAAGGTAACTACTACATCTTAATACCTGGTGAAAGTGCTACACAGTGGATGATGAATTTAGGTAATGCTGTTTCCTTTGAAGATTTCAGAACTGGTAGAGCTACTAAAGAAATAAATAAAATATTCAGAGGATATCTATCTGATGATCTTTCTTTAGCTCTTGATTATAAGAATAGAGAAACTCTTAGAAATGTAGGAAGTAAAGCTAAAGAACTTCGTTTCTTTAAAGACTTCCTATCAGATTTAAATACTGACGGTGAACTTGTTCCTTCTGCATTCCTTACAGAAATTGATAGATTAATTGCAGATCCTGATGTTACACAGAAGGAGATAGAAGAGTATATTGATGAGAACATAGAAGAAGTTAACTCACGTATTAAAAGTTTCATTGATGATATGGTGGCTAACACCAAATCTGAATTAATGAAGAATGATCAGATAGAACTAAATGTAGACAAGCAAACATATAGTTATCCAGGACTTGATAATAAATTCATAGAGTCACAAAAGATTAATCCTCTTAATAAATATAAACTATCTGAGAGTGATTTAAATAACATCCTATTATTTACTAATACAAATTATACAATCAACAATATAGAGTTTCACAAAATTCTATTTGGTGATCCTTATCAGTTTGCTGTAAAGAATGGTAATCTAGAAGAGACCAAGCGTCTTAAATCATTCTTAGGTACTAAACGCTTTATGTATAATACTAATGAATATAACACTGCATTAAACAATGATTATAACAGTGCAGGGGAAATAGAATTAGCAGGTCCTTCAGAAAATAGTTTTGGAGATGTTGGATATCATGAGCATAAAGATTATGCTAACACTGTATCACTAGCTGATATTAAACTTAGTGATTCTACATATGATAATATTAATGAAGCAGATGCTCAATCTATCATCATAGATGTTGCATATAGAGAAGTTAAACTTAAGAATGGTCAGTGGTCAGACAATGAAGCTGAACCTTTCCATCAATGGCAAATGGCTTATACCAGACAGAATATGCCTGAGTATGACTATAGTGATGATGCTAGAGGTAAGGCACTTGACAAACAAGATAAAGCGTTGGTGGCAAAACCTTGTCCTGAATATGTTTTAGATATCATCAAACCTCTTGCTGCTGGTATTAAGAATAATGAAAAAGAAATCAATCTTGTATTAGATAAGTATTCACAGATGCCTCTTTACTACAGCACTGCTCAAAATAGAAATCTTGAGAAGCTTTATGTAAAGATGTGGAAGGAACAAATAGACTATGCAATATTTGAAAGTGGTAGAAAATTAGGAATAGAAAAAACACATAGTCTTTATACAAAAGGTGGTGAGTTTAATGAAGAACCATTTGCCAATGATACACTTGTACAAGTTCCTTGGTCAATATATGGTACACAATTAGAAACTGCATATGAATATGAGAAGGATCAAACATGGATCTCTCAGTTAGGTGCAATGTCTAGTGTGAACTTATATGCTAATGGAGAACCTGTTGGAGCTACACCACAAAGAAAGAAAGCAATTAAGAAAGAATATGAACGTAATACAAATATTGTAAAACAACTTCATAATCACAAAGCTGAAGTGCTATTAAAGAAACTCGGTGTACAAGATACAGTTAATGGATATATATTAAAAGATCCTAAGATAGTATCAGAAACTTTACAACGTGAGTTAAAAAGACAAGTGTTATCTAACAATGCTTTAGATACTGTTGAGCTTGATGAGAATGGACAATTTGCAATTCCATTTGAAGCATCTCCTGTATATACACAAATTAAAGGTGTATTCTATTCAATGATAAATAAATCTATCATCTCTATGAAGATGAATGGTGGATCTAAGACACAAGCTTCTGTAACTCTTTGGGAAAATGCTAAAGAGGGAAGAGGTATTGCTGAGAAAACAAAAGATGGGTATAAGAAATTAACCATAGAAGAATATAATGCTCTTCCAGAAGATAGAAAAAAGAATGTAGTTCTAACAAGTGATACATTAAAGTTCTATGAAGATGAGAATGGTAAACGTGTATGTGAGATAATGATACCTCCATATTTCAAAGATGCATTTGATCCTAAGAAGTTTCCTACAGAGCAGTCTATCATGGACTATCTAAACAGTCTTGGAGAAGAAGGTCAAGAGATATTAAGAGGAGTGGGAGCTCGTATCCCTGTTCAATCAATGTCTTCTATTGAAGTGTTCAAGGTAAAAAGTTTTCTTCCTAAGTATATGGGAGATACAGTTATTGTTCCTTCACAGATCACCACTAAAACAAATAGTGACTTTGACATAGATAAGCTTAACACCTACCTAAGATCGGTTTACAAAGATGAGAATGGTAATGTTAGACTTATTAGATATAAGGGCTCTGAGAAGGCTACAAAGCAATTCTATAGTGATGTGTTCACTGCAACTACACAAAAACAAATTAATGAAGTTTCTAAAGACAATTTTTTTAGAACTAAGTTAATCAATTTCTTCACTAAGGTTGCAGCTCTTCCAGAGATCAATCGTGATGCTATTATGAGTGTGCTTGATGTGAATGCACTTAAAGAAGATTCTGCCACTCCTGAATATGATTTCTTTATTAAGTATGAAGATTTACTACAAACTATAAATAGACAAGCTAAAGAAGCAGATCTTTCACCAGCAGATTATATTATATCTGAAGTGGAGAATAAGAAAGCTGATCTAACAGCTAAACTACTTAGCTCTAAATTAAGAGAAGATTATGTAGATGAGATGTATACAAAAGCTTTACAGAATGAGTATTATGATTCTCTTGAAAAACTACTCACTCTTCCAGAAAACTTTAAACATTTAATTTCTCCTGTAGATGATGCTGGTCTTTCTGATGTTGCTAAGCAATTAGATAAGTTAAGAGGTGAAGGTGAAAATAATATTAAGAATAGAATTCTTGATAGAAACTACATGACTTCTCTAAGACAAGCATTCCTTATAACTAAGAAGTGGGTGGGAATAGTTGCACAAAACATTAAGAGTCAATCTCTTACACAGAAGACTAAAGTGTACATCAACCCTGCAAACATTTCACAATTAAGTGATGCTGATAAAGCTATACTTGGTGATGGATCTATTTTACTTCCTCATAATAAAGTGAATGTAGATGGTGAGGAATTTGCATCTATATCAGGTGTTCTCACTGCAGATGGTAAAGAGTATATATCAAGTAGACTTTCTGGATATGGTACAGCTGTTGTGGATGTGGTGAATAATCCATTCATTAGAAAAATTATTGGTTCTAAACTTGCAGTGAATACATTCATGTTCCTTGAAAGAATTGGATGTGGAGAACGTACACCAATGTTTATGAATCAACCTATCATTACAGAATATTTAAAATATCTTGATGGACAGGGTTATTCATTCTTATATAAAGAATCTAATCTTAAATATATTAAAAATAAATTTGGTGCTAGTCCTATTGATATTGCTAATGCCACTCTTAATGTAGATCAATTAGAAAAGAACATTAGTGATTACTCAGAAAAAGGATTTGTTGGATCTTCTAAATACAATGCTGAACAACAACTTATTTTAAAAGAGTTCTTGAAATATGCTAGAATGGCTGATTTTAGTTCTAAGTTAATACAAGCTACTAACTATGATACTTCTAAATCTAAAAGCTTAGAAGCTCATTCTAGAAAGAAAACAAAAACAGAATTAGCAAGAGATACAAACATCTTCTCTGGTGTAGATGAGTTATTAAAGTCTAGTTACATAGGTAATCAAAAAGATCTACTAGACAAACTTATGTCTGCTCTTGGAGGAATAATGAAATTAGAAAGTCCTGACTTCTCAATCATAACTAATGAAGCTATGAGAACTTACGAGGAAAGAGAGTTTATGTCAGGAGATGATTTTGATAAAGTGGCTAGTAAAATGAAAGCTGCATTCCTTGATTATATTATTCAAGTAAATTCTCCTAACTTAGCCTCAGAAATTGAAGAGCTATTTGCATCTGAAAACTCTGTTGCTGATCAATTGCTTACTGCTCAAAAGAAATATCCTGAAATGAAATTGTTACAGGATTTTGAGATTAGAAGTTCAGATAGATTCAATAGTGCAAAAACAATTAAATTAAGAGTTAATTTAAAAGAAGCATATGATGAGAATCTGTATATAGAGTTTATGAGAGAGTTGAAAGAAATAGATAAACCTTTGTTTGATAACCTAGTAAAGGTTGCCATTCTACAAGGAACCTACCAATCAGCTGTATCAATTAAAAATATTATTCCTGTTGAGGATTATGCAGCTATTGTTAAGCCTATTATTGATTCTTTAATTTCTACACCAGACATTAAATTATTTAGCAAGGGTATGTTCCAAAGAGCATCTTGGAATGATGATGTAGTGTTCCCTGAATTCAATCCTAGATTTGTTCCTAATGTTATGAGATATGGGGATGAACATTATCCTATTGCAGAAGATGAATTTGGTAATGAAGTGTATCAATATGTTTCTGATGTGATTCCTAGATTTGAACTTCCTACAGGTATATTTGGAAATCTAGAAGACAGAAGAATTCTATTAATGAATCCTGTGTTTAATCCTGTTGAATCAAAAAGTGATTTCATTAAGGTGCGTAGAACACAAACATTAAAGAATGGTGATGTTATGGATTTCACAACAGGTCAATCTATTGTTAGTTCTGACTATAGAAGAAGAAGAGAAGCTGGTGATCTTTCATTACGTGATGTATATGGATATCAAAAAGTTTATATTGGTGATTCACCAATTGTAACACCTGATGGTCTTCATGTATATAAACTAATCAACCTAAGAGGTGACGGTGCTAATGTTACAGAACACTATGCAGATTATAGAAAGTCTGTTCTTAACAATGGTACAGTGAAGATTGATCAAGAGATACCTGATGCAGACATCATCAAATATTTTAATGCCACTCCAGATGTAGATTTCAAAGAAACAGAAGCACCTGCATCTACAGAAGCTGTAAGTATCCCTATTAAAATAGATACATCTAAAAAGATAAATATATATGCAGGTACAGGAGAGAATGCTGAATTAAGTAATTTTGCTAATAGACCTTTTGAAATTAAAGGATATAAATTTAATTCTGTAGAACAAGCTTTTCAAGAGGCTAAATATGAATTTACTAAAAGAACTGCTGAAGATGCTCAAATAAGAATTAATATTCAAAATGCATCTTCTTCTGCAGAAGTTAAAAGATTAGGAAGTAAATATCCCACTCTAGATACAAAAGCTTGGGATAGTAAAAGCTCTGATATTATGAAAAGAATTATTAAACTTTCTTTTGAACAAAACCCAAATGCTCTTAACGCACTTCTTGCTACAGGTAATTCTGAACTTACACATACACAAGATAATACTAAATGGGGTAAAGAATTTCCAAGATTACTTATGGAAGTAAGAAATGAACTTAGACCTACACAAGCTGTAAGTGACAAAAAAGAATTATTCTCTTTTGAAAAAGGAATTGCTCAAAAATCATTTAGAGGTAAAGTTCTTAATTTTGTAGATAAGATTCCTACAAATAAAGAAACTGTTGTAGCAATGAGTAATGACAAAGAAACAGGAGTGATTAGTATAGCCACTGCAGCTATGATCCAAAAGTTTAATGATAAAGCTTGGACCGCTCCAGCTAAACAATCAGATGGAAGTTTTGCTACACCTCTATCTGAGAATGAATTTAAGAGTTTGAATGAATGGTTTACATTTGGATTAACTCATGAAGTTAAACATGATACTATTTTTAAAGAAGAAGGTGAAACTACAGGACAGTATGAGGATAGAATTAATCAAGCAGCATTAGAAGATCTTAGAAAGAATTATAATATTCCTTCTGCTGAAACATTTGATTCATTAACAGAGTTTACTCCTGAGAGAAAGACAGAAATTTTAACTAACTTTGGACAGAAATATCCTCTCTTCTCAAAAGAACAAAATATTGAGTTTATTAATGATGAACTAGCTAAAGACAAAGATGCTACTATTCAATTACTTAAAGACTGTTACTAATGGCTTGTGTAAATCCAAATGATTCAAATTTTAAGGAGATCTTAAAGAAGGTAAGAAATCCTATACGTGCTGAAATTGCTTTCCAAAAGCAAATTGAACAGTATGATGGCTTACGAAAAACTGTAAAGGATATTATTAGTGGTGATGCAAAGAGTGTTACTACTGATTTTACTGATAGTATATACGATCTTTTATCTGATAAGGGGTTACAAATACTGAAGGATAATAATATATCTAAAGAAACCTTTAATGCTGAACTTAACAAAGAACTATCTAAGAGTAAGTTCTCAAAATGGGTTGAGTCTATTATAGATGAGATATCAAGAATACTAGGAAGAGAAAAACTAAATAACATTATTGATAGTATCACTTCTCAGCAGGTAAGAGATTACTTTACAGCAGAAGGAGACATGTTGATATATGGAATTACATCTAGTCAGAAATCAAAGATTCCTTTAGTGAACCAGTTAATATATAGAAGCATTACTCCTGCCAATTATAACTTTAAAAGAATTATAAAAAAAGGTGCTGTATCATTATTTACAGGAAGAGACTATAAAGACTTTATTAAAACAATTACAGAGTGGAGAAATAATGATGTTGCAAATAATGTAACAAGACAAAATAAAGTAATTCCTAGATGGGCAACTGAATTAACAGAAGAACAATATAATAAAAGAGAAGATGCATGGAGACTATCTAATGGTCTTGCTCAAATACATAACACTTTTAAATTTGTTGGAAAAGGATTTTTAGATTCTGAGTATAACTTAATAGCAAGTGAACTAGGACAGAATGTATATGCATTTGTGAATCCAGATTTTGATTCTCCAGATATAGATAGAAAACTTGGTATTGATAAGACTAATGCAGTGATGGGTAAGTATGCAATTAAGTTAGGAGTGGATGATGTAGGAGAATACTTTCAATATAATGATGTGTGGGATTTAAATGTTACAAACCCTATTATAAAAACAGTGATAGAAGCCACCCAAAATCCTTTCATTGTAACTGGTAAGATATACAAGGCACTTGATTATGATGAGACTGGAAATCCTATTGAATATTATACTAATGATGCATCTAATCCAAACATTAAATTATACAATGACATGGTTCAATATATTAATGTTCAAGAAGAACTTGATAATGTTGATGTACTAGATAAGTTAAATGATTGCTTTTAGTTAAAAAATATATTATATGAACTGTTCATTAGACGATATAAAAAGAGATGCTTTCAAATCTTTTTTAAACATAAATTTATCAAACCTTACATCTAAGAAATTTGATGATAAGGGAGAGATGTCTTTTAATTATACTACAAGTGTTAAGTATACATCAGCAAACCAAGCAATACGAGTTGCAAAAAATATATTTGATAAGATAAGACCTGAGATTGAAAAGTGGGCTGGTGGTCATTTTGGAGAATACTTCAAAGCAGGATTTATAAAACAAATAGTTGATGAAAAAAATTATAGAGTAATTATAAAATATCAATTTCCACAAAGACTAGAGAATGGATATCTTGCTAAGTTTAAAATGCAAGAAGAAGAAACTGCAAAAAGAGAAGCAGCAGATAGAAAAGAAATATATAATATTCTTAATCGAAGAGAATTTATAAGCAAGGATGAAGAAGAAAGATTAAGAGGAGTAAATGTAGAAAAAGGAAGAGGGGAGTTTCTCCAGAAGACAGGTGGTCCTATTAGCTCTACAGCTTCTCCTAAAACTATATCACTACTTAAAGACTTCCTTAAACGCATTGGTGTAAATATATCAGCTATTGATAAAGATATTATTGTAGATGGTGTTAAACAAGATGCTAATGGTGCTGCACTATTAACACAAAAGCTTATACAGGTGATCAAAGGAAAAGAAGCAAAGTCTCTTCCTGAAGAAGCAATGCACTTTGCTGTAGCCATAATCAAACAAACCAATCCAACACTATATAAAAAGTTATTAAATGACATTAATAAATATGCCATTTTAGACCAGGTATTTAAAGACTATGGTAATGATCCACTCTATCAAACTAAGGATGGTAAACGTGATGTAATCAAGCTTAAAGAGGAAGCTATTGGAAAGGTGTTAGCTGAAGTTATTATTGGTAAGACAGAAGGCACTAGAGAGAACCCTGAACTACTTGCAAAGGTTGGTACATGGTGGGATCAGATTGTAGAATTTTTCAAAGGACTATTTTCTAAGAGTGGATTTGATCAAGCTGCTATGGACATCATCTCTGGAAAAGACATTGGTACAGCAGAAGATATTAATGAAGAAGAGGGAGCAGCATTCTTACAGAAGGATGTTCAATCTAGAATCATTGATGACTTAGTTAATACAAGTGCTACAATAGAACTAAGAGCAGATGGCTATTATAGAAATGGTATAAAGATTAAACGAAGAGTTAGTGATATAGTTCAAAGCTGGTATGATTCAATCTTTAATGATATTCAAAGTGACTATGCTAAAGCAGTGGCTGAAGCAAAAGCTGAGAAGGGTACAGCAGGACATAAGGCTAAAGAATATGCATTCAACTTATTTGTTGATGAAGATGGATATCTAAGAAAGACACCTTTGGTGGATAGCATTACAGACTTTACTACAGAGAATCCAGACTTTGATTACAACATGTATAAAATTCTTAAGGCTAATCTTGAAGCACGTTTAAATTCTTTTCCAGATGGTACTAGGTTTAAATCTGAGATGAGAATATATGATGCTAAAAGAGACCTTGCTGGAACTGTAGATTTTATAGCAGTTGAACCTGATGGAAAGGTTAATGTATTAGACTGGAAATTCATGGGACTGAATCTTGATAAGTATGAAGATATCCCTTGGTATAAAATCAATGCTTGGCAGAGACAGATGAATCAGTATAAATTGATTCTTCAAGAAGCTTATGGTATTAAGCCACAAGACTTTGGACAAACAAGAATGATTCCTATATATGCTAAGTATTCTGAAGGTAATGCTAAACTAAAAATTATACCTACTCTTTTAGATATAAAGATTGGTGATGTTAATGTTCAGAATATCACTGAAGATTATCTTCTTCCTGTAGGACTTGAAAATGAAAAGACTGGTGACAAGCGAATAGATAAATATCTTGAGAGATTAAATAATCTATATAAAAGAATATCTGAAACAAAGGTGGCACCTGAAGAAAAAGCTGATAAAGCTAAACAACTAAATGAGTTATTCAAAGTTATTAGACAATTACAGATAAGAAAGAATGCAGCACCTGTAGTGAGACAAGCTAAGATTTTAAATAAACAAATAACTGGAATCATTAAACAGTTTAATCAAACCTTTGTTGGTAAAGATGTTAAACAGTTTGATCAGAAATTTATAAATGATTTTGGTAGACAAATAAGCAATGCTAAGTTTGCAGTGGAGACATATGTAAATATATCAACAGAACTTAAAACTTTATTTACAGGCACTCTCACTGCAGAAGAAGAAAAGCTAAAGCATGATATTAAAGAAACTTCTGAAACAGCAAGAGATCTTAAAATAGAACTACTTGAACTTGAAGAATCATATGTAGCAGATGTTGTTGCTAAGAGAGAAGATGTTGATGATAACTATCTTGCTCCTGAGAAAATAGTTAGAGGATTTAGTAGATGGTTTTCTACAACTTCTACAATGCAAATTAAAGGAGTGGAGCTCTTATATAAACTAGCAAATAAAGCTTTGTATTATATAGGTGTAGACACTCTTGCACAAAGTAAAATAATTGAAACTATTGAAACTAAGTTCAATGCATGGGCTACTGCTAAAGGGCTTTCTAAAAAAGACTATTTCAATATCATTAAAAAGAAAGACAAGAATGAACTAATAGATCAGTATGATTCTAAGTTCTATTCAGAGATCAAAGAGAAAAGTGCAGACAAAGACTTCAAATGGATACAAGATAATATTGATCATGTTAAATATAAAGCATTCTTAAAAGATAAACTTGATAAAGAATATGAAAGAATAGCATTAAAATATAGATTTGGAACAGATGAAGAAGCTAAACAAGAAGTTACACAAGAAAGAAACAATGCTTTCTATCTATATAATACATCTACTCCCACTTCTTCTGGATGGTTATTACATAACTATACTAAAAAGTTTCCTATAGATTCTTGGGAATCACCAGAATGGAAAGAACTTACAAAAAAAGGAAATGAACCTGCTAAAGAATTCTATGATTATATAATAGAACGAAATGAAGAATATGCAGAACTAGGATATATAAATAATCCTAGAACCTTCTTGCCATTCATGAGAAAAGGATTGATTGAAAAAATATTCACAGGTGGTAAGATTAAAATTGGTGAGCAACTTATTAGAGGTATTTCTATTGATGAAGGTGATGTTGGATATGGACAAATAGATCCTGATACAGGTAAGCCTATTGATTCAGTTCCTAAATATTTTACAAAAGAAATTGAAGGTGAGCTTAGTGTAGATCTATTTAGAAACATGGCACTTTACAATGAGGCTGCTCTTAAGTATAAACACTTGAGTGAAATAGATGAACAAGCAAGAGCTATAGCTGCTGTAGAAAGAAACAAAGAAGCTATTGCTACATCATACTTTGGCAGAACTAAAAGAACAGATGGAGAATTAGAATTTACAAAAGATAATAGTGTAAACTCTAAACTTGTTGAGGATATGATCAGTGCTCTTATATATGGTCAGAAATATCTAACAAGTGAAACTTTTGATCAAGTGTTAGGAACAGTGGGTCAATGGGGTGAGAAATTAAATAAAGCACTTGGTGTTGATGTTTTCCCAGAAGGACTTTCTGGAAGACAGATTTCTGTCAATAAAGTGATTGATGCATTAAATAATACATTCCAAATTAACACTATGGGATTGAATTTGCTATCAGCATCTTCTAACTACTTTGGTGGTACTGCTCAATCATTAGTTAATGCTGGAACATACTTTACTAAAACTGATCAAGCTGCTGCAGAATTTATGGTAACTACAAATAGATTCAATGGTACTAATCAAAAACTTATGATTTCTGCTCTTGAATATTTTCTTCCTCTTACAGAAAACTACAATAGAGAAGTGGCTAAGCGTTTATCTGTCAATACATTAACAGCTGAAAGTCTTCAAGATGCATTGATGTTCTTGATGAAAAAGTCAGATTGGAATGTACAGATGTCTAACTTCTATGCTTATTTAAAAAATACAATTGTAGAAAATGGAGAGGTGATAAATGCTAGAGTGTTCCTTCGTGCACAACCTGAGTATAGTAATAAATATGAAGGAACTGCTGAAGAGAGAGATGCATTTGAAGCAGAGTTTGAAAAGAAGGTGGCAGAACTAATTGAAGAAAAAGGTGTATTAAAAGTTGCACAACTTGTAGATAATAAATTTGTAATCCCTGGAGTGGTACAGAAGTCTCAATCTGTAGTTACACTTAGAAGAACTGTACAGAGTATAAATAAAAATGCACTAGGTAACTTAGCTGAAGATGATCAAAGAACTATCAATATGAATATATATGGTAGATCAATGATGGTATTCCATAACTGGATTCCTAGACTTATAGATGTACGTACAGGTAATATGAAATATAATGCTGCTTCTGATGCATATGAGTGGGGTAGAGTGAGATCTGTATATAGAATGATATCTGAAGATCTTTCAGGTAGTCTTGGTAATCTATATAATTCTTTAGCTGCTAATGATAAGGGTATTGAATTCATAAAAGTTCTTTATGAAAAGAAGAAAGCTGATTATGAAAGTGATACAGGAAAAACTTTAAAAATGACTGAGACTCAATTTATAGATCTTACACGACAGAATTTAAAGAATCAACTCTATGATGTTATATTCTTAGCAACTATGTATGCATTATTCATGGCTCTAAAAGCTTATGAACCTGGTGATGAAGAAGATCCTGCAGTGAAATCTCAATATAGATTTATGTTAAAAGCTGTTGATAAATTTAGAGATGAGCTTATGTATTTCTATAATCCTGTAGGTTTATCAGGATTGATTTCTTCAGGTCCATTCCCAGCAATGACTCTTATAACAAACTTTACAAAAGCACTTAAAAACTTTGGTATTGAAAACTATGCTCTTGCTACAGGAGATGAGAAATTAGAGAAGAGTAATATGGTTATTAAGTATTGGATGAAGACATTTCCAGTTGCTAATCAGATGGCAGGATATCTTCCAATGTTCTATCCACAACTTGCAAAAGATCTTGGACTTAAAATATCATCTAACTATGGGATTAGGTAACGCTATATTATAGCAGTTATCTAATTCACCTATAGACTAAAAATAAATATAAATAACTACTTTCGCATATATTGCTAAAATAGTTTAATACCCTATCAAAATGGATGTCCGTTGTACAGCAACACCTTGTCCTGTTATATTGAGTGCAGTCTGC
>Ga0194059_1000331_pt1 | contig 23003 bp, 19 predicted proteins | sample SepL6211m_MetaG_FD_163426 | JGI IMG/M metagenome (GOLD analysis project Ga0194059, IMG submission 163426) | Anoxic zone freshwater microbial communities from boreal shield lake in IISD Experimental Lakes Area, Ontario, Canada - Sep2016-L626-11m | ecosystem: Environmental > Aquatic > Freshwater >... | reverse complement strand
AATTTCATTAAAAAATTCTTGTTTATTTTTTCAAATTTTTGATTTTATTTATCTCGATCATGAGAATTTTTAATTGAGATTCGATTTTTAATAGAACCTCACTATTTTGTAGTTCCAGGGTGTCATTAATATTTTCATCCTTTTCAATCTCATCTACATCTTTTTGAATTTCTTCGACGTCTTCCTGGATTTCATCTACGTCTTTTTGAATCTCATCCACATCCTTTTCAATCTCATCCACATCTTTTTGAATTTCTTCGACGTCTTCCTGGATTTCTTCAATATCCTCTTCGACTTCAGCCAAGCTTTGACTATTTTTATTAATCGCCATTTGAATAAAAATTGCCATGTAAATAGCTTCAAGTGAAACTATTGTTGTTAAAACTAATAATACCTTGTCAGCATTAACACCGAAAAATATTAATGAAAAGCTAAAACTAAATAGGGCAGTGTGAACAATTAGTGACGATATCGAGCCAATCCAATCTATGAGGGTGTGCGAGAAGTCAGTTAATCGACTGAATTTGAATTTTCGATGTTGGCTATTTGGCATATTTTATTTTTTAAAATTATTTGTAAACTACAATAATATTTTTTTCAACTAGGTCGTTTTTTTTGTGATAACCAGTTGGATAATCAGCCAAAGCGGCATACAAAATTTTTTCAGCGTACTGGTAATTTTCACCTCGTTTGGTACCAGGGTCATTTGTTATAAATGTTTTTTCGCGATTATCGTAGCCGGTTATTAGTAGCATGTGATGTAGTGGGCCGCTTCCGGTAAAGAAGGGATTTCTTAACAACTGCCCATTCATGGGTGCAATAATAATATTGCCACTTTTAATTATTTCGACAATTTTTTCACGACTGACGTTTTTATAGATTTTAGTTTTTTTGTAATTAAGATAATCATTAATAATCCATTTTTCGGTGGACGAAGCAGAGAGGTCACGATATTCGCCATATTTTTTTTGTGTAAAGCCTGAACTTTTCTTTATAAAATCAAGTGCGCTTGATTTGGTAATCTTCTGATTTCTTGCCCAGGCGACTGCCATGAGACTTGAAGCTTCTTCGCAACCATCTTGAAAGCGCTGATCTGACCAATTACCTGTCGGTGCTTGTGAAGTAAATGCTACAAGTTGATTATGAATTTCGCTGGCCTGAACCAGCAGTGACTGGCTGATTAAAAACAATATTAATGCGGTCATGATCAAAAGTTTTTTCATGTCTCTACTATGGCATTATTTGGCTTTTTTGTAAATCATAAGTTTTGACATTAATTTTTATTTTGAGCTTTTTTTTGCTATCATTAAAATAATAAAATATAGTTTATGCCAAAAAAAATAAAATATCTCCTTTTCTTAATTGCTTTAATTGTTATATATTTGTTTGCGTCTCATTTTTATATATATAAAATTATTAGAATGGCCGGTCTAAAGGCGGTCGATGATCGGCATCGGTATGAAATTAATCAAAATAGTCAGAATAAAATGATTTACGTCTCTCTGGGCGATAGCTTGACTTCTGGTGCTGGTGCTGATAAATACGAAGAGTCTTACCCATATTTGCTGGCTGCAAGGCTGTCGGCATCTGATAAGCATGTTATAAATCTTAATTTTTCTTATCCTGGGGCGCGGACGGCGGATGTGATTCGTGATTTGTTACCAAAAGCAATTATTGAGCAGCCAGATTTGGTGACCTTGTTGATCGGTACGAACGACATTCATGGTAATGTTAGCTTTTCAGAAACCATTAAAAATTATGACTTTATTTTACAGGAGCTTAAGGCTAAGACCAAAGCAAAGGTTAATGTTATAAGTGTACCGTTTATAGGGTCGCAGACTTTGCTATTGCCTCCGTATAATTGGTATTTTGAAAATAAGGTTTTATCGCTAAATCGGGAGATTTTGATTTTGTGTAATAAATATGGTTTTCATTATATTGACCTAACGACACCGACAGCGGAAATATCTAGGGAAGATGGTATATATTATTCTGCAGATAAGTTTCATCCAGCCGCTACTGGTTATAAAATGTGGTCTAACATAATCTATGATAATATCAATCAATAACGTCGCTGAGTCGACTGCTATTTTTTTAGGTCTTTTTATTATTGCGGTGATTTTGTCAATTAGGAAAAAGACGTCTACGAATTTTTTTTCAACCGCGATCACAGCAGAACTAAAAGGCTTAGCGATCTTGATGGTTGTTTTTTCGCATATCAGCTATTTTTTAGTAACTGATAATAGGTTTTTATATCCGCTGGGCACGATGGCTGGTGTTGGAGTAAATCTTTTCTTATTGCTCTCGGGCTTCGGCTTGGCTGTAAGTGCAATGCTGAAGCCTCTTCGTCCGGGACAATTTTATTTAAAGCGTTTGCTAAAACTTTATACCCCATTATGGTTATTTTTGGCTATTATTTTTTTGGCTGATTATTTTTTTCTCAATTTGCACTATGGAAGCGGCTACATATTGAGATCATTTTTTGGTTTGTTTCCGCGTGCGGATTTATATACAGATGTTAATTCGCCACTTTGGTATTTTGGCTTTACTGTTTTGTATTATCTGGCTTTTCCGTTAATATTTTGGCGTAAGTTTCCATGGTTATCGGCCATACTACTGTATCTAGGTGGTTATTGGTTTATTAATGCTAGTCCAAGTTATTTTAGTGAGGTGTTAAGATTATATGAGGTGCACATTATTGCTTTTCCTCTTGGGGTGTTTATAGGTAGTTATTGGTCAGAGATTAAGTTGTTAAAAATTAGAAATCATTTGCGTAGTGTTATTGCTGACTCTATTTATAAGCTACTTCTTATTTTAATATTTGGCGTATTGTCGAGTGCTTTTTACTATGCCTGGTTAAATCCTGGCATAGGAGTCAGCCCTCAAAGTGAGCAGTACATGAGTATTGTGGCTACTTTGGCTCTGCTTGGAATTTTTATTTTAAAACCCTTTGACATTAAGTTATTTTATTTTTTCGGTCTTTATTCATTTGAGGTTTATTTATGGCACTGGCCACTGCTTTATCGGTATGACTATGTTTATAAGATTCTGCCGGCCTGGCTAGCAACAATATTATATCTAATCTTGTTTTTGGTGATAGGATTTATATTTAGGACTATTCTGGCCAAGATAGAGTTTATAATTTCAGAAATTAAGAGAAAAAATGCAGCAGTTGCTTAAAAAATATTGGGGATATGAAACATTTCGTCCGTTGCAACAGGAAATTATCGACCATGTTTTGCTTGGCAATGATTGCTTTGTGCTTATGCCAACCGGTGGGGGTAAGTCACTGTGTTTTCAGTTGCCAGCGGTTTATTTGCCAGGCCTGACGTTAGTCGTTTCGCCCTTAATTGCTTTAATGAAGGATCAGGTTGATTCATTAAGGGCTAATGGCATTAGGGCGGAATATATTAACTCCTCACTGGGCTCCGGAGAAATAGCTAAAATTATCGAAAATCTAAATAACAAGGAAATCAAGTTGCTTTACATTGCCCCGGAACGTTTTGCGTTGGCTGATTTTCAAGAGTTTTTACAGAGTCTGGATATATCACTCATTGCTATCGATGAGGCTCATTGTATTTCGGAATGGGGCCACGATTTTCGACCTGATTATCGCAACTTAAGAATACTTAAGAAAATTTTCCCAGGCGTCCCCTTAATGGCTTTAACTGCCACGGCCACTGATAAAGTGCGACTCGACATTAATGAACAGTTAAATCTTGGTCAGGCAAAAACCTATATCTCTAGCTTTGATCGTGCGAATCTGACCATAAAAGTTCTTGATAAGAAATTAGCCTTTCCAAAGTTATTGTCAATTTTAGCTGATTATAAGAAGGAGTCTGTCATTATCTATTGTCACTCGCGCAAGGAAACTGAAGATTTGGCGGCCAATTTAAGGATTAACGGTTTTAAAGCCAAGGCTTATCATGCCGGTCTCGATCAAGATAAGCGCAAGTTAGCGCAGGAATTATTTATAAATGATAAGGCAAGAATTATCGTCGCTACAATTGCCTTTGGTATGGGTATCGATAAACCTAATGTTAGATTGGTTGTTCATTATACCTTTCCAAAATCGCTTGAGGGTTATTATCAAGAAATCGGTCGGGCTGGTCGTGATGGCTTACCAAGTGAATGCATTATGTTTTACACTTATGCTGACTTGCGTAAGCATGAATTTTTTATCAATGGCTTAAGTGATCCAATGCAGGCCGAACAATCACGGGAAAAATTAGCCCAAGTTTTAGAATTTTGTGATTTAAGGGATTGTCGCAAAAGATTTTTGCTTGGTTATTTTGGTGAGGAGCAAAAATCACACGACTGTGGTAGTTGTGATAATTGTTTGTCAGAGAAAGTTTATTTTGATGCCAGTATTATTAGTTTAAAGATATTTTCAACCGTTTATAAGCTTGAACAGAGCTTTGGGGCTAGACAGATAATTGACATCTTGCTCGGTAAAAAAAATCAAAAAGTTTTGCAAAATCGGCATGATGAATTGTCAGTCTATGGTATAGTCAATGATTTTTCCGAGTATGAACTTGGACAATTAATTTCCCAGCTCGTGAGTTTAGGATTACTTAGTAAGAGTGACGGTAAATATCCCGTCATCTCTTTAACTTCAAGGGGTATACAATTTTTGCGTGATAAGCCATCCCTTGAATTAATTAAGCCAAATCCTGACACTAAGGCTGGGCCAATCAAGACTAATGGCCGCGACTTTAATCAGGCTTTATTTGAAGAGTTACGTGAGCTTAGACGGCAAATTGCCGAGGAATTTAGCTTGCCGCCGTTTATTATTTTTGGCGACACTTCCCTGAAAGAGATGGCCTTTTATTTGCCACAAGATTTAGAAAGTTTTGGTAAAATTGTCGGAGTTGGAGCGCGAAAGCTTGAACAATTCGGTGATGATTTTACGCGACTTATTAGAAATTTTGCCACCTCAAACCAGCTTGATTCTAAAGAGATAGTTATTGCCAGTAAAGCGCCAATTCAGGTTAGAATGGCCATTAGAGAACCGGTTTATTTTTCTAAAACTAAAGAGTTGCTGCTAAAAAAAATACCTGTAGCAAGAATTGCAAAAAATCAAAAATTAACCCAAATAACGATCATAAACCATATCGAAAAAATGTTGGATGCAGGTGAAAAAATTGATCTGGAATATTTAAAATTGCCACGTGACCGCTATGAAGCCATGAAAAAAGCCTTTAAGGCTTGCAGTGATGAAAAATTAAAACCGGCATTTGAATATTTAAAGGGTAAATTTAATTATGATGAATTGCGTTTAGCGCGATTGTTATTTAGAAACGAATAGATTGATATGAATAAAATATTTGATGTAGTAGTTGTTGGTGGTGGTCCTGCCGGTATGATGGCGGCTGGCAGGGCGGCTGAATGCGGTGCCAAAGTATTATTGGTTGAGAAAAATAGTCGCCTCGGAGTCAAATTGTTAATTACCGGGCATGGACGTTGTAATCTGACAAATAATATTCCTAGTGCTGAATTTATAAAAAAAATTGGTCCCAAGGGAGAGTTTTTAAAATACTCCATGCATCATTTCGGGCCAAGTCAAGTTTTTGATTTTTTTGAAAGTCGTAAATTAAAACTCAAGACGGAAAATTTCAATCGCGTATTTCCAGAGAGCGATAAGTCTAGTGATGTTTTATTTACTCTGGAAAAATATCTAGCAAGGAGTGGCGTTGAGGTTATTTGTGGCAGACAGGTCAAAAGATTTTTACGTAGTGATGATTTAATCTCAAGCATTGAACTCGATGATGGATCGAAGATTTCAGCAAAAAATTTTATATTTGCCACTGGAGGTAAGTCATATCCAGTCTTAGGTGCTACAGGTGACGGCTTTACTTGGGCGAAGAAATTAGGCCATACGGTGTCAAAATTATATCCCGCTTTGACCCCAATTATAGTAAGTGGTGAAGCAGTTAAAAAAATGGAAGGTATTTCGTTGCAGCAAATTGAACTCAGATTACGCGTAGGTAACGTCGTTATAGCCAAGGCATTTGGTGATGGCATAGTGACTGCCAACGGCTTATCTGGACCTGTAGCGCATGATCTAAGTAAGTATCTAGCTTTGCCACTCGAAGAAAATAAAAATGCAGAGATCGAGATAGATTTTTTACCAACTCAAAATGTCGATGAGCAGTTGCGTTCAGAGTTTGAAAAAAATGGCCGCTTGATGCTCAAGACGATTGTTGGAAAGTATGTTTCGCCGAAATTGTTAAATGTGATTATCGAAAATTCAGGTCTAGATTCGGAAATTCATGTTAGTGGTATTTCTAAAAATAATAGAAAAAAATTAGCTAAATTATTAAATAGTTTCTCTTTGAAGGTTGAAAGGGTAATGGGCTTTGAAAAGGCCAATATAACTTTTGGAGGTGTGTCCTTGTTGGAGGTGGACAGTCGAACCATGAAATCAAAACTGATAAATAATTTATTTTTTGCCGGCGAGGTGTTAGATTTGGATGGGCCGACTGGCGGCTTTAATTTACAGATTTGCTGGAGTACTGGTTATCTTGCCGGTGAGTCCTCGACAAAATAGTTAATTCGTGTTATGGTGTGTTGGTATTAAAATTAAAAAAATTATGGCAGAAGAAGTAGTATTGAGATTTGATGAAGTTGTTTTTGAATTTTTGCACAAAAAGCCGATTTTAAATGAGGCAAGTTTTAGTGTAAGAAAGGGTTCAAAAGTGACATTAATGGGGCAAAATGGTGCCGGCAAAAGCACAATTTTTGGTCTGATTAAAGGTGAGCACAAGCAAAAAAGTGGTAAAATCTCCATTCAAAATGGGGCGACTATTGGCACGGCTAGGCAAACCGTCGCCCGGGAAGATTTAACTTTGACAGTTAAGGCCTATTTCGAAAAGGCATTTGAAATTGTGCCAGGTAATATTGATGCCAAAATTGCCAAAGCCATGGAGGCAGTTAATTTGGTGGTGCCGACTGACCGTGTTGTGGGTGATATGTCTGGTGGACAGCAGGCGCGCTTGTTACTCGCTTTCGCTCTAATCCAAAATCCTGATATTTTGCTTTTGGATGAGCCGACTAATAATTTGGATAAAGAAGGTATTGATCACCTGATTACTTTTTTAATCATGTATGATAAGACGGTTATAGTAATCTCCCATGATGCTGATTTTTTGAATTGCTTTACTGAAGGTGTTATTTATTTGGACGTGTATACTCAGCAGGTAGAGACCTATGTTGGTGATTATTATTCAGTGGTTGAAGAGATCGCCAAACGGATTGATCGTGAAAGAATGAAAAACGCTCAATTAGAAAAACAAATTAAGGACAGAAAAGAGAAGGTTAATTTTTTCGCGAATAAAGGTGGTAAAATGAGAAAATTGGCTGCTAAATTAAAAGAAGAAACTAACGATCTTGAGGATAATATGGTTGATGTGCGCAAAGAGGATAAGACAATTCGCAAATTTACTATTCCAGTCCAGGATGTAACCGGTGAAGTGGTTACGATTGATACAGTTAAAATAATTAAAAATCATGAGCCCATCATTAAAGAAGTTAAGAAGGCTTTAAGAAAAAGAGACCGCTTATTGGTTGCCGGTCCTAATGGAATTGGCAAAAGTACTTTTTTACGATCACTAATATCGGGTGAGCAAGATGGCGTCAAGATTTTGCCTGGTGTCAGAGTTGGTTATTATAGTCAGGATTTTGCGACGTTAAATTTTCAACACACTGTTCTGGAGTCATTGCAAGATGCGGCCGTTGATGGTACTGATGATCAGCAAATATTTAATGTTGCTGGTGGCTTTATGATTGCCGGTGAATTACTAGGTCGCGATGTCAGGGCTTTGTCTGAGGGACAAAAGGGTTTGTTGTCATTTGCGCGTTTGGTCTTGATGCAGCCAGCCTTATTAATTTTGGATGAGCCGACTAATCATATAAATTTCAGACATATTCCGGTGATTGCAGAGGCTATCGACAATTTCGAAGGGGCTATTATAATGGTTAGTCATATGCATGATTTTGTTAAAGAAATAAAATTTAATGACGTTCTAGATCTTGGCAAACTTAGTTAGAATATTTATCAAGAAAAGTCCCTATGCCAAATAGGGGCTTTTTAAATTGAAAGATGAAAATACAATATCCGATAATTATTAATAAATACATCGCTCAATCAAATATAGCAAGTCGTAAAGAGTCTGATAGACTGCTTCGGGCTGGTAAAATTTTTATCAACGGTAAACTGGCCGAACCAGGCCAATTGGTTTATGAAGCCGATGAGGTCAAGGTCCAGGCTGATAAAAAATTGCACTATTTTGCCTATAACAAACCGCGTGGCGTGGTATCAAGTTGCGCTCAAGGTGAAGAGGAGAATATTACGGATGTCCTGGATTTACCGAAGGGCGTTGTTCCAATCGGTCGCCTGGATAAGCAGTCAGAAGGCTTAATTATCTTGACAAATGATGGTCGCATAACTGATAAATTACTGAATCCCGATAGATATCATGAAAAAGAATATGTAGTGGAGGTAAGTCAACAGATTAGCTCTAGGCAACTTAGCAATTTGGCTAATGGTATCTTACTTGATGATGGTTATCGAACTAAACCGGCCATGGTTAGGAAAGATGGTATTAAAAAATTTTCCATTATTTTAACAGAGGGTAAAAATCGACAGATACGTCGGATGGCTGAACAGGTGGGTTTGCGTGTGGTTAGCTTGAAACGGGTCAGGATAATGCATGTCCATTTAGGGGATTTGTCGGTTGGTCAATACAGGGAACTGAAATCAGATGAAATCAAGATATTGGTCGGCTAATAGTTGTTTCATAATTATTTAATCATGGCCTTGCATATTGGGTTGCGGTATGCTAATTTAAGGGGATTGTAAAGTACAAAAAAATCATTTATATTGCACCTTAATAAAATTAGTAAATTAAAAATTTTTTATCTAAATAAGGTTCTTGTCTTGGTGTTAAATAAACTCAAAAGGAGGATTGGCCATGGCGTTTATACCCGAAGTCGTTAAAAAAAGTGTGATTATTGAGAGCTTGAAGGAGTCTTTGATTTCTCAGGGCAAGGTTGGTGATCGTTATCTTTGGCAAAGTCAAAAAGACGATTTTATTGTGACTGTTAGGTCTGATCGGTTGTCAGTTTTTGATTTTGTGTTACCTCTTGAGGTGCCACACAAAGGCGCCGTCCTGACTGCTTTACCAGATTTTTGGGAGCGTAAAATTTCGAACAAGATTAAATTAAGTAATCACTTGGCCTTCTCGGATTTTTATCCTGATCAAAATATGGTTAAAGATTTGGCTGATATTTATCACGATATAGATCTAACTCGAACAATCGTGGTTAAAAGAGCTGAAATTATGCCCTATGAATTAATTTTTCGCGGTCATTTAGGTGGGAGTGTCTGGACTAGCTATCAAGAGTCTCAGACAGTTGCTGGTTATCGTTTGCCAAGTGGTTTGCATAAATGGGAGAAGTTAAATGAGCCTCTTTTTACGCCATCGACAAAGGCAAATGAGGGTCACGATGTTAATATATCCGCTATGCAGTTTTATGACAGTACTGGCGAGTTAGGTATTAAAACGATTGAAATTTTGTCTAAATTTTATCGACTTGCTTATGATTATGCTCTGAGTAGAGGTATTTCAATCCTAGACACAAAGTTTGAAGTCGGCACCATTGACGGCCAATTGACGTTATGTGACGAATGGTTGACCCCTGACTCTTCTCGTTATGTTTATAAAGATGATTTGGAGATGTCCATCAAGAATAAAACGGAGCCGGCATTTTTAGATAAACAGCCAGTAAGAGAATTTTGTTCGACTATCAAAACTCCATTCAAAGACAAAAATGGTGATTACATTACCGGTCTCAAGGACCTTGACCCTGAAAATGCTGATCATCAATTTTTTGTCGCTAGTTACGATTATCCCTTAAATATCGTAACGGAAACGACGGAGCGTTATCTTAAAATATTTAAGATTTTAACCGGTCATAGCTTGTTTGAATATCAACATAAGTATTTACTTTAAAGATGTTTTCACCCCCAGATTAAAAAATCTGGGGTTTTTGTTTTTTAAAACAGTGCTATAATATAGGTATAAATAAATTATATGAAAATTACACTTAAGAAAGGTATTGATTGGATCGGTAAAATTGATTGGGAGATTCGACGTTTTCATGGTCATGAATATACGGCCAATCGTGGTACAAGTTATAATTCATATCTCGTCAGGGATGAAAAAAATGTATTAATTGATACGGTTGCAGCTCCATTTTCGCTTGAATTCGTCAAAAATTTGGCCGAGGAAATTGCTTTGGACAAAATCGATTATGTTGTGATTAATCATGCTGAACCAGATCATTCCGGCGCTTTGAAAGAGTTGATGAGGCACATTCCGCAGACAACCATTGTTTGTACAAAAAATTGTGTTGATTCTTTGAGGGGACATTATCATGAAGATTGGAATTTTCAGATTGTAAAAACTGGCGATCGTTTAAGTGTTGGTAAAAAGGATTTGATATTTATTGAGGCGCCTATGATTCATTGGCCAGACACAATGTTTACTTATCTCACGGTTGATAATGTTTTATTTTCGAATGATGCTTTTGGTCAACATTATGCAAGTGAATTCATGACCAATGACCAGGTCAGTCAGAACGATTTATTTGCTGAGGCGATGAAGTATTATGCCAATATCGTTAATAAATTCAGTCCCATTGTGCTGAGAAAAATAAATGAGATAAAAAATCTAAATCTGCCAATAAGTATGATTTGCCCAAGTCATGGTATTATTTGGAAAAAGAAATGCGAACAAATTATTGACAAGTATTTGGAGTGGGCTAGTGATTATCAAGAAAATCAAGTGACGATTATATATGACACGATGTGGACTGCAACACGTCAGATGGCGGAGTGGATAGCTAAAGGCATTCATCAAGAAGATTCGACTATAAATATTAAATTGTTCAAAGTTTCAAATTCAGATAAAAACGACATCATAACTGAAATTTTTAAATCCAAGGCAGTTTTGTTTGGTTCCCCGACTTTGAACAATGGACTAATGTCTGAGGTGGCCGGGATTTTGGAAGAAGTTCAGGGCATGGCGTTTAAGAAAAAGTCTGCTGCCGCTTTTGGTAGCTATGGCTGGAGCGGTGAATCAGTTGTAAAATTAACCAATTCATTGCAAGGTATGGGTTTTAAGATTATAAATCAGGGACTAAAAATTCAATGGCAACCAGACACCAAGGCCATAAAAGATTGTATTGAATATGGCAAAGAAGTCGCAAGAAATATATAAGTGCTTAAGGTTAGCCATTTTTGAACAAGACTATTTCCGTAGACATTAAAAAAAAATAGTGATAAAATGAAAATATGCGAAATAAAAGTCTTTATTTTGCGTATTTTTTTATAAAAAATAACAAACATACATGGAAGAGGTAAATTCAAAGCATCCAACTAAATATGTCTTCGTTGTCGGTGGTGTTATGTCGGGTGTTGGCAAGGGCGTAACCTCTGCCTCAATTGGTTGTATCCTGGCAGGTCGTGGCTATAATGTCAGCGCAGTCAAGATTGATCCATACATTAATATGGATGCTGGGACAATGAATCCGACTGAGCATGGTGAAGTTTTTGTAACTGAGGATGGTGATGAGACTGATCAGGATATTGGCAACTATGAGAGGTTTTTAAATAAGAATATTTATCGGGATAATTATATGACGACAGGCCGAGTTTATCAGTCTGTTATTAATCGTGAGCGAAATTTGGAATATGGTGGTAAGTGCGTAGAGGTTGTTCCACACATTCCAGAGGAAGTCATACGTCGCATTCGGTCAGCTGCTGAAAAAGAAAAGGCGGAAATTATGATCATTGAGATCGGTGGTACGGTTGGTGAGTATCAGAATTTACTTTTTCTAGAAGCCGGAAGGATGTTGAAAATTCTTGAACGCAACAATGTGGCTTTTGTGATGGTCAGTTATTTACCAATTCCATCTATGCTTGGTGAAATGAAGACCAAGCCAACACAAAGCGCAGTCAGAGCCTTAAATGGTGCCGGTATTCAGCCAGATTTCTTGATTTGTCGTAGTCGCTTGTCATTGGACAATCCAAGGAAAGAGAAATTGGCTATAACCTGCTCAGTTGAGCCTAAAAATATAATTTCAGCTCCTGATATTGATTCGATTTATGATGTGCCGATAAATTTTGAAAAAGACAATCTTGGCGATTCAATTCTGGATATCTTGCACCTACCCAGAAGGGAGCATAATCTTGAGGATTGGCGAGCCATGGTGGGGCGAATAAAAACGGCCGACCATGAGATAAACATCGGTGTTGTTGGTAAATATTTTAAGACGGGTGATTTTTCATTAGCTGACTCATATATCTCGGTCATTGAAGCCTTGAAACACGCCGGCATGGCCAATGATACCAAGGTTAAATTAACCTGGATAAATACTGAGGAGGTTGAAAATGATGGAGTTGATGTATTAAAGCAATATGATGGCATAGTTGTGCCTCAGGGCTGGGGTAGTCGTGGTTCAGAGGGAAAAATTGCAACCATAAAATATTGTCGCGAAAATAAAGTGCCATATTTTGGTCTGTGTTACGGCATGCAGATGGCAGTGATTGAATTTGCGCGCAACGTTTTGGGATTGACCGGCGCTAATAGTGAAGAGGTGGACGCTAAAACTCCTCATCCAGTCATACATTTAATGACTGAGCAAAAAGAGCACTTGGCTAATAAAAAATTTGGTGGCACTATTCGTCTTGGTGGCTGGCCATGTAAATTGCAATCTGGCACAAAGATGGCCGGCGTATATGCAACAAAATTTGGCGCAGAAGAGGTGATTTCAGAAAGGCATAGACATCGATATGAATTCAACAATGAATATCGGGAAAAAATGGAGTCAGCTGGGCTTACGATTTCTGGGACTTCACCGGATGGTAGCCTAGTTGAGGCCATAGAAATTGCCGATCACCCATTTTTTATCGGCACTCAATTTCATCCTGAATATATTTCTAGACCTCTGGACCCGCATCCGCTATTTGTTGAATTTGTAAAAGTGTGTTTAGAATTAAAGCATAAAGCTTAAGCTTTGAAATAACTATTAATTATTAACTGGATTAGTCCAGACAATTTTATGGAAGCATATTGTGTAAAATGTAAAGCCAAAAAAGAAATGATAGAAGGTGAAAAAGTTGAAATGAAGGGTAAAGGTGACGTTAAGCGTTATGCCATGAAGGGTAAATGTCCGACATGTGGCACTTCAATGTTTAGAATTCTAGGCAAAGAAGCTGCAGCCGCGATTTAACACTTGAATTAAAAACACTCACCCAGGTGAGTGTTTTTTTTGTTGGCAAAACCACCTATTTGGTGCTATAATAATATTATGAAAAAAATCTCAAAAAAAATTTATATAATCATTTTGATTATTGTGGTAGCTTCAATCGGTGGTTATTACTATTTTAATAAAAGCCCAAAAATCAGCTACGATACTGCTGTGGTTCAATTAGGTACAGTTACACAATCAGTTTCTGAAACAGGCTCAGTAAAGCGGGCATCAGAAATTAATTTAAATTTTTTAGCTCAGGGCAGATTAGCCTCATCATCAGTTAAAGTTGGTGACAAAGTTAAAAAGGGGCAAATTTTAGCTGAACTTGATAATCTAAGTTCAAAGTTGCAAGTTGAGCAGGCGACTGCCAATTTAAATGTGGCCAAGGCAAATGAAAAGAAGGTGCTAAATGGTGCCACGAGTCAAGATATTAAGGTTAGTCAAACAACCTTGAATCAAGCTATGACAAATTATCAAAATGCAATAAAGGATTATGCAAAAATAAAAACGACCACCGATGAGGCGATTATGCAAGCTCAAAAGAATCTTAACGATATTGAGAGTCAAATTTCTGACACTTCACCACTACTGCAAGCTGTCAAAAGTGCTGAAAGTAGTTTAGAAAATTCAAAAAATACATATCAAAAAGCAATTGATAATAAAAAATCACTTGCATTATCAACTATGAATGATAAAGTAAGTGTCGCCAAATCATCACTTGAGCTGGTTGATAGAATATTGGCTAATGAGTCGGCCAAGGATACATTGGGTATTCTAGACTCAAGCGTTTTAAATAAAGTTAAAAATAGTTTACTGGGTTCACGTTCTTTAATGAATAAATTTGATGATACGTTACTAAAAGCTAATAATGACGCCAGTAACACTAATATAACTCAGGCATTAGATTCGGCCGGTACATTAATGTCTGGTGTCTCAATGACCCTGGATGCTACTTTTGGTCTGCTTGAAAAAACTATCACAAGCTCGAAATTGAGCGTTTCAGCTCTGGATGCTCTAAAAGCAAGTGTCACAGCTCAACTTTCAATTGCTAATGGTGCTGTTGCCAGCATTCAGTTGGTTAATCAGGGCTTCAGTGATGCGGCTTTGGCTTACGACTCAGCTATTTCAACTGCTAGTAATGGTCTATCTGCGGCAAAAGCAAATTATAATAGCGGACTTCAGTCCGCAAAAAATGTCTTTAATAATGCCAAGATATCACAGAGTCAGCAGCTTACTTCTGCACAATCAAGAATAGATGCTGCCCTAGATGGTCAAAAAATTGCCCAAGCTCAATTAAATAAAATTTCATCACATGCTAGGTCGGAGGATATAGATTTGGTATCGGCTCAAGTGGATCAGGCACAAGCTAATTTGGCAGCAGCAATTAATCAAGCCAATAATGGTGTTATACGAGCCCCATTTGATGGTGAGATACTGCAAGTGAACTATTTAGTAGGTGAAGAGCCAATGGCGAATAAGCCGGTTATAATTATGCAAGGAGTTGATTTTTTTGAAATTGAGGTTGACATTTCCGAATCCGATATCGCAAAATTGTCTATTGGTAATAGTGTAAGTGTTGATTTCGATGCTTTTGGCGGCGAGGTAAAATTTGAAGGAAAATTAATATCAATTGACCCGTCTCAAACCATTATACAGGAAGTAGTTTATTATAAATGTAAAATAAGTGATATTAAGCCAGCTGAAGGTTTTGAGAAATATAATAATTTAATAAAGCCAGGCATGACAGCAAACATAGTTATTCTTGCACAAAAAAAAGAAAATACCATGTTTGTGCCAAATCGAGTAATCCTCGAAAAGTCTGATAATACTAAGGTTATAAGAGTTGTAAAAGGGGTTGAAATCATTGAACAACCAGTTAGAGTTGGCATGAGAGGAGATGATGGTTTGACGGAAATTTTAAGCGGCGTAGTGGTTGGTGATAAGGTAGTTTTGGCGATTAATGGACAATAAAATGAGTAAATTAATTGAGATAAAGAATTTGGTTAAAGAATATAGGAATGAGGAGGTCGTGACTAAAGTTTTGCACGGCCTTTCTTTTAATATAAATAAGGGTGAGTTTGTTTCAATCATGGGCCCATCTGGTTCCGGTAAATCAACCTTGATGCATATTCTCGGATTTCTTGATCGTTTATCTGGAGGTGAATATTTATTTGAAGGTGAAAACATAACCAAATTAACAGACGATGAATTGGCAGTTTTACGAAATCGCAAAATTGGTTTTGTTTTTCAAGCTTTTAATTTGTTACCCAGGACCACTGTACTGGATAATGTGAAGCTACCTTTGGTTTATTCAAATGATAAAATTGACATAAACGCAAGGGCGGCCGAAGTTTTAAAGAGTGTTGGCCTGGAGCATCGCTTAGATTTTTTTACAAATCAAATTTCCGGAGGCGAGAAACAACGCGTGGCAATTGCCAGGGCATTAGTCAATAAGCCATCAGTTATTTTTGCCGATGAACCAACTGGGAATCTTGATTCCAAGTCTGGTGTAGCTATCATGAAAATCTTGCAAGATTTAAATGAGCAAGGCAATACGATAATCCTAGTAACTCATGAAACATATACCTCTGAACATGCCAAAAGAATTATTCGCGTAAGAGATGGAATTATTGTCGGAGATGATTTGGTAAAAAATAGACGCATAGCTAGTGATGGTGAAATGTTGAAATAATATGTTTTTTACGACCTTAAAACTTGCCATTCAAACTTCTGTTTCAGCTCTCAAAGCAAACAAAGGTAGAAGTTTGTTGACTATGCTAGGAATTATTATTGGAGTGGCTGCTGTTATAATAATAATGTCAGTCGGGGCAGGCGCTCAAAGTCTGATTTTGTCACAAGTTAAAAGCTTGGGCTCTAATTTGATTGGAGTTATGCCAGGTAAGTCTGATAATAGTGGTCCGCCAGCTTCTGTGTTGGGCGTGGTCATAACAACCTTGAAGTATGCGGATGCATTAGCCTTGGATAGTAAACAGCGTTTTCCACATGTACTTGGTTACGTTGCCTATACAAAAGGCTTTGGTACGATATCATGGAATGCTCAAAGTTATGATACTAGTTTATCAGGTTCAACAGTTGGTTATTTAACAACTGAAGGTGGTGAGGTTGATTATGGAAGATTCTTTACTGTTGATGAGGAGCGAAATTTATCCAGAGTTATTGTTTTGGGTAGTACTGTCAAAAAAGAAGTTTTTGGTGATTCAAATCCGATTGGTCAAAGAATAAAAGTTAATAAAAAAACATTTGAAGTTATTGGAGTAATGAAAGCGCGTGGCACGGTCGCCTTTCAAAATTATGATGATCAGGTTTTTATTCCAATACTTACGATGCAAAAAATAGTAACTGGCACTGATCATTTAGGACTAATGCGCATAAAAGTCGATAATTCAGTTAATATAAAGGAGACCATTAGTGATCTTGAAATTATGCTACGCGAGCGTCATGGTATTAATGATCAAACTGGCAAGTCTGACGATTTTACGGTCGTAAATGCAGCGGAGGCGTTAAATATGTTATCAACAATTACTAACGCCTTGAGGTATTTTTTGGCAGCTGTAGCAGCATTATCACTATTGGTTGGCGGTATCGGTATTATGAATATTATGCTGGTTGCCGTTACTGAAAGAACCAGAGAAATTGGTTTGCGTAAGGCAATTGGGGCAACAACAGCCCATATTATGTATCAGTTTATTTTAGAATCAATTTTTGTTACAGTCACTGGTGGTCTTATCGGTATTGTGAGTGGGGTTATAGTTTCATTTCTGATTTCACGTATTGCCATATACCTAAAATATGCTTGGGAGTTTTCGGTATCACCAATTTCGATTATTTTGGCGGTAGTTGTCTCGGCGACTATCGGTATTATCTTTGGCTTATTTCCAGCTTATAAAGCCAGTCGTTTAGATCCGATGACTGCTCTTAGACACGAATAACATGCACTTAAGAATGGCCACAAAATTATCCATCAAGTCATTGACTAGCAATAAGAGCCGGTCTCTTTTGACTGTGCTGGGAATGGTTATTGGTATTGGTGCAATTATTGTAGTTTATAGCGCTGGTGAGGGGGTTAAATCATTAATCCTGGGTCAGGTTGAGGCTTTTGGTTCCGATATTATTCAAACTGAGCCACGAGTACCATCATCGAAGACAGGCTCTGCCAAGGATTCTCAGTCTAGTCAAGCGATGGCCCAGGGTGTTCAGGTTACGTCTCTCAACTTGGATGACTTGGATAAAATTGATAAGCTTGAAAATATTAAAGGTAGTTATGGTGCAGTGACTGGACAGGCCCAGGTTAGTTATGGTAGTGAATCGGTTCGAGGCATGCTTTATGGTGTTGGAGCTAACTTTATCAAGATAGGTACTTTTAAATTAAGTGAAGGGGTTTTTTATACTGATAGTGAAGATCGCGGATTACTACAGGTGGTGGTTCTTGGTAGTAATGTTAAGCAGAAATTATTTGGCGACTCGTCACCTATAGGGAAGATGGTCCGTTTAAAAAAAAGTAAGTACAAAGTTGTAGGAGTAATGGCAAAAAGAGGGGGCGTCGGAGTTATAAGTTTTGATGATTTTGTCTATGTCCCGGTTAGGACTATGCAAAAAAAATTCCTAGGTATTGATCACCTACTTTCAATAACTTCACAAGTGAAAAATCTGGCGACTGCAGAAAGCACAGCAGAGGATATAAGATTGATTTTGAGGCAAAGACATGGTATTGAAAATGCTGCCAAAGATGATTTTCGCGTTTCAACAATGGCTGAATTAATGTCGACGCTAGGCACAATAACCAATGCCATAACTTTACTGCTACTTGCTATTGTTAGTATCTCACTAATTGTTGGCGGTGTTGGCATTACTAATATTATGTATGTTATAGTCACCGAGCGTACAGCTGAAATCGGTTTGCGCAAGGCGGTTGGGGCAAAAGTTCAGGACATAATGACGCAGTTTTTGATTGAATCAACCTTGATAACTATGTTGGGTGGCTTGATAGGTATAATTTTTGGCATTGGCATTTCTTATCTGATTGCGATAGTTGCCAGGAATTTTCTTGGTCTAGCTTGGAAATTTAGCTTGCCAATAACTGGGTTTGTTGTAGCTATTTGTTTTTCATTGGTTTGTGGTGTGGTTTTTGGATTGTATCCTGCACGTAAAGCAGCTAGGCTTGATCCGATTGAAGCCTTGAGGACAGAATAATATTAATTGTAATTACGATATATGATAAAGTATCTTCAAAAAAAACTGCATCTAATTTTTGCATTTTTTGAAAATAAATTTGAAAATTTTTCACCGATAAAAAAAAGACGTCGAAGAAAAAAAATTAGGCATATCTTGGTGCTATTTTTCTATGTAATTTTGTTATATGTAATTGTGGTAATAATTGCTTGCTTTTTTTATCTTAGTAGCTTTTCAACGGTTCTTAGCGCCTCATTAAAGGGAAAGGCAAACCTAGATGTCGCAATTGCAAATATAAAATCAGAGCAATATACTGATGCAAAAGAGGCAGCCATAAGAGCGCAGGGGCAATTTTTGATTGCTCAAAAAGAAATGAATTTTATTCATAGTTCTAAAATTTTAGATCAATTGCCAATCTTATCTTATGAAATTGAGGAGCTTTACAATTTAATATCTGGCGTTGAGGTCTTGTCGCGGGCATTAACTCAGGGCATTATTTTTATTGCAGGTCTAAGGAGTGATCTTGATTTAGGTGGCCACTCAAATTATGCGACATTCACTACCTTGGAGAAAAGTAAAATAATTAGTCGTGTATATCAAAGTGGCCCTGAATTAAATGGTTTGCGGGCTAATCTTGAGCTCGCATCAATTTATTTTAATCGCCTTAACTTAAATGGTGTATTATTGCCATTTAAATATAAATTGCTTGAGATTAGAAAAAATGTAGATCTTGGTGTTAAAACGCTTAATATTGCCGTCCCGTTATCGGAGATTTTGCCATTACTTGCTGGTCATCCAAATAAATCGACCATGTTAGTATTGATGCAAAACCAAGATGAGCTAAGACCAACAGGCGGCTTTATCGGTACTTATGGTATTTTAGAGACTGATGAGGGTGACATTAATCGTTTTGAGACGCATGATGTTTATCATCTAGATATGCCGGTGCAGAAGCTTGTAAACGTAGTACCGCCAGATCCGATTGAAAAATATTTAAACAAAAAATGGTACTTTAGGGATTCTAATTGGTCACCTGATTGGCCAACGACATCTCGTAAGGTTCAGGATTTTTATCATTTGGAAAACAATTTACTTACAGGTAAAAATCAGATTAATAATTTTAATGGTACTTTTACTGGTGTTATGGCTATTAGTCCAAACATGATTATTCGTCTATTAGATGTGGTCGGATCTGTTAATATAGGTAAGGATGTTTATGATTCTAAAAATTTTAGTAAATTGCTAGAATATAAAGTTGAAAAGGGTTATATGGCTGAAGGTAAACCATCGTGGCAACGCAAAGAAGTGATTGGCGATATTGTAAAACAAATGAAGATAAAATTATTTGATTTGAGTCTTGAGAAATTTCCAGAGATGATTGCCGCAATAGATCAGGGTTTGACTAGTCGAGACTTACTCTTTTATTTTAATAATCCAGTAGCGCAAAAGGCCATTACAGCCAAGGGCTGGTCCGGTGAAATTAAAAATACGAGCAGTGACTATATCTTTTATGTCGATGCTAATATGGCCAGTCTAAAGACGGATGCTGTTATTAGTCGTGAGTTTGATTATAAAATAGATAAAATTTCTGGTGTATCAATGTTGAAGGTGCGCTACAATCATGAACAAGCAGTTACTGATTGGCGGACTAGTGCCTACAAAACCTATGCTCGTCTATATGTACCGTTGGGCACCACCCTTATAAAGGTTGAGGGCGCAAGAACTGAGCCGATAACTTTAATAGAGAAACAACGTACTAATTTTGGCGTTCTAATTAATGTTGAGCCTGGAACTTCAAAAGAAGTAACTTTTTATTACAAAATACCCAAAGCAATTATAGATGGTGATTATAATTTATATGTGCAAAAACAGCCAAATTCTCGGGTTAAAAAATTTAAAATTGACGTTATAGCAAAAGATAAGGTAAAATCACTGAGTCAAATTTTGTTTAATAACGCTTCGTCTAGAGATAACGTAATCGAAAAATCACCATTGACTGAAGATGCATTTTTTCAGTTTAATAAATAGGCGTATCGTTTAGTTTTAATTAAATTCCAGTATTTTAATTAAGTATGTTTGGTATTATTAAAAGAATAGGTATTGATCTGGGAACTACTTACACGCTTGTTCACTTGCCAAAGCGTGGTATTGTCATAAATGAGCCTAGTGTTGTGGCTATTTCAGTTGTGGACAAAAAAATACTTGCAGTTGGAAATGAAGCCAAGGACATGTTGGGGCGAACCCCAGACACTATTATTGCTTTAAAGCCACTGAAAGATGGTGTGATCGCAGATTATCGTTCAACCGAGGCCATGCTCAGGTATTTTATTAATAAAGCCCTCGGTGCAAAAATGAGAATTTTTCGACCCGAGGTTATGGTTGCCGTACCAGCTGGTATATCCTCCACGGAAAGACGTGCCGTTATTGATGCGACTATTGCCGCAGGAGCCAAGGCTGCCTATATTATAAAAGAGCCGGTAGCGGCAGCGATTGGTGCTGATATTCCTATTGGTTCAGCCTCTGGGCATATGATAATTGATATAGGTGGCGGCACGGCAGAAATGGCAGTAATTTCACTGGGTGGTATAGTAACCTCAACTTCAGTAAGAGTTGGTGGTTGTCGTTTTGATAATTCGATAGTCGAATTTATTAGAAAAAAATATAGTCTCTCGATAGGTGAAAGAACGGCTGAGGAAATAAAGATTCAGATTGGTTCAGCCCTATACCTCGAAAATAAACTGACCCTAGAAATTCGGGGTCGGGATATTGTTAGCGGCTTGCCGCGCAGTATTATAGTGTCTAGTAGCGATGTAACTGAGGCCTTGCAAAATGATTTGGAGGTTTTAGTATCAACGGTAAAGAAAGTGCTATATGACACGCCACCCGAATTGGCAGCTGATATTATGGATAAGGGTATTGTTATGTCTGGCGGCAGCTCGTTGCTTAGGAATATTGATCAGCTAGTGACTAGGACCACTGGAGTTCCGGCCTATATTGCTAACGATGCGGAGCTTTGTGTGGTTAGGGGTACTGGTATCGCCTTGGACAATCTTGACTCGTATAAACGCAGTATTTTGGCAACTAAATAATTTTATGATTATTGGTATTGATGCAAGTCGGGCAAACATGACGCGTCGAAGCGGTACAGAATGGTACTCGTATTATTTGTTGCATGAATTGGCAAAGCAGGATTCAAAAAATAAATACATACTCTACACCGACAAGCCGTTGGTTGCTGATTTGTTAAGACTTGGCTTTGATGATAGTCATCATGATGATGATTCAGTGCCAGAACATACTTTTAAATCAAAATTCAATAATTTTGAAATAAAGCTATTGAAATGGCCATTTAAATATTTATGGACTCAGGGTAGATTATCGCTTGAAATGCTTCTGAATCCTCCGGATGTCTTATTTGTGCCATCGCATACATTACCCATAATACATCCAAAAAATTCAATTGTCACGATTCATGATATTGCTTTTGAGCGGGATCGTAGCATCTATCAAAAAAGGCAAATCGGTGCTGATCAGCCATCATTGCATAATTTTTTAAATACCGTCGTTAAAATTTTTACTTTTGGTCGCTATGGTGCCAATACAATCGATTATTTGGCTTGGTCTACGATATATGGTTTAAGGCATGCTAGTAAAATAATAACGGTTTCTGAATTTACGAAAAAAGAAATTATGAGCGTTTATAGCTCTGTTTTGTCAGCTAGTATTTTTGATAAAATCAGGGTTGTTCACAATGGGTTTGCTGATGAATTATTTACGCCGAATAATGATACAGTTAAAGCTGATTCTATATTGGCTAAATACAATATTGTAAAGCCTTACTTGTTTTATCTGGGTAGAATTGAGAGGAAAAAAAATATTCCCCATCTTATAGAGGCATTTGGTTTGTTCCAACACTATAATATTGACGCTAATTTGGTTTTAACAGGGGCTTCAAGTTTTGGTGCTGATGAGGTTGGTTACATGATTAGCGAATACGGTTTAGATAAAAAAGTGAATCGCACTGGTTGGGTAGATGAGGTAGATTTACCTTATATATTTAATCAAGCGACAGCTTTTGTTTTTCCGTCACTTCATGAAGGTTTTGGCATACCGCTCTTAGAGGCTATGGCGTGCGGTATTCCGGTTGTTGCTTCAAATGCGCCAGCAATTCTTGAGGTCTGTGATGGGGCAGCTCTCTATTTTGATCCTAGAAATATTAGAGATATGGCAGATAAGTTAAATGAAATAATTACCAATAAATCATTAAGGTCCGCGCTTATCAAGGATGGACTAGTTAGGTCAAAAAAATTTAGCTGGCGTCAATGTGCGAAAGATACTTTGAATGTTATTTGCGAATAGTTTGCTTGAATTTTAATTGCTTAATATGTTATAATTAATCATATTTATGGTTAATTTTTTAAAATAATTTTATTTTTTATCACAGAAAAAAAAATATATTAACTGTTGTTGCTGCAATAATATTTATTGTTCTTTTT
>Ga0194059_1000327_pt1 | contig 23119 bp, 42 predicted proteins | sample SepL6211m_MetaG_FD_163426 | JGI IMG/M metagenome (GOLD analysis project Ga0194059, IMG submission 163426) | Anoxic zone freshwater microbial communities from boreal shield lake in IISD Experimental Lakes Area, Ontario, Canada - Sep2016-L626-11m | ecosystem: Environmental > Aquatic > Freshwater >... | reverse complement strand
ACATAAATTAGATACCTTGGCTCATGATAGAATATTTAGACGTACTTTAGACACTGGTTGGTACACATTCAAAGCATCATTCCATAATAAGTGTGGAAATTGTGATACGTTTATTTATAAAGAAATTCATATCGGGTGTGATTCAACAATGGTAGGATTAAAAACTATAAGTAGAGATGTTATCAAAGTCACACCAAACCCAGCGGATGATAGGGTTTTAGTTTGTTTAACTTCCCCAACAAAACAACCTCTTGTACCATATTTTATTTATAGTGGAAGTGGTCAGATTGTAAAAGATGGTCTTATATCAAGTTGCATTCAAATAAATACAAGTTCTTGGAAGAGTGGGATATACACATTCAGAATGGGCAGTTTAACCCATAGAATCGTAGTTCAACACTAATCTCTTGATACTATAAAATAATTTACTTATTATTTGAAAAAACAAATTTATGAGCAAAGTAAAAATTTCTACAAGCAAAGGTGATATGATTGCTGAGTTGTATGACAACGAAACACCAATCACAACAGACAACTTTAAAAGTTTGATTAGTAAAAAATTCTATGACGGATTAAACTTCCACAGAGTTATTCCAAACTTCGTGGTTCAAGGTGGATGTCCAAACGGAATGGGTAATGGTGGACCAGGATACAATATCCAATGTGAAGTAACGGCACCAAAACAATTCCATGACAAAGGTGTGTTGTCAATGGCTCACGCTGGACGTAACACAGGTGGTTCTCAGTTCTTCATCTGTCATAACAGACAAGGAACACAACACCTTGACGGAAACCATACATGTTTTGGTAAAGTTATGGAAGGTCTTGATGTGATTGACCAAATTCAACAAGGAGATAAGATTAACTCAATCGAAATGATTTAATTATTAACCCCACTCAAAAGGTGGGGTTTTTTTATGTATAAAACTATTTATAACTAAATTAAAATTTATGAAAAAATTATTATTAATGGTATTATTTGCGATTGTAGCTTTAAGCTCTTGTAAAAATGTAACAAAAGAAGAAAAGAAAGAAGAAACAACACATCAACGTGCATTACAATTGTATCACGGTAAGTTTGCATTTTGTGGAGCGTCCCCTGCGACATTAACAGGTAGAAAAATTACAATACAAGGTAATACATTTCTTGAAGGATGTGCAACATGTCCTGTAATGGAAGGTACTGCTCTTGTAAATACATTATTGGTTGGAAACCCTTACATTACACCTGATAGTACAAGTAAAACTGTTTGGTCGTATTTTTGGTATTATGATAGTGTTCCACAAGCGCCAACTTGGCAAAATCTACCAACGGTAAACAGAACATTTACAATCACAGAAAAACCAGGTGGTGGTATGAGTAATATGTGGTGTATGCCATGTAAGATATTAGATAAAAAAGTTAATGGGGTTACATTGGCAAAATGTTATGGACCGATTAATGAATTAGCTTTACCATTACGTACGTCTATTAGAGCGTTACCTGGTGAAACATCTGTAACACAAGCACCAATAGGGGCAACTTATCCTGTTGGAACAATCGTACCTGATGCTGATTCCACAAAACATTATAAGAAGTTAAAAAAATAAGAATTACTAAACCCCACTCAAAAGGTGGGGTTTTTGTTTAAATTTCTTTTGACATCTTGTATAGAACGTAAACTGCAATTAAAGGTGATATAGATTCTGTGAACCAACCAATTTGGTCTAAGTCAAAGTACAACCTTACAAATGTTAAAAGTCCCAACACAATCAAAATAATTGGATAAATAAGTTTTTGTTTCATATGTCAAAGATAACATATTAACATTTAAGGTGAAAGGAATGTGTTTAATATGTTTATAAGTGTATTTATTAAAAAATAATGTATTTATAGAATATGGCTAGAGTAATAAGATTAACGGAACAAGAATTAAAAGGTTTACTTGGTAGTCTTGTTAATATGATAATGGGTAATGACAATAAAAAACCATCCGATACAACTGATTTGAAAAAAGATGGTGGTGAAGAAGGTGGTGAAGAAGGTGGTGAAAAGTCGGACTCAAAAGAAATTGGTGATGTATCTGCAAAAGGTCAAGAGTTATTAAAAAACCCAATTTTTAAAAAGAAACTAAAAGAAATTTCACAAGCAATTAATATTGATGAAAATTCAATAATTAAGTTGATGAAACATGAATCAGGGTTAGACCCAAAAATTAAAAATAGTATTGGGTGTGTTGGACTAATTCAATTTTGTCCTGGTGGGGGAATGCCAAAAACAATTAATGGTAAATCGTATACATTAGATGAAATAAGAAATGATTTGGAAGCTCAAATGGAAGGTATAAAACAATTTTGGACGGCAGGATATAAAAATGGTAAAATAAAACAACCTGCAGATTTATATCTTTATAATTTCTTCCCTGTTGCCGCAGGAAAACCTGACGATTTTGTATTACAAGCTAAAGGATTGTCCGCAACAACTGTTGCTAAGGCTAATCCAGGATTTAACAAAAAATTAGGTAAACCCACATCATCACCATTAACCGTTGGAGATATGAAAAAATATTACCAACAAACAGGGATGGCATAATCATGTCACTAATCTCTTATGTTATAAGATGGATTGGTTCAAATATGGCAATGCCATTTTGGATTGTTGGTCACATTCACTTAACAATGAATGTTTATAAGGACATTTATGAAATAATTGCATCGGTAGGAATGAATATTATTGTTGCGATGGCATTTTGGATGGAATGGAATGACCACAAAAAAAAATAAAATCTCTTGATATACCTTAAATAAGAGTTATAATATAAAAAAAAACATACAATGGGAGCACAACATTTAACACAACAAGAAAAGGCTAAACTTTATGACGATATGCTTTTAAGATATCAGAGACTTCAAGAACAAGTTAGATTACTTAAAGCTAAAAGTTTTGAGGTTTCAGATGAAGACCAACGACAAATTATTGTTATTGAGGCGTCAATGAAAAGATTATATAACGACACTCAAAAGTTGTTTTAATTGAAAAATCCCCTTTTTGAGGGGATTTTTTTATGGTTTAAATTTTAATTTTGTTAATTTTTCTATTTCTTTAACATCAACTTTGTTATTTTCATAACCATCAGGTTTTGTTTGGTCATTTGTGAATAAATAAGCCATCCACTCACCCGTTTTTTTGATGTAAATCACTTTCCAACACTTTTCAGGTACAGAAACGGTTCCAATTTTCTTAATTTCACCAATATTTCCACACCAAACGTGGATGCTGTCCTTTTCAGACGCTAATTGTCTTTCTAATGTCTCAACACCTTTCCAATCACCAGCATTTAGACTGTGATATTGGGCTGACATGTTAGAAAAATAGAAACATTCGTTCTGAACTTCAGGAGTTTGACATAAATTATCAGCCGCAGGCATCATATGACCTCTATCAAACCCACTTCCTTTGTAATCATCAGCCAAATCGGTTTCATTGGGTAATAATGGGTCAGGTTTGAAATTATCCTTTCTTGCCAATGGTCTATCACAACTAACTTTCGCTTTTGTCGCCCACCATTCAACCATAACAGGATAATGTTTTGATTTACTATACACAGAAACATAGTTTGTGTGAGTTAATCTTATTTCGTCTTGTGCTTTTGCAGTTATACTACTTAGTATAATACTTGCAAGTATAAAAAGTTTTTTCATAATGATAAATAATACGCCAGACACATATATTTATTATTATGGGAAATAGATTTCAACTTACTGAAAACGATAGAGAAAGTATTAAACGTCTCTATACTGAACAGTCCGAAACAAAAGAAGGTGACCGAAAATTCTGCCACGGTGGAAACGTAAAATCTTTAGAAGAAATTGTTGGTGACGATAACACTCAAGATTATATTCAAGGTGTACAAATTAGACCAAACGGTGTAAATGGTTTGGTGGATAAATTAGAATTACTAAAAACTTTAAGATTACATCCAAGAGTATCTGATGGCGGTGAACACTTAGCCAATGACATTATGAATAATTTAAAAAGTTTTAAACCTTACAATTATTTTGACGAAACAAAAAAAGAGTGTGGTTCTGCAATGGATAAAATCATCGAACTTTACAAAGAGAACGAACATGGTGAAGAATTGGTGAAAGACATTGAAAAAGTCTATGGAATGCAACACGTTTCACCAAGAGCAAAAGAATTCTTGAAACATGGAATGAATATGATTAAAGGACAATAATTTGTTTTTTAACTAAAAAATATTATCTTTGATGTCTCACATTTGTGGGACATTTTTTTTTTATGGATATTAAGAAACCTGATAACGTCGTCGATAGACCTGGATTACTTCCATACGGTAGTAATGTTAGTGCTCCGTCTATTAAACCCATAGATTTAACTTCATTTAAGAGAAACGGAATTCAAAAAGTGGAGAAAGTTTTTGATAGGAGATATAAAGAACTCTTAGAACAAGCAGAAAACCTCCAAAAATCGTTTTTAATTACTCAAACGATATACGAGTCCAAATATAAATTTGGACCGATTATAGGTGAAATATATCACTTATATGAAGATTCAGATGGTGAGTATTCACTATCAATTATTAGTCCAAAAGAATGGAACAAAAAACATGTTTATTCTGTAGTGTTAAATTCGGATATGACATGGACGAAAATAGATTAAAAAAAATTATCATAAAAATGTTGGACACATCGTTTGAAGGTTTTACCATTCGAGAGTTTAGAGCTTTACCAATACAAAAATTGGACGAAGAAGGAAATTGGGTTCCTGACTCACATACATTATTTATTGGGTTAAACCGACCATCAAATTTTTATTTACAAAAACAAGATGAATGGGATTTAACAAGACAATTAGAATTAATGCTTGGTCTTGAAGTTGTTGCAGATTTCTACTAATATTTTTTATATAGTTTTTTTTCGTTTATTAATCATATTTATTTAAAAATTAGAATGTATCAATGAATCAACATACTATGGAAATATTTGGAAGTGTATTAGTAGCGTTAATTACGGCATTATTTGGACCAATTGCGATACTTTGGGTTAAAAAGAAACTAACAAAACCTAAAGATGAAATAGAAATTGAAATCTTTTCAACTGAAAAAATAACGACAGAGATTGAAGAAGTTTTAACAAGATTAGATGGAGACCGAGTTTGGATTACACAATTCCATAATGGAGGTCATTTTTTACACTCAAATAAATCAATGCAAAAATTTTCAGTGGTTTATGAAGTGGATGCCGCAGGAGTTTTACCTGTGTCAACAATTTTCACAAATATCCCAATATCGTTATATTCAAAATGTTTTTCTGAACTATTATCCGCAAGATTTATTGGGATACCTGATTATGAAGATGAAACGGTTGCAACCTATGGTTTAAAACCTGGAGCAGAAGCGACAGGAGCAAAAGCGACTTATATGGTTGGATTATTTGACTTTGGAACAGGAAAACTTATGGGTTCAATGGGTATTGATTTTTTAGACCCAAAAAAACTTACACAAAATCAAATAGAATATTTTAAAATACGTTCAGAAAGAGTTGCAGGGTATTTGTCATCAAATAGACAAAATTAAACATCCCACCTAATAATTGTTTGAATGTTTTTTTCTGGAAAGAAATAAACAAGAGCTTCTTGAACTAATATTTCCGCCAAAGAGGTGTCCAATGTATCTTCATTTATTGTCCCACCCAAAATAACAACAAGTTCAACCAACACACTATTATCTGAAACACCAAAATTTACGGTATGAACTTTGATTCTAGACCTATCACCGTAAATTGATTCCACCAATTCACCCTTAAATTCATTTAAGTATGTTTCAATTAGGCGAAAAAGTCTTCTCTTATTATCCATTATGATAATAATATAACAAAAATCACAAAAAATTGTAGGTTAATTAACCTTGTCCTCTATTAATCTTCTTATAGTTCTTAGATTTCTTTAGCTTGGAACTTTTAGTTTTTGCATGAATTCCAGGTCTTGAAACTTTTCCTTTATCTTTTTTCACAGAAACTGATGATGTACCTTTAGATTTTGCTGCTTTTGCCATAACTTTGTTTTTAGTTATAATTAAATATTATTATATTTATAATTATGAAAATCACCGAAGAAGAAAAAAAAGATATTATGTCCAAATACGATGGAACAACTTCGGATGAATTATTGACCTACCTTAAGAGACATTTCCCTGTTATTGAAATTAAACTTGACTGGATGGAAAAACCACTCAAACAAATTTCTATTGAACACAAGACATACATGTTGGAACGTAACAAAAAATATTTGGTTGGGAAATTATTTGGTTATCTTGAAAGTAGATGGGTTCACTTGGGAGAACCAACATTAAGAAGAACCATTAAGAAATTTTTGGATGGAATTACATTATAAAAAAAGAGGGGTAGCGAATCCCTCTTTTTTGTGTTACCATAACAGTAACGGTCCTAAAAGTCCCAACTATGTTGGGGGGCTTGTTTTACAATAAATATTTCATTACATTTGAAACATTATGACGAAGTATAAATTAAATTGTTATGGATGGTCGTTGGAAGCGATTGGTAAAACTCTTACTGACGAACAAGTTAAAAAAATTGAGGACTTGATGAAAAAGGCAGGTTATGAAGAACTTTGGGAAGTTCGTCATGACTTAGATGATTTGTTAGACATCGACATTTGGGATGGTGATTTATTCCATGTTTCAAAGGCATTTGACAATGGAACCATGTACTTCACCGTTGAAGACGATATGGAAAAAGAAGTTTTATCTTTTGACATTGACGAGACTGGTGAGTTGGATGAGGATTATTATGATAAGAATGATTATGTTAATTATGACACATTCCCAAAAGACCAAAAATTAAAACCAAGAAACACTTACTTAAGTGTGGATGAAAATAAGGGTGGTTTGTACTACATGGAATTTGAATCTGACGAAGTTCCAAGTTCAAAAGATTTTACATTTACCACAGGTTGTATTGAAACACCTAATGGAGATTGGGATTTTATTGACAAGATTTTCTATAAAGGAGAAGAATTGGAAATTGTTGATTGGTTAGACAACAGTGGAAAATCATCTACGTTAGAGATTTTTACTCACGACGATAGAATATTGAAATAAAAAGAAGGGGGATTTAGTCCCCTTTTTTTATTGACGTATATTTATTGTTAAAAATACTATGCCCGTAATTCAACAAATATTCGCATATAACACAGGTTCCACAATCTCAGGAACATCTCAAGTTGGTGATATTGCCATAATTGAGAATGAAGCAAACTATTATCCTGGTTTAGGTGGACTAACATGGTGGGGTGGACCAGATGAGAATTTAGGATATGTTATCGCAGCACCTGTTTCAGGTAATACACAACAAACTCCTGTATTTAATGGAAATTTAATATTAAGTCCAACTTACAAAGGGAGTGATATTCAATTAGTTACTAGTCAATTGGCGCTACAACAATTTGGTTATCAACAATCTGTATTAGGGCAAACTTTAATTAACAATGTTGATAAAGTTATGTTTAGTGTCCAATCTAATGTATGTCCAAATCCAGGAAATCCATTTTTTCAATCTATTGGTGTTGGAACAACATCAATGAATTATCAAGGCAATCCTTATGGCGCATACCCTGGAAATGATGGTCAAAGTGTTGGATTTTCTATGGATGGTAATTTTTATTACAGTGGTTCACTTATTCAGTCAGCATTACCAACATGGTCGGTACCAAATGATTTAATTGATGTTGCAGTTGATTTATCTAATGGTTTAATTTGGATAAGGGTTAATGGTGGATATTGGAATAATAACTTATATGCAAACCCTTCAATAAGTACTGGAGGTTTACCTCTTTATGGATTAACATCTTTTTACCCTGTATTGTCTCCAGGAAATAATGCTGGACAAATGACCATATTAAATAGTTCTTATTTTTTAATACCTGAAGGATATCAATTTTTAGGTGCCAATGTTAATGCATCTCTTAAATTTTACGGAACCAAAAACATGCCAAACCCATTAAGTGAATCAACATTCGTTGAATTGGTAAATACTCAGTTTAATCAAAATTTTACAAATGGTAATGACGCATCAACATGGTTAACAACTAATGGTTATTGGAATTCATGGGTTAGCGTAACACCAACACCTACAGCAACACTACCTTTAACTCCAACACCAACGGGAACACCTCACACCACACCAGCAGGTACCGCAAGTGTAACACCAACTCCAACACCAACACTATGAAAAAGAAATTATTTTTTGGTTGGACAAATATTAAATGGTTAATTAAAGAATTAATTAATTTATATAGTAATGCAAATTCTTATTTCTCTAAAAAGAGGATTGAATCTGGAATTGCATTTCTTGTTGGTCAATGGGGTATGATTTACTTTTTAGTCAAAAATATTGATAAATTAACAACATCTGACATTGCTCTTTGGGCTGGTGTTGAATTTGCAATTGCTGGTTATATAATTAATCAAATACAAAAGGAAAAAAAAGTTGAAGATAATCAATAATTTTGTATCTTTGTATTATGACACAAAAACCCGAAAAAGTAACTAAATTTGAGAGAGTATATGAAGACGAATATTGTACGTCCATTTGGAAATACGATTATTCTAAAACAACTTCAGGACCAGTATCTGTTGAACACAGATGGAAAAAAGGTTTTGAAACTTCTAACGTCAAAAAGAAAACTTTAGGTGATTTGGTTAACGAAACCGTGCCAAAGAAAAGATTACAAAGACCTAAGTCTTGAATCAATAATTGATTTTAATTTTAATAATGTTTGTCTATCTAAAGACGAAACAACTTCACTTGTATTCTCAAGAACTAATCTATCTAATAAAGATTCTTTAACATTTTCACTAACATGACGAACGGTGTCAAAACTATAATCTGATTCGTCAAAATTTTCATATTGTGTGTCTCTTACATTATATCCGTCATATAGGTCCCAATTACCAGACTCTCGTTGTTGTTTAGCCGAATCTTCAACCCAATCCATATCATAAGAGTCAAATTTTTGACCCATATATTCGTCATAAGTACATGACCCCCAAACACTATAAAGTAGTTCATATGTTTGTGCGACAGGGATTATAAGTTTATCGATTAAACTTTTATCACCATCAAATATTTTGGCAAGAACCTCATCATTCATTTCAAGAAATTTTGAAAAGAATTCAACATCTTCATGAACCACTGAAATATTAAAGTACTTTCCAATACTTGATAATTGTGTGTAATGTTCATCAAATTCGTAGGAATCATAAGGATTTCCTGTTGGAAAATCTTCATCCACTAATTTTTCGGCAATTAATACTAATTGTTTTTTTGGTAATTTTGAAAATTGACTTTGGTCTGCTGCCATAATAATAAATATAAAAAAAGGTGATAATTTCTCATCACCTTTAATTTATTCTTCTTCAGAATCCCAACCGTCCTCTTCGTACCAATATTCTGCACAAGGATATTCTCTTCCTTGTTCATCAATATGACACCAATGAGTTTTATTTTCATCCAACCATTTCCAATCTTTTCCCTCATCACCTTCAGGTAAATCAGGATGGTCTAATGGTGGATGATATGAATTGACATCAACATATCTGTAATTGCAATCGCATCCACGAGGAACACAATCATCACAAAAGTTTGGATTATCCCCGCTTGAATAACCAGGACCATAACTCCAAATGGCGACTTTTCCGCAATCACACAAATCTTTAGACATAGTCAATCTCTTTTGTCTCAGGGTTATACTCCATAACAATTGGTTTGTTTTGGTACTGATATCTTTCATTTAGAACACTGGCATTTAAGAACTCAACACCATGAAATGACTTCTGACCATAAGCCCAATGGATATGACCACAAACATGGATTTTAGGTTGGACTTCCATTATTCTATCGAACAAATCTTCACACCCAACATTTAGACCTTGAATTGTGTGGTCTACCATTTTATGCGCAGGACCATGAGTAACCAAGATATCAAGACCCTCAGGGATTTTTGCCCACTTTTCAGCGAGCTTTTCTCCTCTTGGTAAGTTGAACGCCCAATCAAAGAATTCTGGTTGCCACGGACTTCCGTAGATTTTTACACCATCAACTTCAACCATACTGTCAAAAAGGTAGTGAACACCTTTTTCTTTGTATTCAGGCGCGATGTCGTGGTTTTTTACAAATCCCCAATCATGGTTACCCGCAATGAATACCTTATGAGTGAATGGTGTGTTAGAAAACCAATCCAAAAACTCTTTAACTTCATGAGTTTTTCCTACGTTGGTACAATCTCCAGCATGAACAAGGATATCCCCTTCACCCAAGATGTTGTCATACGCCTTGGTTGTTAAAACTTCATGTTTTCCGTGTGTGTCGCTGATGAATACTATTTTCATGACTTAAAATATTAGAATACAAATATACAACTTTTTATCAATCCCACCAACCTTTTATTCCTGAACCATCAAACCAATTATCCCAAGCGTTCTCTTTATCTTCAGATTTATCAAGAAACATTTGGTATTCGGTATGACGCTGACCCTTTAAAATTTCAAACAGTTCTTTCCATTCTTTTTCTTCAATCTCATGAGCTCGTTCAAATACTTTACGGTTGTGAGTCTTTTCTTCTTCAGTGTCATTATCAAGTAAACGACTGTAACCTGGTTTATCTTCAACATCCTCAAACTCCCATTCACGAAGTGATAAAGGACCTAATTCGGACTCCGCCATATCAATGTAGTTAGACTCATTGTAGTTTTTAATTAACTCAATGGCTCTACGCATTTTGACAACTTTCTTTAAACGAGGACCATCAACTTCATTACCGTACTTTTCAACAGTATCAGAAATATTAGTCAGACCAATCTCAAGAAATTTTAAAGTTCCGTGATGGTCAAACCAATAATGACTCCATAATGCCTTTCTAAATGTCCAAACATTTTTAAAAAATCGAGGTAGGTCGTGACAAAACAAGGAGTATGTTTGATACCACCAAGTTTGATGACGTATTAATCTTTTTATACTCTTACTAAAAGAGTTTGCAAATTGTATCTTCATGATAATTGTTTTTCGATTAAATCGTGCGTTTTATTACTAAGCAAATTTCTTAAGTGGCTCCCAATAGAAGACCTAATTGAACTATCAACGTTATTTTCGGTCATTTGTTTTTCAAAATTCCAAACTAACATTCTTGCTGAACGAGTTTGGTTATAAGTCTCACAAGAGTCGATAACTTTCTCAACCCAAATTTGTACGTCTCCGTAATGATTACTAATTGCTCCCATAATTTTTATATTTAGAACACAAAGATAGTAAAAAAATAAGACCCGTCAAAATAAATTCACGGGTCTTTTGGAAAAGGTATATATAAGAACACTCTCTGTGGAGCGATGTAATAAATAAATACTGTTAATTATTAAAAAATCACACCTGTGGAGGTAATGAGAAGTATTTTTTTACTCTATCCAATAAGTCTTCACTAAATCTCACACCATGTCTGTCTTTAAAATGTTTTAATAAGGTTTTTATTGAATCAGTTTTACCTTTTCTTTTAAGTAAAATGTATGCTCCTAAATCTGCATCCATTTCATCTTCATCACCTCTTGGACCTTCATGACCCATAATAATATGTGCAATTTCGTGAGCTTCCACAAATTTTAAAACATCGGTACTAAAGTTATTTACAAATTGTTCTCCATCAATAATAACTAAATGTTTACCTGGTACCATAAACCCATATCCATATTCATCAAATAATGGCTTTAAGTGTTCGTATTGAGGATTTTCCTCAAAGACTATGGCAATTTGTACGTGTGGTAGAAATTCGCTATCGTATATTAATGGTTCTGACTCACTCATGATAATCTTTATCATAAATACATCAAAAGAGACATATTGGTGGTATTTATAATAAATTACTTAATTATATGAATTTAAGAGGATTAATCAAAGAAGCCTTAGAACAACAATATGATAAAACATTGGTCTTAACAGAAAATGTTGAAGTATCGAATGCATTAAAATATCATATGGATAATAATATGTCATTAACGAATAATGGTTTTAAAGTTTACTCTGAAAGTTATTTTGATTTGGTTAATGAAGTAAGAGATTTATATAATGAAGGAATGATTAACTTGAATGAAGAAGACCGTTTAATGATTGAATCGGATTTAGGTAAAAAAATTAAAATCGGTAAAGAAATTGTTTATTTGGATGCACCTTATATCTACGAAACTGAAACTGAGGAAGATATTTTAACTGAAGCAAAACTTAATGATAAAAACGTTGAATTAAATAAACCGCATAAAACACCAGGTGGTCCTAAGAAATTTGCGGTGTATGTTAAAAGTAAAACTGGTGGTGTAAAAAAGGTGACTTTTGGAGACTCCAATTTAAAAGTTAAAAACGCCAACAAAGAAGCCATAAAATTATTTAGAGATACTCATAAATGTTCTCAAAAGAAAGATAAGACAACCGCAGGATACTGGTCTTGTAATGTTGGTCGATATGCAAAACAATTGGGTTTATCATCTTCAAATTCTTGATAATGAAAATAAATAAAATTGAAAAATATCTGCAAACTTATTTAGATGATGTCATATCACCTGAGGTTAACAATTCTTTAGTTGGTGAGGGTGACGAACCAATTAAACTCAGTGTTGATAAAGTAACTTTTGGTGAATCTAATCCTAATAGAATAAATTTTTTCTTAAATATGGAACCTGATTGGTCTAAAGGTAGCATAACTCATAAAATCAATCTTGATATCTCAAGATTTTTTCAAATGTTGGGTGTTGATAAAAACCTACACATTTATTGGAATAAAAATTAAGGAGTTTGATTAACCTGCTTGGTCAGGGTATTCCTCACCACCATCTTCATCACCATATCTACCATATCTACCCATATCCGAATTTATCTCTCGTAACGTTTCTGAACTTATCTCATCCATGATTTGTTCCTCTAATATACGTGTTAATTCTGCTTCAGCGTCAATCACATTACGTCGTAATGGGATTAATCGACGCATTCTTCTTGTTACGGGAACATCATTCATTGGTACCGCTTCATTCTCAACAGGACGCTCCTCATAGTCATTATAACTCACACTCATTTTTTTCGAGCCATATTCATTCTCAAGCCACAAAATTTGACGATTTCTTTCTTCATCTGTTAAGATATCCCAATTGCTTTGTTTTGTGTTTGAAAACTCATTTCTAAAAATATCTAAAACATCGGATGGTAATCCACTATCCATCGAGTCAATTCTTTGGTCCGTTATATTCCAAAATGATGTTTCAGCATCATGGCCTGTATCAAGACTTTTAAACCCAGCAACTTTATTACCTGTTTTTTTGTTAATTGAATAGATTACAATCCCTCTTTTAGAGTATCTGAAGTAATAGTCGGAACTTTCTTTTGATGCAGTACACCATTTGGTTGATGCTCCATACTTTAAAGATGCTTGATATGATAAAGGTTTAACGACTAACCACTCGTCAGTTTCATATAATTTTAAAACTTGTTTTGCCATTTCTTTATCAATACTTTTTAAACTTGATAATGAAATTTGAAGCTCTACCTCGTCAAATGTTTTATATGAGGTTAAATCATTATTTTCTATTAATTTTTTTTCATTTAAAGTAACAAATTCTTTCATCAATTTAAAGTTGTTATGTCCAAAATAAACTGAAATTAAATGTATTAGATTTACAAGGTCCATGTAATTTAATGAATCCAAATACTCTAAATCAAATTCGCATCCGTATCCCTGATTTAATTCTCTAATCATATCTTCTTTATGATTACGGTCATAATTCACTAAAATTTTATTCTTAATCAAGTTAATAGCCATTTCAGTATATTTGGTTTTACCCAATAAACCATTAATAATTTTAACCCCATCCATGTTAAAAGAGGGATTTTGTTTCGTTAATTCTTCAATTCGTGACATATTCAAGTGTTTTTTTTAATTATAGTAAAATTAAATTCCAGTATCAAACTTTTTTTGTATCTTTGTTTTATGAAATTATTCCTAACAACAATTCTACTTATTTTATCTGTAATGGTCAAGGCACAGCAATCAGATATTTTATATGTTCCATCTCAAAAAAGTTTGGTAGCGTCTTACAATTATAAACAAATTGGTTTATATGTTGGAGGGTATTATGTAACTACTTTTCCACAACCATACATCTATACAACACCATTGTCTATTATGAATAGAGTTGGTTTAACCTATGTTAATAAAAAGAACACATTCAGTATTATGGGTGGAGCTTACCTTAGAACTTACTTTGACCATGTTGATATGACACCTGATGTTTGGGTTAAAATTTATCCTATTAGAATGTTAACTGGTGACAAATCTAGCATTGATTTTGCTGTGGGCGTAAATTATATGAACGGATTTAGATTAGGAATTGGTTTATCTATTCCATATTGGAGTATTTATAGGTAATGAGTATAATTGATTTTCCAATAGAGCGTATTAATGAGTTTTTAAGTAACCATTCATTTGTGGTTACAAAACCGTTAGGTGAAGGTATAGAAATTGATGGACACTTAACCGTCAAGGTTAAATTGACAGGGATTAAACCAATGATTTCCGTTGGTGATTGGAAAGATTTTATTGAATATACCTTAACATTAGAAGAAATTGATGATTTTCATCTTAAATCAATTTTTGGTTATATGTTTGCTTCACTTAAAACACAAGATTATGTGATATCAAATACCGATACAAGATTTTATACAATTACATCACAAGTTAATGGATTATTACGTAATTTTTTAAAATATTGGGATATCGATAATTATGTGACTTGTACTCGGATTATTGACAAAGTAACCAACATTGACCCAAAATATATGAACGAAAGTAGAATCACTAAAGATAAATATGATAATGCTATTAGAATAGTGGTTAGGGATATTATGTCAGTTTTTAAATACCAAAAAGAAGGTGATTATCAACTACCTGAGGATATTTCAACTGATGAAAATGATATGGTTTATGATTTTCCAGAATTAGGTTCTAGTTTTACCGTTAATTTAACGATGAGTTTAAATGACGAGATAGACACTATAGACGTTAATGGTGAATACTATGGAGACGATGATTCAATAGACGTTAGAATAGAATCAAATCCAAATTTAGACCGAGAAACTTTGGAAGAACTTTATTTTGAATTAAATGAGTTAATTGCTCATGAATTACAACATTTAGTTCAAAATGATGAAGGATATGAGTTTCCAAAAAGAGAACCAAAAAAATCTTTGAAGTATTATACCCAACCTCATGAGATAGAAGCTCAAATTACTGGTTTCAAACGAAGAGCTCAAAAAGAACAAAAACCTTTTGAAGAAGTAGTTAGAACTTGGTTTGACCGAAATCATTCAAAACATGGATTGACTCCACAAGAAATTGAAATTGTGATAAATAAATTACTTGGAGGTGAATAATGTTTCCTGCTGCTAAAATTGCCAAAAAATTTTTAATGCATGAACCATTCAAAGTGGATGGTTTTGAATATCAATTCATATCTGTAGAACCTCATGAAGATTGGGCAATAGATGTTGTGGTTAACGTTGTTTTACCAAAAAAAGGTCAATCATTTGTTGTTGAAAAATTTAGTTATGACATCCATTACATTATTGAAGGGTTTGGAGATTATTTGGGCTCCGCAGTATCATATAATGAAAAAATTTTAGTTGATGGTAGACCATCACCTGATAGAAATGTTTATATTAATGATGAAGACCAAGACGAGGTTATAAATGCGTTAAATGGTAATATGTCAGATTTATCAATTAATATTATGAATTCACAGGGTAAAACTTATAATATTAAAGGTAGTTTAAATTGGGAAAGGGCAGACAGAAAATTCTATGAAGTTAATGAAGAAATCGATTTTTATTTTTATTATAACGTATCCAATGTTAATGTAAATAATGGTGAATTAAATATTAACCCAACTAAATTTGACGAATTTGCTTCAACGCTTAATAACATTTTACAAGATAATGACCGATTTAGGGATAACGTAGTGGAAAATATCTATACGGTTTTAATACCTAGTACTAAAATAGAAAATCTTGATGTATATTTTAATGCGAATTATTTTCTTAAAAGAATTCACGGTAAAGAATATGAACCCAACCCACCTTATGGTGAGTTTAAAAGTTTTATGTTTATCGAGTAAACTTCTTAATTAATTTCTTGATTGCGTCAGATAAAAGTGACTGACTAACAATTACAACTCCCGATGCTACCAATCTCTTAGCAATTGTTTTTGCAACCATATTAATGTCTCCACTATTTACACCGTTTAAAATATCGGTAATGATTGGGATTAAAAATGAATAAGCGACTAAATCTAAACTTGAACTTATTGTTACATTAGCTGAAGATAAAAATCTTGAAAATGAATTTTTTAGATTTTTAGATTTAATTAAAACTTCTTTAAACGTTTCCTCAAGACCTTGTTCTTTAATTTTTTTATAAATTAATTTTAACACCCTTGAATTATCGTAAAAAACTGAACAAGCAATACCAATTAATATTAATGTTTGTTCTGCATCATTTAATTCAAATCTACCTGTCTTAATAAAATTATCCAATGGTAACACAAAACCACCAACTGATGCACCCCAAGTTAAAAGTAATTTGAGGTTTAACCCATAAATCTTTTTAGCCTTTTCAACAAGAGTACTGGTGTATGAATACATTTCTTTCATGTAATCACTCATCTTAGATTGGTCTTGTTCCTGAAGTATGATTCTCAATTGAGATTCGTTAATTAAAAAATCCATATACTTATAAATATACTAAAGATATTTATTGTTATGAGTAAACCAAAAAGAGAGTTAAATCCTAAAGTAATCGTTGGTGATAGAGTTATGTGTTTGCATATGGATGGTGAAACATCAATACCTCCAATGACATTAGGAACGGTTAGAAGTGTTGTTAGAGACCCTTTTGAGGAGGATGCAGAGATTATTAATGTCTCTTGGGATAATGGCAACTCTTTAGGTTTATTATCTATTACAGACAGCTGGGTTATGGCTCCTTTAGAACAAATTGAGGAACAAATAACCTCAAGAGAATATGAGTTCTTTTCTAAAAATCCAGAAATATTTGAAAACTTTGATTATAAATTTTTAAGAGATTATTTGTATAAACTTAGAGAGTCCAGTGTTATCAACATGTTCCAAGCGGCACCATTTCTATATTCAGGTAGTGAATGGATAGACAGGTATTATGGTGAAAATCAAGAAGACAATGAACCATTTCAAGAAGTTTTAGAAATGGCGGAAGAATCGAGAAATAAAATGGTTCAAGGCCTTTTAAAATATATGGAATCCAAAAATATGGATTTGGATGATATGGGTAGAGTTAATATTCAATTATCAAAACTTGCCCAAAAAATCGTTCAATTTTATGTTGCCTTTTCTTAATTAGATAAAGGTGCTTTAATTGATGGATGTGACTGGTAGTTTTCTAATTCAAAATTAACTTGACCATTAACCGCTTCATCAAATCCTTTATGTTCTAAGTTGGCTAAGAATATAGGATTCATTTTTAGTTTAGGTAATTCAAATGGTTCTCTTGTTCTTTTTGGTGTCTGTTTAAAATACACATAATCAAAATCAGGTAAATTATTTGGGTCAAAGAATCTTTCCATACCTGTTTCATAATTGTTATCAAACCATTTGTTATATCGTTCCTCATCCGTTAAATCTCTACCAATCTGTTCCTTAGCCTGTTCAACATGGTTACTGTATAAGTGTACATCACCCAAGTTACCAATCAATTCATCTGGTACCATATTAACTACTTTAGCTATGATTTCAAGTAATAAACCGTATGACGCAATGTTGAATGGTAAACCTAAGAATGTATCTACTGAACGTTGATTCCACATTAGAGAGATTGCTCGTTTAGGGTACCCATTATCATCTAACCATTTAGAGTATGAATAATCTCTATCCAGACTATCATTATGACCAAATAAATCACATCTTTCTTTATGACTCAACTCTCTTGTATAAACTTGAAATCCATAATGACAAGGTGGGAGAACCATTTGGTCTAACTCACCTACATTCCAAGCACTAACCATTAATCTTCTTGAGTCTGGATTTGTTTTAAGGTCGGAGATTAGGTTTGCGATTTGGTCTATTGATTCGGATGATTTATACCATAAATTATGTTCTATACTTTCATCTTCAAATTTAGTCCAACTTCTCCATTGCTTACCATAAATTGGACCTAATTCACCCCACCTCTTAGCAAACTCATCATCTGTTTTGATTTTGTTGATAAACTCTTCTTGAGTTAGGGTATCGTTTAATATTTTAATAGTATCATCTCCTTCAATGTTTATTCTACCTTTATCTGTTATAAGAACATTTCTATTAACATTATGTTGAGCAATGATTTCCGCAGAGACTCCATTTGATAATACAATAGTACAACCTATTAAATTATCTTTATGGCTTTTCAAATAGTTCTTATAAGCATCACCATCCCAAATGTGACAATTATTATCAACAAGGAACTTGATGTTTGTATCTCCTTTTAAGAACCATAATAACTCAGTTACCATAGTTTTCCAAGCCATTTTCTTGGTTGTAAGTAAAGGAAAGCCATCACTCATTTTATGACGAATTGTATAACCAAAAATTGATTTGGTTCCTGTACCAGTTCGGTCTTTCTTTTCAACTCCGTAATCAATAATATCTTGAAGTAATTGTTGGTATTGTTTGTCTAATTTATTCATTGTTTTAATCTTGTTTTGTTCCTAAAGCCCAAACTGAGTTTGGAAATAATTCTTTTCGTAATTTTAATATAATATCTCTGTGTTCTTGGAATTTATCTCCCATAACAGATTTGTGTCCATTTAAAACGGCTTTGGTTATTTCATAATCTAACTTAGAGATTAATGCCGACTTCTCAATGTCGGTCATATTTTGTAAATCTACATCTAAATTATCCTTCATGATTTAGGTTAAATTCGGTTATTAATCTCTCAATTCGAACTCTTCCCTTTTCACCAATTGGAATCGGGTTTCCTTCTTCATCAATTCTAACAAATCTTATGTTAGTTTTCAATACCACAACTTGATTTCCTGTATAAACATTGTGTGCTCTTGCTTCCATGTATAATGTAACTGAGGTATTACCTAATTTACTCGGATGACCATAAATTTTTAATAATTGACCTTCCCTCGCTGGTTTCTCAAAATAACATTTATCGATAGATACGGTAACCATTCTTGGGTTATCGCATAATTGCATTGAATATCCTGCCGCTGCAGAATCAATCCAAGCTAATAATTTTCCTCCAAAAAGATTTCCGTGAAACCCTAAATCGGATTTTTTAATTGGGTGTGTGTTCAGTAATTCCATTTTTATTTTCTTTTAACCATTCATCCTTTACCTCATCACAAACAATGTCATATAATTTGTATCTATCCATTTTTGGATTCAGTTTTTCCATTTCCTTAATACGAGACATTACTTTAGTGTAATAACCTCTTTCGTGTGCGTGAACTAAACGCTCTTCAACTCTTTCTTCATTTGTCATAATAAGTTTTTTTTAAAGTTTTTTAAATTCAGGTTTAAGTATGTTCCATATTAATTTGTCATATGGTTTTGAGTCCCACATTGCAAACATTACAGAACGATATGGTGGATGACTATTAGTCATAACATGTTCAGCATATTCTTTCTTGGTTGGTTCAACCTCACGGTCACCATATTTACCATAACGGAAATAGTCGTAAGCTTTACCGCAGTGTTCTGACACTTGATAAAAACCATACTTTAATGTATCTGCATAGTCCTTAACTTTGTTGTAAAACTCGTCAGGAACATCTTTTAAAAACTCGTTAACGTCGCCACCATTAGATACAAACTCCCATATACCAGTGGTAGATACGTTAGTCATTATTTTATGAAGTCGTAGGTATTCTTCACCTTTGATTTTCATTCGGTCTCCATTTGAAAACTTCACAACAAATCCTTCGGCGTTATTTTCAACCATACCTTTTAAAGTTGAATAATCTTTTATACCGTCATATCTTTTTACCACAGGTATACCTGATACGCTATGCATATTAACGATAGATTCATAATCTAACTCTTTACCTGATGCTCGACTGGTCATACCCAATACAACCAATTTTTCTTCACCACCATAATCAACTACGATACGGTTTTCAGGGTATATGATTTCAAATAAAGTTGCATAACCTTTTGGTATTGACTCCAAGTTGTATTTGGTATCCAACATCTCTCTTGCTTTAACGGCTTGATTTGAAGTAAATGAACCTCTTGTAGCAACAATCCATTTACCTTCATAGAAAAACAAGATACCCAAAGAACCATCCATCTTTTCGTAAACCTCAAATTTTTCAGTTGGAGTGTGTCTGTTTTCTTCTATGTTGAAGAATTTCTTAAATGGGTATGCGACAACATTACCTTCATTGTCGGTTACCAAACCACGACATTTTAAAGTTATCTCGTCCCATTTTTGATTGTATTGAACTTCAGGAGAGTAATTCCATATAGACAATGGCAAAGTACGGTGGGTCTGTTTAAACAGATGGCCAGTTCTACTATATTGTTCCAAAGTGTATAAGAATTCTTTCATGAAACAAAGATAGGAATTTTTTGCGTAAAAAAAATCCCCACCTATAAAAAAGATGGGGAATTTTGTAATTAAATTTGATTATTTTTCGATAATCATATTTGTGTTTGCAATTGGGACTCTCATTACAGGAAGTGATGAATTTGTGTCCTCACTTGTCTTTTGCATTACCTGATAAAAACCATCTTCGATTTTTACGGTTGATACGTTGTTAAATGTTTCCAATAGTTCAGATTTGCCTCTTGAGCCCGATAGTAAATTTACTTTTTTTAATGTTGTGTTGAATGTAAGTGTTTGCATATGTCTTATTTTAGTTTTATTTCAAATCGGTCTTCCATAGATTGTAATTTATCTTGGGGAACGCCATGGATATTGCTCCCGTAATGTCTGTTCTCAACAATAATTGTATGAACTTTATACCCGTATCGTTTTGCAACATTACGATAAAATCTCATTTCCCAATCTTGTGTGAATGTATTTGACACTACAATATTAGTGAAGAAAATTGAGTTAAACAAATTTTCTCTCATTCTTCTCGCAACTCTTTGTTTGCAGTCATCGTGAGCATCTTTTAATTTTGTTGCATCAAAATTGTATTTCCCTCTTTTTATAAAATACTGGTCCGCTTCAAATATCTGATACGGTTTCGCAATTGACCTTGCAAAGGTGGATTTACCTGACCCTGGTAATCCCCTAACTATATATAAATTTTTTCCCATATTACCAACTATCCATATCTGTTAACTCCAATTCTGTTTTTGTTAAATGACTATACACTGAAATACCAGGACCAATACCATTTGGTGTTACTTTCCAAGTCAGTGTTCCATAGTCACCATAAATTGCTTTAATGTGCGACAACCATTGTTCGTACATTTTTTGTTGTTTAACGTTAAGCTCGACCTTAATCACGGTTTTGTTCATATTCTTTTCTCCCATTACATTTTGTTTTTTCTTTTGTGTTCCAAAGTTCTTTTCCTTCAGTTTTCATATGACAATTGTGAGGTTTATCCATTCGTTTGGAGAACCCCACAATTGTTTCGTTGTGTTTATTTTTGACCGACCACGGACATTCTTTACAAGTACTCATATTTTTCAAGTTGTCCATATTTTTCTTTTGATTCGTTTATTCCCCAAATATTAAAGAAATCTGTTTCTACCGATTCAACACCAGCATTCAATCGAATGCTAATGTCGTTTCGTACCTCCAAAGATAGTAATTCTGCAAGAATTTCCCAATTTAATTGGTGAAACATTTTAACCATCATCATATAATTGGTTGAATTATTCTCTAAATCCTTGATACTGTTAATCTTTTCAGTTGCATATCCAAATTGGTCATCAAATGCCTTCCAAAATTTAACACAAGCTGATTTTACCTCATCGAAGTATTCTTGTTTTGGTTGTTTGTAATAATACTCAATGTCAATCATCCCTGGTCTTTGTTAACTATTTCGTCGGTGTGGTGGTCGTTATCCATTTCAGATACTTTTGGTCTGTTTCTTAACAAAGGTACAACTTCACGTCTGATATTATATGGGCGGAACTCAGGGTGACCATCCATTCCAACATCCATTCTTTGACCTTTACCGAACCTTAAATTGGTTGGAAGGTGGCAGTGACCGTGAAGGTGCATAACTCCTTTGTTAAGACCATCCCAAGAACTGATTGGGTAGTGCATCAAACGGAATGTGTGTTCGTCAATTTTTAAAGTGTCGTAGTGTGTAACACTTTTGAAATAACCTTGACATCCCTGTCTGTTGTTCTCGATGTGGTGGTCGTGGTTACCAAGAACAAGGTGAATGTTTTTACAAACGATTCGGTCCCAAAATTCTTTGATAGATTCAAACCCACCAAAACTCCAATCTCCAAGACAAATTAATATGTCGTCTTGCATTACGTTCTCATTTATATTATTGACGATTGTTGCATTCATTTTTTCCAATGTTTGGAAATCACGAGTTTGCTCAATCGGAACGGAACCATCTGGCATTCGCCAGTTTGTCGTACCACGACATATATTTTTGTGGTTGTAGTGTGGGTCAGAAAAAATCCACACATCACCTTTGAAATCTTTATCAATTTTAATCATAACACAAATCTAATACTTTTTCTTCAAACCAAAAAGGTTTTTCTCTATTTTTCCAAACTGCAAATGAAGCTTTGGCTCCACGATAGTAGTTTCTATAAGATTCAACCACAGAATCTACTTTATATTCGTCAGGCATCGCCTTCGGAGGTTTGGTGTAACCAATATCAACAATGTTCGGTTTATTGATAACACACCATTCGATTACTTCTTGGGATTTATGTCGTCTACCGTATCGATAGGTATATTCATAACATAACTCCAAACCAAGTTCACATAACACCAAATAATTGGTTAATGACTCACGAGTCCAAATTGCACAAGGGTGATTTTTGTGAGACAATTTGTACGGGACTTGGGG
>Ga0194059_1000324_pt1 | contig 23171 bp, 15 predicted proteins | sample SepL6211m_MetaG_FD_163426 | JGI IMG/M metagenome (GOLD analysis project Ga0194059, IMG submission 163426) | Anoxic zone freshwater microbial communities from boreal shield lake in IISD Experimental Lakes Area, Ontario, Canada - Sep2016-L626-11m | ecosystem: Environmental > Aquatic > Freshwater >... | reverse complement strand
TCCTGGTAAAGGAAAACAAATCATAAAAGATACTTTTATACCTTTTGCTTGGGTCGGTGACCTAAAAGGTTTAAATTTTTATCAAGGTTCAAAAGGCCTACAAAAAGAAGCTATGTCAAGACATAAAATTGTCATTGACAAATTAGAAACCCACGACAATGAAAGATTAGAGAATGGTTTAACCTATATGGTTAAATGTCTTGGTGGATACCGTTCATTGGTTCAATTTTTCCGTGATGGTGGTATTGACCCTTGGGGTGATAAAGCAAAAGACAAGTTTCTTATGTTACCTCCCGTAGAACAATATCTTATTCAGAAGGAAAAACGACTATTCAAAGGATATGAAGAATACAATGACATAACCCGATTTGTGTTTGACTTAGAAACGACCTCACTTGAACCAAAGGATGGTCGTATATTCATGATTGGAATGAAAACAAACAAAGGGTTCCACGAGGTAATTGAATGTGCCACAGAGGAAACTGAAAAGTTAGGTTTAATTAAATTCTTTGACACAATTAATGAACTTAAACCATCTATCATTGCAGGATATAACTCATTTAACTTTGATTGGTTGTGGATTTTTGAAAGAGCTAAGGCACTTGGATTGGATATTAAGAAGATAGCCAAGTCACTTAACCCCCAACGTTCCATATCTCAGAAAGAACAAATGTTGAAGCTTGCCAATGAGGTAGAAAGATACCCACAGACCTCAATGTGGGGGTATAACATCATTGATATCTTACACTCAGTTCGTAGAGCCCAAGCGATTAACTCAAACATTAAGTCGGCAGGTTTGAAATATATAACTCAGTATTTGGAGATTCAAGATGAAGACCGTGTATATATTGACCACACCGAAATTGGTCCTATGTACGCCAAAAAAGAAGATTACTGGTTTAATGTTAAAAACGGAAAGTATAAAAAGGCTGATAATCCACAATTTGACGACCTTGACACACGTTTTCCTGGTACATATATCAAGACTACAGGTGATAAAATTGTAGAACAGTATCTTGATGATGACTTAGATGAAACCCTACGTGTGGATGACGAGTTTAACCAAGGTTCGTTCCTTTTGGCTTCGTTGGTTCCCACAACTTATGAGCGTGTAAGTACGATGGGTACGGCAACTTTGTGGAAGATGATTATGTTAGCTTGGTCTTATAAGTACAACTTGTCTATTCCCGCTAAACAAGATAAGACTGACTTTGTTGGTGGATTGTCTCGTTTGATTAAGGTTGGTTATTCTACATCTGTATTAAAATTGGACTTTAGTTCACTTTATCCATCTATTCAGTTGGTACATGATGTGTTTCCTGATTGTGATGTTATGGGTGCAATGAAAGGATTGTTAGGTTACTTTAGAACATCTCGTATTATGTACAAACAATTGGCTGAAGAGTTTGAGAAGAGTGACCCCAAGAAGTCAAAATCATATGACCGTAAACAGTTACCAATTAAAATCTTTATTAACTCAATGTTTGGAGCGTTATCGGCACCACAAGTATTCCATTGGGGTGATATGTACATGGGTGAACAGATTACTTGTACGGGTAGACAATACTTGCGTCAGATGATTGGTTTCTTTATGAAACGTGGATATAATCCATTGGTAATGGATACGGATGGTGTAAACTTTTCGTCACCATCTAATATTAATGACCGTAAATATATTGGTCGTGGTTTAAATTGGAAGGTGGTTGAAGGTAAAGAATACGTTGGCGCGGCTGCGGATATTGCGGAATACAATGACATATTCATGAGAGGTGAGATGGCTTTGGATAATGATGGTGTTTGGCCGGCCTGTATTAACTTGGCTCGTAAGAATTACGCTTTGATGACGGATAAAGGTAAAATTAAATTGGTTGGTAACACTATTAAATCAAAGAAATTACCAGGTTATATTGAAGAGTTTTTGGATAAAGGAATTAAGATGTTACTCCAAGGTAAGGGTAGAGATTTTATTGAATATTATTATGAATACTTACAAAAAATTTATGATATGAAAGTTCCTTTGGCTAAAATTGCCCAAAGAGCAAGAATTAAACATTCTTTGAGTGATTATAAATTCCGTTGTACTCAAAAGACAAAGGCGGGTTCGTTAATGTCACGTCAAGCACATATGGAACTTGCAATTCATCATAACTTAAATGTTAACTTGGGTGATGTGATTACTTATGTAAATAACGGGTTAAGAGCATCTCACGGTGATGTAGTTAAGAAGGCCGATAGTTTGGTTTTGAATTGTTATTTGTTGGACCCTGCGGAGTTAGAAGCAAATCCTGATTTAACAGGAAATTACAATGTCGCCAGAGCAATTGCAACTTTTAACAAACGTATTGACCCATTGTTGGTTGTATTCAAAGATGAAGTCCGTGATGCTTTAATTGTGACTGAACCCGAAAAACGTGGAATATTTACAACGGCACAATGTGAATTAATCAATGGACATCCATTAGGTGAAGGTGACCAAGATGATTTGAATGATGTATTAACAATTTCTGAACAAGAAATGTCTTATTGGAAAAAACGTGGATTGGAACCTTTTTATATTTACGAAAAGGCGGAAGAAGGTTGGGAAAATCAAATTACGGGTTTACCAAATCTTCAAACCGTCTGAAGATAAGATATACCAACTTTTATTAATAAAAACAAATTCAACACAAGCACCTTTTTCTAAAGAAATTTCATCCCACTCATCATCAACTGAACCGATATCGGGTATAATCAAAACATTTGTCATGGATTTGATTTTTACCCTGTCGGTGGTTGTGGAATCTAACTTTAATTTACAATTTGGTATACCCGTAATAATAATGGCGTATTCACCATTTGTTTTATATTCAGGTTCTGATACAACACAATAGTCCGAAGTTCTTACTCGGTAACCATTGATAATTTTTTCACAAGGAATTGATTTTATTATAGACATATTAAACTACTGTAATTGGTATAGGCATTGCTCTAAATTTTAACTGTTTGTTTAAATTTTCTGCAATAAACGCTTCTTTTTCCATTTGCTTTTCAGGACGAAGACGTTCCAACCTTTCTTTAAGTTCAGTAACTAACATAGTTTTCTCATCTTTGGACTCAGTTGATAAAGACTGGTAGTCCATAGTAAGTTCACTATCGGGTGTTTTTAAGTTACCGCTGAACTTACCTCTAACTCTTGCTAAAGTTTCTTTACAATAGGCTGTAAACCATCTTCTTACCCATTGTCGTGCAGGGTCATTTAAGTCCTGCCAATTTAAAGCATCTAATGGGATATCGGAAGGTAATTTCACGATATCAGGATTATCTTTTAAACATTGGTCACGGTCACCATCTGTGGTATCATAATACCAATACCAAACTTGACCTCTCATTAACTCGTTATTTCCGAAGTCAAATTTACCACCAGGTGTATTATATAACATGATGGCTCTTTTACCATTTGGTAATGCGGTTACACGATAACTAACATCAGGTTGGATTATTCTTCTTTTAATGTTTATGTCTTGCATACGTGCAATCGCATCATATGATGAAGCCATGAAGTATCCACCACCTCCAGGTTGTGCGAATCCACCCGCACCTCCAATACCAGGTCCACCAAATCCTCCGAATGACCAAGGGTCAAAAAGAAGGTTGTTTGCCTCTGCTGGTGAATACCAAAGTAATTCATTAATTTCACGACCTGCGGGAATTTCATATATTTGAACATTTGATTCTAACTTAAAAAAGTCTTTTTTCAAAACCCAAGGACCTGAGTTTTGTAAACCAACAATTTTAGAATATGCGTAAGTGTATTGAGTTTCCCAATCTAATGTTCTTCTAACTAAAGCATTTGCGACAGATTGTGTAGCCAAATCCATACCATACAAACTTGTCCATTGGGTTTCAATTAACCAATCATAGACATATTGTGTATAATCACCAATGGATAATTCCAACAAGGAATCCATTTGTTCCATATCCAATTCAACAGCTCTCAATGGAGCACCCAATTGATTTAGGATACGATTATAGAGTCTGGTTCTTTCTGGTTCTGCAATAACTGCCATAGTTTTTTCTTAATAAATATCTAGCAATTATAATTGATACAATTTTGAATCAACTGGAAAATAATAAACCCCTTGATGTATCTTTGAATTTTTGTTATCAAAAATAACAATTGGTCCAAGATTTTTCATAAATATCATCCAATCTGTTTGATATTTTTTTACATTTGCGGTTCCATCAACTTTATATTTGTCATCAATACGAGTAATATGACTAAAAGGTTTGATTTGTCCGGTATATTCTTTACCATCCACGGTTATTTTTATATCAATACCTTTTATCATATCTTCTTGTGAACCTAATTCACCAATTTTGATAACATTTTCTTCACCAAATTCTTTTTTTAATCTTTCATGTACAGCATCTTCGGTTTCACCACCTTTTTTAGATGATAAACCCATAACACTCATAATAGTTTCAAGTGTTTGTGATTCCGCCTTAAACACTCTGAACTTAACATGGTTTAAAACTTTAATCATGTAAACCATTTCCTTAACTTGTTCCTCAGGTGTTTTATCTTTAAAATCAATTAATGGTTGGTTTGACTTTGCCAAGAATTTATTTAAATCTTTTTTCAATACACAAAAGGCACTGTAGTTTGTGTTCAAATAATTAATAATGGACCTACCTGAATCTTCTAAATTGTATATTCCCGACATTGAACCTTTTTCATATTCATCTTTATTATAATATCTGTCAGAAAAAACTTCTTTTAAGATTTGCATGATTGCGTTTTTATATAAACCTAATGCCTCACGATTTTGATTAAATAATTGTTTGGACTCCATTCTATCTGAAGATGAACATGGTTCACTTTTCGCCCCTTCGGTTAAGAATTCTTTTACACTTTCACTTTCTTTAAGTGATTTGTCAAGTTGTTGTTTCAATGCGTCTTCAACATAGTCCCAATTCACAACTTTCCAAAAGTTTTTGATGTATTCTTCTTTTCTGTTTCTGTATCTTAAATAATATGCGTGTTCCCACAAGTCTAATCCTAACAATGGATAACCACCTTGTTCAACAACATCCATTAATGGGTTGTCTTGATTAGGTGTTGTCATAATTTTTAAGGTACCACGTTTGGTTAACACTAACCAACACCATCCTGAACCAAATCTGTCTTTTGCTTGTCCGTCAAATTTTTTCTTAAATGCCGCTAATGAACCAAAGTTTTGATTAAGTTTTTTTAATATTAAACCTTTTGGTGTCGTTGGTTTTGGCGATAACATTTTCCAAAACAATTGATGGTTAAATGCTCCACCCGCTTGGTTTCTGACAAATTTGTTAAACCTTTCAATTGTTTTAACAATTTCTTCCAAAGATAAATCACCGTAGTCCTTTTCACTTAAAGCGGCGTTCAACTTATCTACATAACCTTTGTAATGTTTGTTGTAATGTACGTTCATTGTCTCGGGGTCAATGAACTGTTTAAGTGCGGAATAAGAATAAGGTAATTTTTCTACACTAATTTTTTTGGCTTCTTCAACAACTTTTCTATGTTTTACTTCTTGTTGTCGTTTTTGTTCTTTTTTTTCTAATTGTTCTTCCAAAACTTCAATTCTGTTTTTGAGATTTTTCATAAGTTCGGCTTTTGTTTTTATTAACTATAAATAAGCCGAACTTTCATTATCTTCGCATTTCATTTATTAAATTCATAATTTCTTCAACTGAGTCCGTTGAATTTGCGTTGTCACCCATGATTGTTTCAAAGATATTTTTCTTTTTCTTGAGTATATCATAGATAATCCCTTCAACTGTGTTGTCAAAAATAGGATAATAAACTAACACGTTATTTTTTTGTCCGTAACGGTAACTACGGTCTTCGGCTTGAGAGTGGTCTGATGGTAAAAATGATAGGTCATTCATCACAACAGCTTCAGCGGCAGTCAATGTGATACCAACACCAGCGGCTTTAATGTTTCCTACGAATATTTTAACATCTTCTTCGTTCTGAAAACGGTCAACGGACGACTGTCTTTCTTTTTGGGACATTTGTCCGTCTAATCTAACAGCATTTTTACCAAAATGTTGCAAAATTAACTCCAAACTTTTTGTAAAGTTGGTGAACACAATAACCTTCTTACCTTGTTCAATAATATTTTCACAAAGTTCAATGGTTGCCTTAGTTTTTTCTTCAGCAATTACCTGACGAACCTTTGTTAACTTGGTAAATTGAAGTGTTAATGAATCTGATTCACCACTTTTATCGTACCAATCGTAATACTCACCCATAAGTTCTTCATATTCATTTGATTTCAACCTCAAATAAACAGGTGTAATAATCTTTTCGGGTAAATCTAATACATTTTCCTTCAATCTACGTAAAACAAGTGGTGATGTCCTATCTCTTAACTCTTCCAAGTTGGATGCTCCACTTACATTCCATATCTTACGTCTACCCGCTTGAAATTGAAAACCATTACAATACCTTTTTACATATGCCATCCAATTCTGAGCTACAGGTGAGTCAATTAAACTCAATAAATTGAAGTAATTAATTGGTCTTGATGTAATTGGGGTACCAGTTAACAACCAAACACGTTCAACTTTCTTTCCAATGTCATTAATTAACTTTGTTCTTTGGGCTTGAGAGTTCTGAACGTAGTGTGCTTCATCTATAATCACCAAATCAAACTTTGATTTAACAATAATTGATTCGGTTTTCTTTTTATCATCATGGAAATTTTTAATAATATCATAATTGATGATGACAAAGTCGGCTTCGTCCCATTTTTTACCTTCAATGATACTTGTCGTTCTATCTGAATAGTTCTCAATCTCTCTTTGCCAGTTAATCTTTAAAGAAGCAGGACAAATAATTAACATTTTCTTCGCTCCCGTTTCCAAAGCGGCAATGATTGTTGAAGTTGTTTTACCCAAACCCATATCATCGGCCAAAATAAATTTTTTATTCTCAACCAATTTTTGGATTGCTTCTTTTTGGTGCTCAAGTGGTGGACGGTGTGAATACTTATCGTAATCAATCACAACATTCTCAACTTTATTGTTTTTAATCAAAGCAACTTTGGGTAACCAAAAGTCGTGGAGTTCCTGACTATCAAAAAATTTCCCCCAAATATGATAAGAGGTGTCTTTTTCAATTAAAAGTTTTTCAACATAAACTTGTGTTGCAATTTTAGTGAATAATTTTTCATCAGAAATTTTTTTAGAAAAATACTCATCCAACTCAACCCATTTTTTTGCAACCTTTGGAGTTGTATTAATGTAGTTTACAATATATTCTGCTTGAGCTCTTGTTGGATAAAACTTTTTATTATCTATTTGTTTTTTTCTTAAACGCATGATGTAGTTGTTGGCCCCTGAATAGGTTTCCAACAAATCAAGTGCCTTTCTTTCTAATACAGAGACATTATATGTGTTTTCAGTATTTTCCAATCTAATAAAAGATAATCAATTTATGTATATTTATCAAGTATGGCACAACCTCTCGTTCCAATAACAAGATTAGGTAAATTCTTTGGTGGTGAAGATTATACTTTAGACATTTCTATGGGTAGAGAATGGTTAGATGGTGATATGAATTTTACCATTGTAATCTATCGTGTAGATAGAACAAAAACCGTAAATGATGATGTGTATGGAGAGGTATTACCACAAGGTATTCAGTTCTTACCACCTATTTCAGTAAAGGCATATGTTCAAATTTTACAACCCGATGAAAAATTCTTAGGTAATTCAAAAATTTTACAAAATGAACCTGGTAATTTGAAGTTTGCAATTTACGACCAAGATTTAATGGATTTACAACTTGACATTAATTTGGGTGATTATATTGGGTATTGGATTACCGAGTCACAAGTTAGATATTTCTCTGTCGTAAACGCAGGTACCCCTAACTTTGATAATAAACACACTTATGGTGGTTACAAACCATTTTATGTTTCATTTATTGCAACACCTGTAAGTGAAAACGAATTTAACGGAATATAATGAAACTTATTATAACCGAATCACAATTTGACAATTTATTTTTGGGTAAGAAAGTAATGGTATATTACAACTTACACAAACAGACATTTTCCGTAACATATGACAGTAAAGTTGTTATACATGCAGATTATGTTAAATTAGGCGATGTTGAGTTTAGGGTTAGAAAAGGTGGTAAAGAAAGAGTTCGTTTAGAAAAATCAAAAAATGTTCACGCATTTGTAATTGGTAACTTATTAGATTACTGTGAATACCCTTGTGATAACATTCCAAATCCACCGTCAGACATGATTGTGACTTATAACCCATATAAAGACAATTCGTTTGTTTATAAAAATAGTGAAGAGCCTGTTTATCGTGCAAAAGAAGTTGATATGATAAATTCAAAAAATAAACTATTTGTAGTTAAAGAGTAATGGCATATCCTAAAAAAATTATACCAACAATAAATCTTAAACCTGAGAAAATTCTTCTTCAAAGAAGAGAAGAGTTACTTAGTTATATAACCGAAGACGGAACTTATTTACCAAAACAATTATTACACTCTGAATTAGATAGGGGGTTTTTGGACTTTGTTAAAGAAGACTTGAAAACGGTAGTTGCGGGGAAAATTATTCCAATGGTTGACATTATTATAACAACTCAGAACTGGTCGCAGTTTACTGAAACTTGGGATTTTAATGATTTAAATGGAAATCCAAATCCGCCGTTTATTACGGTTGTCCGTCAACCTGAAGTAAAATATGGAAGTAATCCCGCATTACTTTGGAATATTCCTAATAGAAAAGAGTTTTATTATGCCGCAGTTCCAACTTGGAATGGAAACATTAAAGGTATGGATATCTATAAGATTCCACAACCTGTCCCTGTTGATATTACATATAATGTAAAAATTATTTGTAACAGAATGAGAGAGTTAAACGAGTTTAACAAAATTGTAATTCAGACTTTTGCTTCTCGTCAAGCCTATAGAAAAATTGAAGGTCACTATATACCGATTGTTATGGGTAATATTTCTGATGAATCTGTTGTTGAGGTTGAAAAAAGAAGATTTTATATTCAAAATTATGAATTTACAATGTTAGGTTTTTTATTAGACCCTGATGAGTTTGAGGTTGCTCCTGCAGTTTCAAGAGTTTTTAATTCTTTTGAAGTTGTGACTGGTAATAGTAATCGTAAAAAGAAAAAATATCCTGAAAATCCCGCAACTTTTGAATATGTTTTGGAATTTAGTTCTTTAGAAACATCAAGGGATATTATTGCCGATTACACAGGTAATTTTACTTTAACAAGTAACGTTAACATTGAAGATGTTGATGGGTATGAGGTTTATATAAAACCTTTTGGTTCAAACAACTTTGATTTTTACGGAACTGATGTTGACAAAATACAAGTCAACACAAATGATACTTTAAGATTTGTTATTACAAAAATAACTTCAGGTAATGTGGCATCTTTAACTTACCAAGTAATATTAGAACCACCTGCGGTTCCATATATTTAATCCTCACCATATATATCTTTTTTTTCGGAACATTTTTCTTTAATTAAGTTTTCAAGAAACTTATACATTTTGATTCCTCGTTTATCACAATATGTTTTTAATATTTGGTGCGACTCAATTGATATCTTAAGATTTTTAATTTTCTTTTCCATAGGTAGAATAAAGGCAGAAAATAATCTGCCCATTTTATAAATAGATGATAGAAAGTAAAGTTTTTCTAAAAAAACTGAATATTTATGTTATAAATAAATCATGAAGAATATTAAATAAAATGGCAGTAGCAAATAAAGTTTTCGTTTCTCCAGGTGTATACACATCTGAGTATGACTTAAGTTTTGTAGCTCAAAGTGTTGGTGTAACTACTTTGGGTGTTGTGGGTGAAACTCAAACGGGTCCAGCGTTTGAACCAATTTTCATAACAAACTACAGTGACTTTGAATCGTATTTCGGTGGTACAATCCCTGAAAAATTTGTCAATACACAAATCCCAAAGTACGAATTAGCGTACATTGCTAAATCTTATCTACAACAATCTAACCAATTGTTTGTGACCAGAGTTTTGGGTCTATCGGGTTACGATGCCGGTCCATCTTGGTCAATCACAACTATCGCAAACGTTGACGGTACAACTGTTGGTTTAAATGGAAGCTCAACAGCAATTTCTGTAAATTTTACAGGAACCACAGGTTCAACAACCATGACTTTCTTGGGTTCATTTCCGGCACAAATTCAAAATGAATTGGATGTCCCATTTACTCAGTTTGATGGTAGTACAAGTACATTAAGAACACAAATTAATTCTCAATTGTATGGTATATTACTAAATAATAGTTTTTCAGGAACTTCAGCTTACTATTATGGTACCATTCCAACTGCAGCATATAATACATTATCACCAACTTATACCGCAGAAACAAACGTTTATCAAGTTTCAGGTTTAAGTGAAAATGTTGCTGACTATACAGCGTCTGTTGATGATACTTGGTATTATGCAAACTTTAACATTTCTTCAGGTGATAACTACACAGGTTATTCTTGGTATGGTATTGTAACATCATTAACCGGTGCTTCAGGAAATTATTCGGGAACAGTAACAGGTAATTTATATAATTACACAGGTACCGCTTTCTCACAATACAATAATTTAGTTGCAGCAACACTTCGTTCAAGAGGTATTGCAACATACGTAAATGATAATGGACCTGTCTATACAGTGTCAGGTTTAACAGATGTTATAATTAATTCTTCAGGAACATATTCAGGAATTACACAAAATCCTTTTGCTGAGTTCGCAATATCAGGACAAACAGCGTCAGGAAATGATTTCTCATTCATGACTTCATTGAGTACCTCAAATACTGATTATATTTCTAAAGTATTTGGTCAAACTAACTTTGGTAAAATAAGAACTGAGGTTCCTTTATTTGTTGAAGAAACATTCCCAAATTTATTAAATTATGCTTATAATAAAGGTTACATTAGAGGTATCAATACTACTTTTATTGCTTTACCTGGTGTAAGATATAGTGACACAACTGATACAATCGCAGATTATTTAGTTAAATATCAATCAGCTGAATCACCATGGGTTGTTTCTCAATTACGTGGTAATTTGGTTCAAAGATTATTTAAAATAATTTCAGTTTGTGACGGCGATTCTGCTAACTTACAAATTAAAATATCTATCATGAATATTTCATACACAAATGGTTCGTTTGATTTGGTTGTTCGTGATTTCTACGACACGGATTCAAACCCTGTTGTGATTGAAAAATACACAAATTGTACTTTAGACCCAGCTAACAATAGTTATGTCGCGGTTAAGGTTGGTACTAGCAATGGTGAATACGCTTTGAATTCAAAATACATAATGTTGGAAATGAATGAAGACGCAAGTCCTGATTCATTACCTTGTGGTTTTGAAGGATTTGAAATTAGAGAATATGCAAGTGCTACACCTCCATTCCCAATATATAAAACATCATATAACTATCCAGGTGAAGTTATCTATAACCCACCATTTGGTAACACTGCGGGTCAAGATAATACTGTTAAAAGTGCTGGTGATAGAACAAGAACATCTTATTTGGGTATTTCATCACAAGTTGGTTATGACCCTAATTTCTATATGTTTAAAGGTGTTCAAAAACCAAACAATCTTTGTATTGAAGACCCTTACGAACCTTGGGCTTATAAAACAAAAGGATTCCACATGGACTCAGGTGCTACGGTGGTTACAATCGTTGCAGGTCCAACAGCTGGACAACCAGCGTTCTTTGTTGGTGACGCTTCGTTCCATTCTGAACCTGAAACTATTACAAGTCCATACTATACAATTCAATCAAGAAAATTCACTTTCTTAGTTCAGAAAGGTTTTGATGGTTGGGACATATATACAGAAAAAAGAACAAACACAGACAGATTCCAATTAGGTAATGCTGGTTATCAAAAAGGAGCTTGTTCAACAACAAGATATCCAAACGCAACTGGTTGGGGAGCGTTTAAACCGATTGCTTTAGGTGAATTCACTGACTACGCAAATACCGACTATTACGCATACTTGTTAGGTATTAATACATTTGCAAACCCTGAAGCAACGACTATCAACGTATTTGCAACTCCAGGTATTGATTATGTAAATAATTCAAATTTAGTAGAAGATGCAATTTCAATGGTAACTTATAACAGAGCAGATTCAATCTACGTTTGTACAACACCTGACTGTAATGTAAACATACCAATTCAAACTGATAATTTTGTTTATCCAACCGAAGCGGTTGATAATTTAAATAACACAGGTATTGATTCTAACTACACAGCTACTTACTACCCTTGGATTTTGGTTAGAGATACTGTTAACAACACACAAATTTATATCCCACCAACAAATGAGGTGTGTAGAAACTTGGCGTTGACTGATAACGTATCATTCCCTTGGTTCGCAACTGCGGGTTACACAAGAGGTTTGGTAAATGCGGTTAAAGCTCGTAAGAAACTTACACAATCAGATAGAGATACATTGTATCAAGGTAGAATTAACCCTATCGCAACTTTCTCTGATGTTGGAACTGTAATTTGGGGTAATAAAACATTACAAATCGCTGACACAGCACTTAACAGAATTAACGTTAGAAGATTGTTATTACAAGCTCGTAAGTTAATTTCAGCTGTGGCTGTAAGATTGTTGTTTGAACAGAACGATTCTAAAGTTAGACAAGATTTCTTAGATGCGGTTAATCCTATTTTGGACGCTATTAGAAGAGACAGAGGTCTTTATGATTTCAGAGTTACAGTAAGTAACAATCCTGAAGATTTAGATAAAAACCAAATGGTTGGTAAAATTTATTTGAAACCAACTAAAGCTTTGGAATTTATTGATATTGAATTCTTCATTACTCCAACAGGAGCATCATTTGAGAATATCTAATTTAAATGATTAAAACAAAAACAAATATCCCAGTGTCATCATTACTTGAAGGTTTTGATGACGCTGGTTCGCCAGATTTAAAATATTACGCATTTGACTGGGATGACAATTTAATGTTCATGCCAACAAAAATCATCTTACAGGATTCTAAAGGAGCTGAAGTTCCAATGTCTACCGAAGATTATGCACAATACAGACATGTTATTGGAAAAGAGCCTTTTAATTATAAAGGGTATGAAATTGTAGGTTATGCAGATTCCCCATACCGAAACTTTAGAAAAGAGGGTGACAAACAATTTAAAATTGATTCAATGAAAGCAAAACCAGGTCCGGCTTGGTCTGATTTTATAGAAGCAATAAACAATGGGTCCATATTTTCAATTATTACGGCTAGAGGTCACCATCCTGACACTATTAAAGATGCAATTTATAATTTAATAATCACAAATCATAATGGGGTAAATAAAGATTTATTAGTTAAAAATCTAAAAAAATACAGGGACATTGTAGGTTTGGAGGATAAAAGTGATTCAGAATTAATTAGAGAATACTTAGATTTAAACAAATATTATCCAGTTACTTTTAGCGACAGTTCAGGAACTGCAAACCCCGAGAAATTAAAAGTGGATGCTATGAGAGAATTTATATCATATGTAAAATCTCAAGCAAACATATTAGGTAAAAAACTATTTGTTAAAAATGATATATCTAATAAGTTTATTCCTAGTATTGGTTTTTCTGATGATGATATAAAGAATGTAGAAACTATGAAGACTAGTTTAGAAGATGAACCATCTCTTAAAACTTATTATACTGGACAAGGAACTAAAACTAGATTCTAAAGAGGAATATAAATTTTGAAAAAACAAAGTAAATACAAAAATTTTCCAGATGGATGTATTTATAAATAAATAAAAAATAATAAAAAGAAAAAAAATAATATACCATGGCTGATTTATTAATGAAAATGCCGGTTCCCTACGAACCAAAAAGAGCGAACCGATTTATACTAAGTTTTGACCCAACATTGGGTATAAATGAATGGTTTGTTGAATCAACAGGAAGACCATCTATTGATATTAATCCGGTTGAAATTCAATTTTTGAACACATCTACTTTTGTAGCTGGTAGATTCAAATGGAACCCAATGACCATAAAATTCCGTGACCCTATTGGACCATCAGCCACACAAGCTCTTATGGAATGGGTTCGTTTACACGCAGAATCTGTTACAGGTCGTATGGGATATGCCGCTGGTTACAAGAAAGACTTGTACTTAGAGATGTTAGACCCAACTGGCGTTGTTGTTGAAAAATGGCAATTAGCTCAATCAATGATTACTAAAGCGGCTTGGGATACAGCATCTTACAGTGATGACAAATTGGCAACAATTGATTTGACTATACAAATGGACCGTTGTATATTGATTTACTAAGATTGTATTTACTTTTTATTATTGATTAAAAATCAAAATGAGATATATTTAACACAGGGGTATAAACCCTGTGTTTTTTTTTATGGATGCAACAATATTACAATACGGACAACAAGATTTTAATTTACCACATGACGTGGTGAAGTTACCATCTGAGGGTAAATTTTACCAATCAAAAAAGAAAGCTGTAAAAGTTGGTTATTTAACCGCGGCTGATGAAAACATTCTTATGTCAACAAATCCTGATGATTTGTTAATGAATTTGGTGAGGACCAAAGTTTATGAACATGATTTAAAACCCGAAGACATGTTAAATGGTGATATTGAAGCCATTTTAATCTTTTTACGTAACACATCATTTGGTCCTGAATATAAAGTGACTGCAATTGACCCCCAAACAGGAAAAAGATTTGAACAAGACATTCTTTTAGATAGTTTGGATTTTAAAGTTCCAAGTACACCACCAAATGAAGACGGAACATATAGTATTCAACTTCCAAAATCACAAGTTAACATTAAAGTTAAACCTTTAACTTTTAAGGAGGTACAAGAAATTGATAAATTGGCGGAAACATATCCAAAAGGTAGAGTTGCACCAAAGGTTACTTGGAGATTAATGAAACAGATTGTTTCTGTAGACGGAGAAACAAGTGAACAAACAAAAACAAAATTCATTGAAGGACTTCCAATTATGGATTCAAAGTACATTAGGAATTTTTTGAATGAAAATGAACCATCAATTGATTTAAGAAAAGTATTAGTAGCCCCGTCAGGAGAAAAAGTTGATGTCAATATCAACTTCGGGGCAGAGTTTTTTCGGGTTTTCTTCTGATTACGCAAAATATCAATTAGACGAATTTTATGTATTGGCGACAAATATGCATTTGTCGTGGACTGATTTTATGAAAATGCCTTCGTACGCCCGAAGATATTTTGTAGATAAAGTAATAGAACTTTCTCAAAAATCAGAATGATTCTATTTATAAGATATGCTTGACCCTAGTAACACATCCAACGGTGATGATTCTGAAAAACTAAGTTTATTGGCCAGGGCCGTTAAAATTGTACAAGAAGGAATCAATGATGGATATAAGACAATTAATCAAACAATCAACGACTTAGTTGATGAGTTAGACGACAGTAATGCGTCTTTAACCGCAGTATTTGGTCAAACACAAAAATCGGTAGCAGCATTAAGACAAGAAATTGCGGTATCAATACCTGGAATTATTGGTATGGGTGGACAAGCAAAAGACGCTTATACCATTCAAGAGAGTATTGCTAAACAATTACAAACAAATATGATTACATCGGCTGAGGTTGCCGAACAATTGTATGCTGGTGGTAAAGTTTTAGGGTTTACTGTGGAACGAAGCGGTGAAGTTGTCAAAAATTTTCAAAATGCTGGTATTCAAACAGGTCAAATGGTTAAAGACTTGCAAAGTACTGCGGATATTGCTCGTAAAGTTGGGGTTAATACATCTGCGGTTTTTGATTTGGTTGAACAAAATTTAAACCAAATCAATAGATATGGATTCCAAGATGGTGTTAACGGATTGGCTAGAATGTCAGCTCAAGCTGCGGGACTCAGAATAAGAATGAGTGAAACTTTTGACTTTGCCGATAAAGTATTTAACCCTGAAGGTGCTATTGATATGGTTGCGACTTTCCAAAGATTGGGGGTTGCCGCTGGTGATTTAGCAGACCCATTTAGATTAATGTATTTAGCTTCGGAAGACGTTGAAGAATTACAAAATCAAGTTGTAAACATGACTGAAAAGTTTGTACAATTTGATGAAAAAAATGGTAGGTTTAAAGTATTACCAAACGCCAAACGTGATTTAATGGAGTTACAAAAAGCTACAGGATATCAATATGATGAATTGGTTAAAATGGGTGAGGGTGCTGCTAAATTACAACTTTTACAAAAAGATTTTAAAATTGGTGGATTTGATAAAGAATCACAACAGTTTATTGCAAACGTTGCTGAGTATAGTAAAGAAAAAGGTGGTTTTACTGTTAAATTGGGTGTTGGTGAAGAAAAATTAGTTTCAGAACTTAATGTTGATGATTTTTCAAAAATAGAGGAATATAATAAACCTAAAAAATTAGAAGACTTAGCTAGAGACCAACTTAGTACACAAAAAAGTATTGAGTCCATGGTAAGACAATTTGTGTTTGGTGCGGCTGCTCCAATTGCGGGTTCACGGTTTCCTAGTGATGTTAAAGATATGGAAAGAGCCATAAGTCTTGCGGGAAAAGCGGAAATTGATAAACTTATGGGAAATCCTCGTAATACAATCAAAACCATTGACTCAGGATATAAAAATTTATCCGGTGCCGCGATTGGCGTTTTTGAAGGAAAATTTTCATTTTCAGATGCTAAAAAAATGTTTGATGAAAGTACCAAAACAATATATGGTAATTTAGAAAAATTTGGACAAACTTTGGAAAGTATGTCTCTTTCTGACATTAAACCATTTATATCTGACAGCAATTTATTGGCAAAATCATTGGGTGCTGGTGCCGATGCTGTAGGTAGATTTACTGACAAACTTGATAATGCTTTTGCAACAGGTAAACCAATAAAAAATAATCCTTTAAATTCAAACACACCCAATCCAACCCCACAAAATTATACTTTAAATGGTGGTGTAAAAGTGGATGTGGATGTAAACGGTCTTGATAAAAATATTTCACCTGATTTATATCAAAAAATGATGGACGCAATTTCAAAAGCCGTGAAAGAGGCGATTGAAAAAGCATTACCACAAGGACAATACGGAAATGTACCTTCGTCAGTTCCACGATAAAAAATACAAAAGTTTCTATTTATTATAAAAACTAAACATGCCAAGCTATTTAACTCTCGCAGCAACTGAATTTGATAGGAGAAGAAATTTATTAAGAAATTTAAAACCCTATAGAAAACCTGGTGTTTTTACACCTTTGGGGCAACCTGCGGGAATTGATGAATATATTGAAAATGATTATGCGGTTGTAAATTCACCCGATAATTTAATTGATAATAGCCCATTTTCAGACCTTCTTTACCCAAGGAATAAATTTGGTCCTAATGGTGGTTATAATAAAGACATTAATGGTTTAGTTAATACTTTTCAAACTAAAAGTAATGTTGGTCCCTATGGTCCAACACCACCATTTACAGACGCATTACAATTATATTCAACAAGTTTTATTGGAAAGGCTTACATTAAAAACGCTTATGGTCCTGGTAGTGGTTCATATTCTTATTTTGAACTTTCAAATATAATTAAAACACAATTGAATAGAACTTATTGGGAGCCAATGAGTTTTGTTCCTTCTTCTTATTCACCTTACGCAGTTCTATTACAAGCTGACCCCGCTGGTGATAATGGATTGGCATCCCAAGATTCTAAATTAGCTCAAATAGGTGTTAAAGGTGCAAAAGATTCGTTTCAACAAAGAGTTAATCAGAATATAAGAACTCAAACATTAGGGAGAATTAATATATTAGGGGGAATAAAAGACCCTATTCAATTAGCTTTATTAGTTGCGGGAAAAAGACCTTTAATTGCTCGTAATTTTAAAATTACTGTTGGTGGACAAAATATTTTATCACAAGGTCAAGATATTGTTGAAAGAATTGTTGGTTTTACGCTTCCAATTTCACCTATACCTGGAGATTATTTTCAAAGAAAAGATTACAATTCATCACAATCGGCCACACGAGCTTTTAGTAACGGAAAAAGAGGAGGTCTATTTGGTTTACGAGGAAACAGACCAACAAACCCATCTCAATTATTTTTGGGATATACTGGTTCAGGTCAAAGAGAACAATTAACTAATAGTTTAGCAAACAACAAATATAGACCATATTATAATACGGGTGGTTCTGGTATTTTATCGGCTTTAGGTAATGCAATAACGGGTGCTTTTGCAAGAGACGAATCAGAAGGTAATTTTTATGTTGGAACCGCAGAAAGAGACCCGACATTTATTGCCTCACCAGCAGGACAAATTCCAATTGACCAATATGGTAATCAAGTTTTGGCCCCTGTTTATGGTCCTGACTTATTAGCCAAAGATTTTGAAGGTGAGGTAAATAATTTTATAACACCTTTTGCAAGAACAAGTAACTTTGGTGAAACAGGTGATTTATCTGGTGGTTTTTCTTGGGTAAGTGGTAAGTGGGCACCAAACTCAGGTAAACGAATGACCCCTAAGGGTGATTACGGGAGTGAAAGTCCTGATTGGAATCAAATATCGGGTTCATTTATTAAAGGTGAGTCAGATACAAAGACATTCAGACCGGGTTCAATATTAGATAACACTCAAAGATTAATTGATTCACAACCAAACAATGGGGGAAGATTTGCTCACGTTGGTAACGCCATACAACAAACATCAAAGATATTCAATGATGGTTACAAACAAATTACCAAGGGTTCACAAGTTATTAAATATTCTGACGGACAAACTAATGTTGGTATTGAATATTGTCGTATCTTCACAAAAGACACACCTTACTATACTTTTAATGATTTACAGAAAAAAGAAGGAAACATTAGAAAGTTTACATATTCTATTTTAGATTCAACATTTAATTTAAATATTGCACCTGAAAAGGGTGGTGATAGTTTAATTACTACAGGTTCAATCAATGGTATTACACAAGGAAGAGTTAAAAAATATATGTTTTCATTGGAGAACTTGGCGTGGAGAACAGGTTATAGACCGGGATATCGTGTTAGTGACCTTCCAGCGTGTGAACAAGGACCTAACGGTGGAAGAATCATGTGGTTCCCCCCATATGACTTATCATTCAATGAGGACGCAAGACCAGCCTTTAACGAAACCGCTTTTTTAGGAAGACCCGAACCAATTTATACATACAAAAATACATCTCGTACAGGTACATTAAAATGGAAGATTATTGTTGACCATCCATCTATCTTAGATTTGATTGTAAACAAAGTATTGGCTAATGAGGGTGATAGAGAAAAAGTTGACTCAATTGTTGATTCATTTTTTGCTGGATGTAAGAAATATGACTTGTATGAATTGGCAAAAATTTATAACACAGTTCCATTAACAGAATTACAAGCGTGGCAAGAATTACTTAACAACCCACAACTTACCAACGAACAATACACGCACGCTTTTAATAGTATTAATCCCGATGAAGGAACTGGTGGTGTAACAGGGGGTGCAACCACCGCTGGAACACCACAACTTACACTTGATGCATACAAATATTTAGGATTTTATTTTGATAATGATATTCCTGGCACAGACCCACAAGATACTACATCAACTAATTTCCAAACTGCGTATAACGCCTATACATCAATTACTAATAAACAATTATATAGTAGTATTTCTGGAACATCGGCAACAACATCAACATTTTTTACTGATATTGTTCAAGACAACTTTACACAAGTTTTGAAATTAATGGGTGAAATGTATAACGCATTAAAACAAAATCAAGTTGCACAAATTATTTTACAATTACAAGGTAGTGCTTCGTCACCACAAAAAAAGGTATACAACAAACATCTTTCGTTAAGAAGAATTGATTCTGTTACACAATTTTTAAAAACATATCCGTTTGATGGAACAAACACATTGGGTGATTATGTTGGAACCAAAATATTAATATCTCCAAATGCGGTTGGGGAAGAAGTGACAATTAATACTCCAAAAGGAAAGACTGGAACATTTGGTTCGGTTAATTGTACGGAAGATTTTCCGCCAGGTTCACCATTGAGAGTTTATTCAACAAATGCTATGGCTTGTAGAGCGGTATTAATTACCGATATTACCGTAATATCACCTGAAACAAATCCATCACCATCTAACCCGGTACCAAATGTTGTTAATGTTAACAACCCACAACCTATTAAACCAAAACCACCAGTACCACAACCTACTCAAGATTTGTATAAAGGTGCATCTAAAAAGTTATTAAGATATCTTTTAAATGAGTGTGATTATTTTGAGGTGATGAAGTCTACGGACCCGTTCATTTATAGTTCAATTAAAGAAAAATTAAAATATTTCCAACCATCATTTCATTCAATGACACCAGAAGGATTAAACGCTCGTTTAACTTTCTTACAACAATGTACAAGACCTGGTGATACAATTCCAACCATAGGTCCAAAAGGTGAAAAATTATATAATGATTCTTTAAATACATCATTTGGGGCACCACCAGTTTTAGTATTAAGAGTGGGTGATTTTTATAACTCTAAGATAATACCAACAGGTGTTAATTTTGATTATGAAAAAACATGGGACATGAACCCTGAAGGCATTGGTTTCCAACCGATGTTGGTGAATGTTACATTATCATTTAACTTTGTTGGTGGTATGGGTCTTAAAAACCCAATTGATACCTTACAGAACGCTTTAACGTTTAACTATTATGCCAATACAGAAATGTATGATGAAAGAGCTGAGGCCACTGAAGACACAAGTAAACTTGATAAAGAAATTGTTAATGCGTTACAAAGACAACAATCAACAGTTGGTTTAACTAATCTTGATGACCAATTAAGTACTGATGGTGGAAATACTATTGGTATACAAACAATTACAGGAACAACAGCAAGTGGAAATACTGGTACTTTAAAGTATGGACCATTTATGAATAAGTTTGTATCTCAAACACAAACTTATTATAACACAACCGTTAACACATTTGAAAATGTATTAACAAAGTATAACTATGGAATGTTATCTATGATAAATTCAAGTTCCGATAATAATCAATCTTATAATACTGGAAAATTTGAAAATATATTAGTAAATGTTTCTATTTGGGGTAAACCACAACGAACCCAACAATTAACTAACACCGCCTTTACAGCATTAATACAAGATGTTGAAGACCAATCGCTATCCATATTTTCATCAAAATATTTTACAAATCCGAGTATTACGGATGCACAAAAAAGATTATTTAAAAAGAATTATACTGATTATGTTAATACATATAAAAATTCGTTTTTGAATGATTTAACTGTTGATGTAAATACTTTAGTGACTTTACAACAAACGTATGTTTATAATGTGGATAGAATGAATTTTGTTACTCGCAGTAGTAGAAATGATGGAAAATTAGACAAACAAAATATTGCAATAATATACTCAATATCTGGAACACCTGAAACAGCACCAAATGGTACAGTTGTTGACAGTTTGAATTATTTGACAAGTAATTATAATGACATTGGTGATGATAATTCTTTATTTTTAAATGATGCATTACCGGCAGCTCAATTATATGTTACAAACGCATATAAAATAAATGTACCGGGGACTTGGACAATACCATCTAATTTTCCACAAATACAATTATTAAATCAATCTGTACAAAGAGAATATACAATGATGAGTAAAGCCTTATTATTTGATAGAGTAAACTTCATTTCAAGTTTAACACAAGGTTTAGATAGAGTTACTTCTAATGCTGTTGAATTTTATTACTCAACAGGAAGTGATTCTTTATTTAATCAATGGACAAATTTAAACAAGTTAGGTAAAGATTTAATTGTGAATTATAGAGCAAGTGTTTCGGGTCTTAAATATGAAAAATATACACCACCATTTGGAACTACTCTTAATAGAATTGCAATATTTGAAGAAAATCCAACCGCGACTAATGACATAAAGAACACATTGCAAAATATATATAGTAATAAAAATGATTCAGTCGCAACAAATCCTTTTAACTTTAAACGTAAATTCTTGTAATGGATACATATTATAACCGATACCAACAATTCTTAATAAATGGAGAACAAACTGTTGTTCCATTTACACCGTTGCCATCCAAAACATCAGACCAAAGATATGTTTATAGAACAGGTTTTAGTAGATTGGACAAAGTTTCACAAGAATATTATGGTACACCATTCTTTGGTTGGTTAATATTACAAGCAAATCCACAATATGGTGGTTTAGAATGGAATATACCTAACAATTCCATATTGACTATACCATATCCGCTTATATCTTCATTACAAGACTATAAAAATGGTTTAGACAATTATTTCTATTATTATGGCAGATAACATACAAGTTAACGACAATATATTAGTTGAATTAGATTATCAGAACATATGCTTAATTGACCCAAACAAAGTTGTTAATTTAGACGGAACTGTTCGTGAAAGACAAATTCATCCTGAAAATTTGGTAATGTATGCCAATTTGGAAGCAAAAATGATTCCAAGAAGTAAACTTGTTGTTGGTGCGGGATTTAATGATGCGGTTCAAACAACGCCAATAGCATCTATTAACTTCCTTAGACCAAATGGTGATACTATGTTATCTAATAAGTATCTTGACCAAATAACTGGTTTAAACAGTGTTAGTGGTAAGGGAACAAACCAACCACAATTAAATAATATAAGCCAACAAAACAAAACTGAGGACTTTTATGTTAAACAAAACACATCAAATAGGGTTGACACTGGTCTTTTAGGTATTGAATCAATTAAGATAAAGAACACTAGAAGTTTAACACCTACAGTTGATATTACTCTTGTTGATGTACAAGGAAGGGCTCTATTTGAAAAAGGTGAAAATTCTGAATATGCGGCATTCTTTAACCTACCCTACCCAACGTTTTATTTAACTTTAAAAGGGTATTATGGTAAGGCGGTTAAGTACCAACTTATAATGACAAATTTTTCAACTTCTTTTGATAGTAATACAGGAAACTATAGAGTTGATTTAAAATTTTATTCATACAAATATACTATTTTAGCCGAACTACAAATGGGAGCATTGTTTGCACTACCATTTATGTATACAAC
>Ga0194059_1000323_pt1 | contig 23191 bp, 20 predicted proteins | sample SepL6211m_MetaG_FD_163426 | JGI IMG/M metagenome (GOLD analysis project Ga0194059, IMG submission 163426) | Anoxic zone freshwater microbial communities from boreal shield lake in IISD Experimental Lakes Area, Ontario, Canada - Sep2016-L626-11m | ecosystem: Environmental > Aquatic > Freshwater >... | reverse complement strand
ACAAAATTGCAATATCTTGCAAGCCTTTGTCTGTAGGCTGGTATGTTAATTTTGTAGTTTCCATGCCAATAGCCTACTTTTTTTGTATCTATTTAATCAAGTTTTTAGGAGTTTCGGTACTGGGGTTGATAAAGAATCTCAAGCTAATGCTAATAAAATTGCCACAACCATAGCTGCCATTGTAAACATAGCTGGAGTGCCACACATTTTGTACGTTGGTGACAGCCAAGTCATTAAATTTAGTGCAGATAGAGATTATAGACTAAGTCCGATAGATTCAGAAGAAGGCAAGCTAACCAATACCCTAAGCCTTTCAACGCTCATACCACAGCTAAGCTTTATACCCTTATACCAAGAATGGGAAAAGCCACCTGAATTTGTTTTACTCACTACAGACTGGATTGATGTTTTACCTGATTCTTATGGTAATAACGCCACTTCTGGAGTTGGCAAAAAGCCCTTTTTAGAAGCAATTCAGCAAATGGTAAAATCTGGTAGGAGCCGTCTGGATATTGAAAAATATATTAAGTCGGTAATTGAAAAAGGAGTCTGGGATGACGCCACTTTTATTTTAATGCAGCAGGATCCAGAGACAAGTTTAAACAAACTTAGCGATCTTGAAAGAGGCAAACTAGTTTTTGATGAGTTTGTACCAGACAAACTACAAGAATCTTATAAACATCTCGAATTTAGTGACGATGATATGGAAGAGACAGGTCGACAGTTTGACATCAGATTTGATTTTCCAAAACTTGAAGGTCAGGTCGATAGCATGCTAAGGTATATATATAAAATTGCAAACCAAACAAAAGATTTTGCAGATAAACTTGAAGATTTTAAAACAATCATCTGGTTTCTTTATTTACATAACAAGAACCATAATGAAAATAGTGATCTGAATGAAGCGGTTGATTTAATTTTAGGTCAGTGTGCTTTTGAATTAGTTTTTAGAAGAGAAGGTGAGAGTGTATGTTTAAATGTACCTATACATTCGTCCCCTTTTGCTAGTTTTTCATGGGAAATAATCGAACTTATTCAAAAAATAAAGCGAGATCAGCCATTGTGGTTTGATAGATTCGTAAACGAAGATAATAGCAGTATTCTCTATCTTGGAAATGATTATATTGATGAGATTAAATATCTGGGTCAAAATTTTAGGACAGCAGTTGGTCAGTACGAAGCGGATAATAGTCTGGAAGGAGTAGACCAGGAGCTAATAAGATATGTCGGAGATTTTAATAGGGGGTTTTCCTTAGAAGATTTTTCAGATAATCTTTTAGAATTGAATTCTGAGTCAGTAAGTGATTTCTATGGAAATTCTAAAGTTGAGTTATATACTTCCATATTTCCCCATTTAACTGAACCTCAAAAGCAGGACAAAAGATATTTGGCTGTTATATGGTTAACTTTCTATTTGAAGGAACATTTTTCAAAATTTACAGGTAATAATGAAAAAACCATAAAAGAAGAACTCAAGAAAAAATACCAACTTGATGATATATTGCTCCAATGGCTATTTACTACAGATGATATTGGATATGGGTTTAGGACAATCGAACATATTTTTAATGCGTTTTATGAAGGTTTACAAAAACCTTGAGACTGAAAATTCAAGCTAAATGAATGCCTGTAGTAATACAATACCAGAGAGTTGATTTCCCGGGTGAGATTTTAAAATTTGCCCAAACCAAAAACTACAGCTATACTACTAAAGTTAAAACAAAAAGACATGTCTGAGCCAAGTAAAAAAGAACTTTTAGAAAGCTTTATTTTATATAAAAATCTGGAAAAATTTCCCAGTGGATATTTGCTGAACATTGCCTTGCAAGAGCTTGAATACAAGGATTTAAAGAGTAGCCTGGATTACATCTGGCAGTTTACGATCGATACCATGCTCAAAGCCACTACAAACGAGACAAAACTTGAAATTGAAAAACTTTTGGACGATGGAAATTCTGAGCAAATTGAAACCTATTTTGTAAAATTAATCGTTGAAAACCCAGCAATTGCTCTAGCCGCAGATAATGGCCTAAACTTTAGTACCAAAGTCATCGCTAGAAAGTTTAAAAAGGATTTGTAAAAAGTAATTTTTTGTGCTATAAAAAGAGATAATTCATATGCAAGACACTTTACCATCAATTAGAAATCAAAACACTCAATCAAGCGATGTGATGAATTTAGAGCGGTCCCTAGAATCAACCCAGTTACAAGACGTTGCAAATTTAGAGAAATCCTTTAATCAAGAAATTGGTTTAAATATAGCCACTACAACTCCACAAAGACAAGATCTTCAGCTTGGGGCTACAAATTTAGTTGATGGTTTGTACAATCTACAACCTGAAGGACATGAGAATAAATCTGGGTTTTTTAAAAATATTGGTAAGGCAATATCCAGTGTCGGAAGAAATATTAAAACTTCTCTAACACTCGGTGCAAAAAATAAGACATTTTTAGAGGGTTTTAAAGCTCTGATTCCAGGGCAAGCTGAATCTGTGTCAAAACATATTAGTTTGGCAGATGTGAAACAGAATAATAGTAAATTTATCGATGATAAAGTATCTGCATTTAAAGAAGAGCAAGCAAAGCTACAATCTCAAGGTAAACAGTTTGTTTCACAGACACAAATCGACCAATATGTTGTTGCAGAACAGGCAAAACTAGATCAACAATATAGCAATATAGCCAGGAAAGTTGAACAATTTCAGGCAATGGGTTTAGATCCAGAAAAGGCTATAAGTCAAGTCAAATCAGACTATAATGGTATTCAGCTTAGAAAAGCTAATTCTTTTAGAAACACCTTAAAAGGTTTAACATATGGTGCATTGGGTATAGCAGGCGTTATCACCTTCACTGGCCCTGCAATGTTACAGGTTGCTAAAATATTTGGAAATGTTGGGCTAACCGAGTTAAATCATCGGGCTAAAACCCATGATAAAGTAAGTCGTGAGGTTTTAGAAGAGGCGGAGACAGAGTTGGGATCTAAAGTTGCTGTTTTATTACCTAAAATTGAAAAAGGGATTAATCAGCAAAGTTACGATCAAATCATCGGTGTAATACAAGATATTTTAGCACAGGATAAACTTTCGTTGAACTTAGAAACAATATTAATGGATTTAGTAGGTGCACTTTTAGCCCAAAAAGAAAGTCATTTTGTTGGTTATGATTCAAATAATGATATTTCCGAGGAAGCTGGTCAGATGGTAACTTTTTTGAATACTAAGCTTGATTTAAAGTCAAAAAAAGATGAGATTAAAAGCAAATCTTCCGAGATAAATAAGCAAGGTTTCATAGACAGAATTAAAGAATCTACCGTATCAAATGTTCTAAGTTCGGCTGGAATGGTTGGTTTTTCCTGGCTAACTCATCAATTTAATGTTGGCGGTAATATAATTGGAACCTTTAATAAGTTTACAGCCAAAAATTATGTAATGCCTATTACCAGTCCCGATGGTCAGGTTCTTGGGTCAGCTGTTTCTTCACATAGTCCAGATTTTGAGAAGTTCAAAACTTTATATGGAGAGCCTAAAATACATGGAGATTTAGCAGTTTTTGAAACAAATGGTCATCATATTAGTGAAAGAGACATTTTATCTTCGATTCAACACAACTCTCTAAATTTAGACGATTTTCCACAACATAACGTGACAAAGTTAGTCGATGGTAAGCCTATAGCCATTCCAGGTCTTAGTTCAATTGACGGAAAGGAAGGTTTTAATGGCGTCACTATTACTGATTCGCATGGTGATCCGCACACTTTTTCACCAGGAAATTCTGGAAATCCGTTCAACACTCAAGATCAAACAGTTTTGGGCCGAATTGGAAATAAGTTGATTCTAGCAGATAAAAACTTTGACCATTCACCTCAGCATTTAAAATATCTTAAAAAAGAGCTTGGCTTAGAGCCATATTCAGCTCAAGGAGGTCCAACACCAATTCCTACTGTCCAAGAAGCTTCACCAATCAAAGGCAATTTCTGGGGGTGGAACGAAAACGGTATGGGAGGCCGCGCAGGATTGGAAAATGCGAGGTTGCAATTGATCGAAGCAGGTAACCCAAGTCCAGACGGAAGAGCTATTATCGAGCAAACATTTAGAATTCAAGGGAGAGACAACTTAGATGCCTTTAAAGTGGATTCAACAGGCTTTGCAGAAAATCAAACCGACGCGTATTTCAAAGGTTTGAAGCAAATCTACGGTTGGGATGACAAAACAATTGTCGAAAAAACTTTGTCAGGACAAGTCCCAAAAAGCGATAAATTGGCTCAAATGATGAGCCAAGAAGCTTTGAAAGTAAATCCAAACGCTCCACAGTTTGTTGGCATGAGAAACGAGCTAATGGCTGCAGATCCAAATTCACCAGTACCTGGACTCACAGAACCTCAACCCGGTGTGTATAAAAATCCAGCCTATGAAGCAAGCTCAAAACAGGGGTTGGTAGGTGACGGTGCAAAACCAGATTCTAGTGCACTTGATAAAGCAAATGCAGAGATAGAAAGATTGAAATCTGATGCTGCGAAAAACGGGGTTGTTGGGGATATAGGCACAGGTGCTAAAAATTTTGTAGATAAAACATCACCTTACTTTTTACCAGCAGTGGGAACAGCTGCTGTATTTGGAGGTTTGGGTGGTGGTATAAAGGGGAATATAGGTTCAGAGAAAGAAGGCTGGGGCAAGGCAGGAGATACTATTACGGGGGTTATTGGTGGTGCAGGGAAAGGGGGTCTTATGGGACTTGCTGTCGCTGGAGGAGCTGGTGCTGCAGCAGTATTTGGAGCAGTAGCCCCAGTAGCAGGGGTCATGGCAGGCGCGGCCGGATTAGAAGCAGTTAGAAGATACGGCCCAAATAATAAATTCTGGAACGGAAAAGAAACTACATATGGTGGTAGGGCGATTGGTCTAAAACCTACAGCCGCTACAACTACAGCAGGTAATACAGAAACCACCGCACAAGGTCTAGCCGGTACAAATACACCAGAGGGCGAGAATGAAAGAAAAAACCGAGAGTTTAGAGAGCAAATTGCCGCTTATGAAGAAGCTAGAGCCTGGATTGGCAGGGTTTGGGTACCAGGTAGTGACTCAAGAACTTGGCCAGATGAAGTAACTATTCGAAGGTGGAAAAACTCAATTAATGCTGTTTGTGCAACTGTAAGTGCAGCTGGCTTTAATTCTACTGGATTTACACCCGCAAATCAAGCAGCGCTACGAATGTTACAAATTGACTTAATAAACGACACAGAAAAACCATGGGATGATGGTACTGTTGGAATGAATACCTTGGAAGTTTTAGATTACTTCAATAGAGAAAGAGCTAGTCATATTGGCGGTGTAGGTGGCAGAGATAGGCCAGGGGATGGAAATGATGGTGAAGATGAGCTAGGTCGAAGAAGACAAAATAGGGACAGGCGACCACCTAGAGCAGAAAGACCACTAACTCATGAATCATTAGAAAGTCTAAAAAATAGATTCAAAAGGGTAGTAATTGAAATGAGGAGGGCAGCTGGTCAGGGTGCGGTGCGGGCCAATTTACCGGGTTCAGGTTTTACAGTTCCACAAGATTTTCAAGCTGTAGCACCAAATCGAGACAGGTGGCTGTCAGATCTAATAGGTATTCGAAATACGATCGAAGGGTACTTTGATGTAAATGGTAATCTGATTGAAGACCTAGTACCTAGAAATAATTCAGCTCGTATAGGTCAATATAACATGAGAGATAGGCTTATTGAAACTAGAAATAACCTTAATCAAATTTTGCATAATAATTTTGGGGTAGAAGCTCTAGGGCTTGGCGGTGGCAGAGATAGAGAGGATGAAACTGATAATCACTCAAACGAATTTGACAGGCATCGTCAGGAAACTAGAGAATTTTTTGAACAGTTAGGAAATTCAATTGATAGGGATGGGCTCGATCAAATTTTAAGTGATAATATTAGAACTAGACAAACAATAAACCGTCTGAATACTATCAGACAAACATCTTTAAATCTAAATGCGAATGGCAATCTAAATGATCAGGAAGTATTAGCAAATTATGAAATTGCTAGATTAGCAAGAGAGTATTTAACAGATATAGATTATGAGCCAAGACTTAATAGATTAACTCAAGAGTATGATAATGCTCTGAATACTAATCGAAATCTTAATAATAACGAAATCCAAGGATATGTCAGACAATTTAATGAAATTATGATTGAGATAGAAAATAACGGTTTTGACGAAGTTGGAAGTAGAAATAGGCCTGAGTTTGTTCAACTTTATAGAAATCTTTTTATTCAGGCTTCGTCTATGCTTGATCGAATTGATGCAGACTATGGAATTCAAAATATTCCACCAGATCTTGTCAGAAAAAGACAATCATACTATAATGCACATGGTCGAACACTTGAAGCAGCTTAAATTTTATTTATGGACGAACAAAATCTTAAAACAAAAATACAATTAGTTAAATCTGAGCTTTTAAAAATATGGCAAAAATGCCTTAAAGATTATAACGATAATGGTAAGTTAACATCTGAACAATCGTTAAATTACATTAACGAATATGAAGAATTGTGGTTTGATGAAATTTTACCGCTTCTTAAACTTGCTAACTTAAGTGATGACAGTTTATCAGATATCTCTAAAATAGAAAAAAACCTAAAGCTTTTTATCGCTGATTGTGAGCAATATTTAAACCCAGCATCTAAAGAGGAAATATTAAATATTGATAAAAAAATCAAGCTAATATGGAATTCGTTTCAGTATGAGAGCGCTAATCATATCAACAATGAATTTAATTTAGATAGGTCTTTGGAATACTTAGGATTTATAAATGAAGTTAGGAAAAAAGATTTAAAAATTGCTCTACATTCTTCAGACTCACAAGTTGTAGAACTGGCTGTTAGACTCGACAATAAAGCTTATAATGTATGGTTTGCAATTAACAACAAATTTAAAGAATTTACATCCAAATTTCCAATAAAAAATTAAAAATAATTATGCCCTTCGGAATCGGTTCTAATAATGGATCAAAAGAAAATAACACAGTTCAAATCGAACAAATGCCATCAACAATAAATGCTGCATTTGACTCATTAGATACCTTAAGTTCCTTGTCGTTGCGTCAATCTGGTCTAATTATAGCTGGTGATGCTACTAGGACAACAGAGCTGGACCAATTAATTCAAGAACAAGCTGATGAATTTGGAATCACTGAACCTATAGCCCGTATTAAAAGTGCAAGGTTTACATTTGCAGATTTTCAATCTAAAGGTGCTGGATTTCAACCTGAAAATTTGAAATTAGCAGTTTTTAATACATTGATGCATCAAATATTTATACTTAATTACCAAGAATCAAATTTACAAGATGTTGTTGGTAGGGGTGCTCGTGAAAGTAGAGTAAATAAACTTAGAGGCGAAGTTCAAAAATCTATTAAACAAATTACACAATCCTTTGCTGCGATAGAATATTTAATGACTAACTGTTTTGTTGAAAAGAAAGATAGAAAATTTGGTGCTAGTAAGGCTATGCTTGGGGGAGGCTTGAGCGATAGTGATTCAGAGAGTATGTTTGAAGATGCTAGTGATGCACTTGATAGCATTTTCAGTCCATTAATCAGCCAAAATCAAAACTCTCTCGCATACTACTTGAAAGATTTGAGCCATCATTTGAATATTTATCAAACTTATTCTGAAAACACAGGCAGGATTCTTGGGTTTGGTGGTGGAAGCAAAAAAGTACCTGATTATCAATCAGCAGTTGGTTATAGGGAAAGCGAAGTACCAAACTATTCTGGTTACCAACAAAAGTTTGTACAAGGGTCTATAGGTGAAAGATCTCAGTCCAATCAAAATAGACGACCATTTACTCCGTCTGGAGCAGCTGATAATTCCAGACAACGGGATAGGTCAAGTCAGTCTTCAGATAGACCGGGTGGGTCAAGAAGATTGACATTTTAAAATTGATCTACTTTTTAATTCCTAAAAACAAAATACAATGCAAGAATTCCCAAAACCACAACCAAGCCCAGAATCAAACAAGCTCATAACCACTCTTTCTGAGTTAGATCTAACTTACGATGCTAATTCCAAAGAGAGAGAGAGTAAATTAAGTGCAGCAACTGCTTTTGGAAACGCTTTCTTTCAAAAATTTCGAGAAAGAATGAATCTAACTGGAAATATTGGCGCGTTTGATGCTCGTGATGAGCTAGTAGTGTGCCAAGAGGTGCTCGAGGATTTTGGTTTTAGCAAAGAGCAAATTCAAGAAATTACTGCCCAGACTAGTCTTGATATCAAATCAAAAGAGGGTAGGCCTACTACTCTTACCTATCAAGGTCGTCGAGAATACAACAATCGTAAAAACTTTCAAATAGGAGCAGGGTTTGTAGGTGTTATGGCAGCATCAATGATATTTATAAGTAATTTAAAAGAGGTACCTGCTATTATATTATCTTCATATGCAGGCATAGCTTTAGCAGTGTATGGAATAACTGATGATGAGAGAAGAAAAACAACTCGAAAACAAGACCTCAAGCTACTGCTAGCAAAAGCTGGAGAGGCAAAGCATGAGCAAATTGAAGCTAGTTCTCAGGATAGTTTAGATCCAAAAAATTAAAACTACCAAAGCCCACCAGTCTCCTCAACCACCTTTCTAAACTTGGCAGACAAGATGTTTAGATTAATGGCGACTGCAGAACCTGAAAGTGCAGACATAAAAGAGATTGAATGATGGTATCTCCAAATTACAATTTGACAAATGTATATACATTTTGCTATACTAAAATATGCTTTTTGAATGGGATGAAGAAAAAAATAATAATCAAAACATCTTAAAGCACCAATTATCTCTTGAAGAAGCCATTGCCGTCTTTTATGACCCGCATCAGTTTCTTACTTTAGATAGAAGAAAAGATTATTCTGAGGAGCGAGAAATTACCATTGGTAAAAGCAAATCTGGGGAAATTACTTTGGTAGTTGTTCATACAGATCGAAAAGGTGTTATTCGTATTATCTCAGCTAGAAAAGCAAGCAAGAAAGAAATTAAAATGTACTATGGCTATAATTAAAAAACAAATCCAATCCTTAGCAGATGTTCCTGAAATACCAGCTCAAAGACTAGCTTGGCTAAAAAACCTGACTGATGATGAAATTGATTACAGTGATATTCCAGACTTAGCTGATCTTAATTTTTGGAATAAGTTTGAAATCAAAAAAACTAAATCTGTTAAAAAACAAGTCAATCTTAGAATTGACACCGATACACTAAATTGGTATAAAAAACAAGGAAAAGGTTATCAAACTTTGATGAAAAAAGTCCTAGAAAGTTACTTCAAACACCATTATCAGAAATAAATTGACATATTGTACTAAATACACTTTACTACATCATATTAGCTATTTAATTTGTTAAAATTATGTCTCAGATTCGTATCACCAAAACTAAAGAATTAGATTTATTATTGGAGCAACTACGTGAGGAACTAAATATTTTATCCGATGCCGAAATCATGAAATTAGCCCTATCTAGACTTTACAAAGAATATTTTAGCACCAACAAAACAAAAGCCAAACTGGTTTTAAATCAATTGTTTAAAAAATCTAAAGCCTATGGAGATAAATTTTTAGCCACTAAAGCTAACAACAAAAAAATAACTTTATCTGAAGAGGAATTATATACAAATACCAAAAAGTAGTTTAAATATAGTACGTGATCCCAAAGATAATTTTCTTTTTGAATTGGCAGAAGTATCTGAAGTCGATATAATTTTATCAGGTGATAAAGATGTGCTAGCTATAGGAAAATTTCACAAAACACAGATATTTTCACCAAGACAGTTTCGAGAAAAATTTATGTGATTCGTGTAAATGTCTGCCATAAATAGCCTCACCCAACCTCCACCCCAGTCTCCTCAACCACCTTTCTAAACTCAGCAGATACACTGTTTAGGTCTACAATATCTACTAAATAACGAAATTTGGAATTGTTGATTTCTTCTTTGATTTTGGTTAAATCTCGACTTGGAATGGGCTTTTGCCTAGTTACTGCAATATCAACATCAGAAAATTTTCTAGCTGTTCCACGCACTCTACTACCAAAGATTAGGATTTTGGTGTTTTCTCCTAAAACATTTCTAATGGAAAGAATTAAAAATTCAATTTCACTTTTTGTTAGAGCAATTTTTGGCGTATACATAATTTATAAAAGCAAAGTTTGATTGATTTCTTTAAATTTTTCAAGTAGTGCCTGTACTTCAGGTAAAAACAACTCACTACTTGCATAGCTTTGCTCCGCCCCAGATTCTGAATAGGCATGAGAAGTATAGTTTCGGGCTTTTCTAAATTCTAGCCACAGATCAGGATTGGAAATTAATCCTTTTTTGGAAGCATTTTTAGCAATTTCGATATACGACATTTCATCCGTTTCTACCTCAAAAGCTTCTTTTAAAAAGCGTTTTAGCATTTTCCAAGATAGTTCAAAAGTGTACTCAAAGCGTTGAATAGCTGAGTCCCGAATAATATCATCAAAAGGGAGCTTCAAGACTTCATCCAAACTTTTAACTGCTTTTTCCAACGGCTGGATAATGATTTGCATACCTAAAATATTTTAAAAATAAGCTAAAACTGTCAATTATAATGAATTTAAAGGCAGTATTTGCCAACCCAGTTTTCTTGGTGTATACTTCAACTTAGCACTAGTTGCACGCAAATTTTGGCTCTAGCTTATTGGTACAACGACTTGGGGGCTTTGTTTGGGCATATTCAAAGTTCTTTTGTCTTTGAAACAGTAAGCTAGGGTTAAAACTTGGACTACAAGTTTAGGCATATATATAGTCATTTTAAACCTGAAAAGCAGCTAGTACTTCCCTCAAAAAATTCTAAATTGGCTTTAGAAATATAAATTCTGCAGTCCAGTTTGGAACAAATCATAAATTTATAAATATAAAAATTGTATGCTTACCACAATCAAACACCGTCTACAAAAATATTGGAATTTATTTGAAGAAACCCCTCTGGATTTTCTAATTTTCATAAGTGCTTTGATCATAATTTTCTTTCTTACGTTTAACACAGCTTTTAGGTTTATTTTGCTTAGGAGGTAGTGATCAAGCTTATCTTTGATAAGGGAGTGTCATTTGTGGTTAATTTGTCACAACATTCCTCTGCTCGCTTTGCTCGCCGTCTCCTTTACTAAAGGAGACTCAGTTTTATACAAACCCCCTTTAGCAAAGGGGGTGCTACGTAGTAGCGGGGGAATTTTGGTACTAAGGACCTTTGACAATCACAAGCATATTCAGCTCAATCAAAATTATATGTTTTCTGTCGGTTTAGTGGGTCTGCCAAATGCTGGTAAATCCACCCTTTTCAACCTTTTAACCAAACGCAGCGTCCCTGCGGAAAATTTTCCTTTTACAACCATTGATCCTCACGATGGTATTGTTGAAGTACCTGACGAGCGAATTGGGGTATTATCCAAACTTACTTCTAGTAAAAAAGAGGTTTATGCAACAATTGAGTTTCGAGACATTGCGGGCCTGATCAAAAACGCTCACAAAGGGGAAGGTTTGGGGAATGCTTTTTTAGGCCATATTCAAGAAGTTGATTTAATTTTGTTGGTGGTGCGAAGTTTTAAAAATGATGATATTATTCATGTAGAAAACAGAGTTAATCCACAAGAAGATGAGGAAATTTTAATGCTAGAATTAACTTTAGCTGATGAAAAAAGACTGGAATCAACGATTATACGAATTCAAAAAGAAGCTAAAAAAGATCCTCATGCTGAAGCTAAAATTGAAGTTTTAGAACATATAATGACCAAACTAAGCAATCTCGAACCAGCTCGAAATTTTGAGATGGATACTACTTGGGATAAGGAGGTTATTGAATGGAGAAAAGGTCTAAACTTATTAACGGATAAACCAGTTTTGAAGCTGGCAAATATAAATTTTGAAGGTGAAAATGTGCCTTACGAATCAGATTTTGAACTGGATATTCTGTCCGAATACGAGTTTGCAGAAATGACCCCAGCGGAACGAATTGAACTAGGTATTCCCGAGCAGACTGGTATCGATAAAATGATTCGAGCTGCCTTTAAAAAGCTGAATTTATCCACCTACCTAACCTGTGGTGAAATGGAAACCAGGGCCTGGACCTTCACAAACGGCATGAAAGCACCCGAGTGTGCAGGTAAAATTCACTCAGATTTTGAAAAGAAGTTTATCAAAGCCGAGGTGGTAGCTTATAACGATTTTGTAGCTAATGGAAGCTGGAAAGCTGCTTTTGAAAAAGGTGCTGTTAAAACACTTGGTAAGGATTATGTAATGCTGGATGGGGATGTAGTGGAGTTTAAGATTGGGGGGTAATATTGTTTCCCACTAAAAGAAACTGCCCTCATAAAATTCCCCCGCTACTTCGTAGCACCCCCTTTGCTAAAGGGGGTTTGTATTAAACTGAGTCTCCTTTAGTAAAGGAGACGGCGAAGCGAAGCTAGCAGCGGAATCTTGGTGTTTTACTATTTCAGAGTCTTGCGGCTTGAACAACTTTGACATTAGCTCGCAGCAAGTCCTAGCTTGTTCATGCTACGCTTTCGCTAGCACTTGGCTCAATCGCCGTGGGGCTTTGAAGTGGTTAACCAAGTTTAAGCTAGATTGCTTTACCGTAAAATTTCTCAAAATAAGCAGAAATAGTCTCACTTACTTCATCAATCGTTTCTCTGGCATCAACAGTGAAAACTAGTGATTTAGCTTGAAGCTGGTAAATGGAAATAATCTTGGCAAAGTTGTCTGAGTAAAGTAGTCTGTATCTTTGTTTTGTACCTTCAACATCTTCATCTTCAGCCCTGCGGTAAGGTTTCTCATCGCCCTGAGCATTGCTTTGCGCATCTTCAAGAGATATATAAGGTTTTTTACTGCTAGCCAAATAATACCTAGTTGTAGCCCGTTTTAAAACCTCATCGAGGGCGATGTAAAGATGGAAAATTGCTACTGAAACTCCTTTTGAGCCTAGAAAGCCTGAAAGCCACTGAGCCTCTTCAATAAGCCTACCTGGGCCTTCAATAATCATTCCTTTACCTTCGTTTACACAGTCATTGATAGTTTTTTCAATTACAAATCTCAAATCAGCAGTTTGTACTGGAAGACTCTGTTTCATATCACTTTTTATTCTTCGAGCAGTCTCTAAAATTATAGGATCCGTATCGGCATTTTGAATTGTTTCTTCTTGATCAGTATAGTTTCCCAGGGCATCTAATACAAATTTTCGCAGTTCTGTACCAAAATCTAGGTGATAATAATCTGGAAGTCTGGTAGTTAAAAGATTAGCTTGAGTACCTTTTCCTGCAGCGGGTGGGCCGTAAAGGATGATTATCTTGGGTAGTTCTGAAGTGGTCATGAATTTTAGTTTAAATTTGAAATGTAGGTTTAGTCAATAATTACCCCAAACTTTTGCGGATCTGACCAGTTTTGGTAATTAGTTTTTGCAACAAACTGGAATCAGGTTTTTCCAGTAAAACTTCATCAAGTATAGTAGCTGTTAAATCTTGATATTCTTGATATTCGGTTAAACCAGAAGTTTTTGAAATATTTAAAAGGCTAAAAGTCAACTCGACGTCTTGAATAATATTCTTAAAAACAGGGTATTTTAGACTCAGCTTAGTGATATTTTCCAAGTTAACAAAACTTAAAATCTTGGTGTAATCGGCAATCAAGTTGATATATGTTACTTTGAAAAGTTCTAACAAACCTTGAGACTCTAAAACCTGCAAACTTCTACCCATTCCAATCAATTCAGGAGGAAGCCCGATTGAATATAGCGAGCCTGTAAATTTAATTGCTCTAGGTAATTTAACCTCACCCACTCCTCTGGAGTAACCAAATAAGCCAGTATGCTGGACTCTTTCCCTCCTTTTTGGGAAAAACTCAGCAGTTTTATTGATTATCCAGGCTATTTCTTCAATGGAACTTTGATAAAAACCTTCAAAAATCTTGATTATTTCAACTAGTTTTACTTCAGTTTCTGGCAATACTATCCTGGTTTCGGACAGGGGTAAAAGTTCGTTTAGTTGCTTAATACCTTCAATTGCCTGTTCTTTAGTGTAATCGTATCTAAAAGCGCTTTGAATGGTAACAGTTTTGACACCGGCATATTCATCTACAAATTGGGGTACGTTTACTGGACTGAGGCCACCTCTAAAGGGTAGGGCTGCACAGCCAATTATTGGGTATAGTTTTATTCCAGTTTCATCCTCAAGTTTTTTAAAGTTGGATAAGCCAATTTTTAGTGCCAAAACTGTGGCAGGGTGTCCTGAGTTTAGAGCCGGATCGGAGCGGGCTATATATGGCCTCATGTATTTGGGTTTAAATCCAAACCTATCCTGGTGAAGTTTGAGGTACTCAGATAGGATTTGATCGGCATTCATGATTACTTCAATTTGTTCGAAAAGTGGAATCATCTGAACATGTTCCAACCCACTTCTTTGAACGTTGAAAATCCAGTGTTTAAGACCAGCAACCTCTCGAAAAGCTTCCTGAATGTCGATCAAAAGTTTGGCACTATCAGTCATTGGCAGAATCAACTCAAACATCGGCGGATTGTGTAAACCTGCCATTTTAGCAGTAGCACTGGCACTTAAAAGCCCCATGAAAGCCCGACCAAGGCGAAAATCAGATTCTTGAGTAGGGTTTGGAATTCTGTAGGTTAAAAATTTATCTAGGCCAATTTGATTGTCTTTAAAATAATCGTAGTGAACTTGAAAAAGTCTTTCAATAATAGATTCGTCTACTAGTTTTCCTTCCCAGTCCCACTTGTATTCTTCAATTCCAAGCTCTGAGAAGTTTATAAATAATTCTTTAGTTTCCTCGTATGTTGAGACAAAACTATCATTGTGCCAAAAGGGCTGACTGCTGTTGTCAGGATGCTGAGTGGCCATTGTGGAAGGGATTTTGCGAACCATAGAATAAGATTATTTTTTGGGTGTAACCCAGTAACCTAGGTATTTGCCAAGGATTCCTCGAAGTTGAACATCCAAAGCTGGTGGCCCCCAAAGAATGAAAATCATTGGGGAGATAAACCATTGAAGGCCTACTAGAAACCAATTATACCATCGTCCTTTAGTTACCTGATGGGCCCTATATGCAGTAAAAGTAAAGGTAATATAGCTGGAAATGGCCAAAAATATGAAACTGAGCCAGGCAAAATATTGAGAAAAAAGCCATAAGTTGTTTTGTACAGGACTTTCTCTAAAAACTCTATCTGAAAGAATAAATGGCAGGAAAACTACTACTGAAAAAACAATTGGAGAGGTGGCCCAAAAAAAGTGACTCATGGTCTCTAGTCGAATCATGTTTAATCTTTTTCTAAGATCGATTTTGCTACCTTCGGGATCTAAAAAGAATTTTTTAAATTTATAAGGAAAGCCTTCAATTCCTCCCCAGGCCCAGCGTTGAAGCTGTTTGTACTGATTTAAAATGGTTTCAAAATAATCATCTCCAACCACTGCATCTCCCTCAAAAGTACCATAAAAAGGAACTACATTAAAATTTCCACTATAAGCCACGTAACATTTAGCAAACAATAAACTGTCTTCAGCAATAACCTCACGATTCCAAAAATCTACTTTTTGCAAAACTTTTAAAGGTACGCAATAATTGGCAAAGAAATGTAGCTCATCAATTAAGGAAGACTGAATCATGTACCAAATAGTAGTGTTGGCAGCTACCAGCCTTGGAAACATGTTAGCGTTAAAGAAATTGTTGGCATAAACCGGTAACGGCTGAAAACCACTGCTAAGCCTGTTTGGTGTAATGCAATACCTAAAAGCCAGCATCTGAAAAAAGTTTTTACCAACCTTAGAATCAGCATCTAAACTAGTAACTACAACTATCTCAGGGTCAATTTTTTTGGCTTTAACAAACAAAGATGCCTGCCGAGCACCCCAATCTTCATTGCTAGCCTTACCTTTGATTTCACCAATTAATCCATCAGGATGCTGGGTAAAGATTATAGTAAGTTTATCTTTTTTGTATTTAATTTTATCAAAAATCTTTTCTTTGTATTCTAGTTCTAAGTGGTTGCCATTGTAAACCGTGTCTAAATTTGTTTCGCCAACGCTATAAGCATTTATCCATTCAAGAGCAGCTAATTTTTCAAAAGTTTGAGAAGTTTCTTGCTCACCAACACGGGCTTCCTGGGAAACAAAAACAAAAATATTTTCCAGGTTGTATTTACTGTTATAAATTTGTTTTAAAGACCTGGATATGACCTCCACAGATTCGTTATAAACAGCAAATAGTGGTACCTGGATTACCTTGTTTGGATCGGCAAACTTGGTATTTTCATTTGCTTTTAATAGTTTGATATCGCTGGTCACACGTTGATGCCAATCAAGCTGGTTTCGGTATTTTTCTGCAAAATTTTCTAGGGTTTGATAGGCCTTAGACTTATCGTTTTCTAAATTATATAAAAGTTCTATCCAATTTAACTTGTCCCAGCGCTTAAGGGTTTTATAAGTATAAATAGTGTAAATTCCGTGTAGGCCAGTTTTAAAAACCATCAAAAAACTATAGGCAATCAAAAAAATTGATAAAGCTGTAGGGTTTACAAAGGCCAACAGAATTAAAATTCCTAAAAATACTATAGTGATGTAGCCAAGCAGACCCTCTAAAAATCTGTAGCTTAATTTTTTACGATTACTTGCAATTGTATCCATGATCTAGTCTACTATTCTTAATGGCAGTAAAAGTAGATTACCTTGTTTATGTGGGAAATTATTAATAATATTGGTTCGAATTCTACTAGCCAAGTCTTGATCTATTTCTGGCTCATCTTCTCGAAGCTGATCTATGGAAATTCTAGCTATAATATCTGTTGATAATATACCAGTAGTATCAACACTTTGAAGCTGGTCGACATAGCCCACAATGCTACCTAATTGATCCGTAAATTTATCCAAGACATCATCAGCTAAATCTTTTCCTATTCTACCTAGCAAGAAAGACTTGGAAACCACGGCTTTGGTAATTATCTGGCTTTTTGGCATATAATGATATAATTTCAAGGGTAAGCTTAACTGTCAACATTGTCTACACTACTCCAAGGTAGGAAGCAAGAAAAGATCGAAGTTGCTTTAGATTTAAACCTTTTTTCAAAAAACTAATTCCATAGGCTTCAAATTCTTTGGCAAAATCTCCTGCCAGTGCAAAACCTATGATCTGACCCTGGGCTTCTTTGTAGATTGCTTTCAAAAAACCGTCTTTGTCAGGCGTTTCAATTAAGAAAGATTTTACAGAATTACCAAAGTTTTTAACCCCGCTTTGTTCAGAAAAACCTAAATTAACAACTGGATCAAAATTTTCAATCTTAAGAATATCTAGATCTAAAGCTGTAGAATCTTTGTCTAGTAGAAGCTTTTTTAGGTCTAGTATTGAAACGCTGCGACTGGTTTTTTTATTGATTTGGCTTTGTGTGTAATTCAAAAGAGTACTGAGCTTAGTTCCAGGTGAAATTTCAGGATTGCACTCCCCAAAGGCTAAAATGTTTTTCTGGCTAGTTTTGCCGTCTTTTCCGGCTTCAATACCAGCCTTTTTAGATTTAACCAAGACTTTTTTTAAGTTTAATCCATCATCTTCAAAGGATTCTTTTATATTTACGTAGATGTGGCTAAACTTGTACTCTTCTCTGCTAGCATCAGCTAACACAAGAGATTTTCCACTTTTTTTAACTTCTTTAATCTGGGTGTCAAAGAAAAACTCTACTTGCCTTAAATTTAATGATTTCAAAAGATAGTTAAACAGGCTTCGATCCAACTCCGAGAGGCTTTTTGTAGCTGACTTAGATTCAAAAATTGAGATTTTAACGCCCAGGCTAGAATAAATACCAGCCACTTCCAGGTTTTCTTTGGTGCAGCCAATAATGGCTAGTTTGCTAGGTATTTGAGCAAATAAGTAGGCTGAATGTTGAAATAAAAAGGCAACTTTCTCCAAACCCTTAATGTCTGGTTTTTCCATAACATTTTTACCAACAGCTAACGAACACTCTTCAAAACTTACCAAGTGTCTTTCTTGGCTGGAATTAATTTCTACCATACTCTTGGAAAAAAACTCAGCCTTACCTAAAAGGAAGGTAAAATTTTTGTACTTTTCTAGGGATGCTAATTCTCTGTTCCCGTGTTTTGAACTTTCGTCTGCAATTTTATGGCTAATTTTTTGTCTGTATTTTCGAAGTACTGAAAAGGTTTCTAAATTACTTTTAAAGAGTTTTAAACCTACTGCAAATTCTTCTGATTCGTTGTTTAATAAATATTTAGGGTAGTCTAAGGAATGTATGAAGGTTCCGCCAAAAGTGTCTTGTTCAACTAGAATTACTTTGTCGCCAGTTTTAACTAATTCTTGGGCAAGCCTAATCCCGGTTTCGCCGCTACCAATGATTATGTATTTTGTTTTTACCATGCCAGGAGTTTTTTAGCCAAGTAGTGGTTTTGTCAAGCAGAAATTAACACGGATAAAGGTCGCTCGACTGTTTATCAGAAGATGTAGAAACTGTTTGAAATCTTTTTGCGAGTTCTCCCCCTGACAAGGGGAGGTGGTCGAAGACCAGAGGGGTTTGATGTTAAAATTTATCTGCTAAATACAAACCCCCAGTCACTTCGTGACAGCCCCCTTCGTGCCCCACAGGTCAGTCGGAGCAAGTCCGACTTGCACTTGGAACTTGTCATGGGGCAACTACAAACTGTGAATATCCGGCAAAAGTAATTAACGACTTTTACAAAATTAATATTCATAATCCTTTTTACCCAAAATAGTTTTGGCTAGTCTTACAATAAAATTAGAGAGTTTGAACCGATTAGGTTTAATCAAAATATCAATTGGCCCAAGAAATGACCTTACTTCACCTTTATAGCCATCTTTAAATTTTCCAAAGCTAAGTTTTGGATTATACCCACCCATGTCGTAAAACTTTAATTTTTCATCTAGGCCTAGTTTAATAGCCGCCAGATGCATCAGGTACTGTCCATTGTCTTTGAGGGAGGCCTGGCTGTTGCCTGCATACAGATTGGTTAAAGTGTTTTCAGTAACAATTCCAAACCAGGCAGCTTGGGCTTCTCCTTGCTGATCTTTGAGCACGATTATTCGGCTAAAATCTTTATCGAATAAGCTTTGAAGATAGTTTTTGGGTTGAACTGCAAAGTTTTGCCTGATACTGGTATCTTTTAAAAGCCCGTAAAATCCTTCGAAATTCTCTTTGGTTTTAGAAATCGAAACCTGCCAATTTCTATCTAGGGCATGTTTGGTTAGTCTGCGTGTATTTTTTTCCCAAGACAGGAAATATTTTGAGTTTTTTTCGTAAAAGTTTTTCAATCCTTCTGTTAAAAAATCTAAACTGCCAATTTGTTTTGTCTGATTTTCAGGCGCAACATTCTCAACCAACTCTAAATCCAAGGTCATGGTACCAGTATACTGAATAATCTTTTTGGAAATCTCAACGGGAAGCTTAACACCCTGTTTTTTTAGAAAAGTAAGCAGTTCTTGATTACTAGTTATTCCTAAAATATTACAGATCTGATCATCGAAATCTAATTTTAAAAAAGTAATTCCCGTGCTCTTTGCTTGCTTAAGAATTTTTTTGAGTAGATTTGTAAAAGCAGTTTTGAGCTGGTTTTGCAGTTCGACTAGCAATGAATCATTAAGATTGTTTGAGTCTGAAATTTTATTGTAGGCAGTTGTAAAATCAATATCAAATCCAGGAAATCTGGGGATATACCAGAGGTTTTGTTTTAGATGCCAAGGGTACTGGTATACAAAAACTTCTAAATCCAAATTTGAATCAGGAAGGCTTTGGGTAAACTTTAAAATTTCGTGCTTACTACCTAGAGCTTGTACTGCAAAATTAACCCAAGTCTGACTCTGGAAAAAATATTTAGGGTATTTAAGTGAGTAGTGCATTATTGAGCTTAGACAATGTGCTAGCAAAGGTTTTGTCAAAATTGACATTTATCTACATTTAGCAAAGAAAAAGTGCTGTGTCAGAGAATCAAATTACCTTGAAGTCTTCGGAGCCTCAGATAAGCCCTGTTTTAAAAGTCAAGATCTTGGATAATCAGGATGCTTCGGTATGGAATGCTTTTGTAAAGGCCTCGAAATGGGGTGATATTTATCAAACCTGGGAATGGGGGGAGTTTCAAAAATTAGAGGGATTTAAACCTTTGAGAATTGCTGTGATAAGGGATAAATCGTTGATTTTAACAAGTCAAATACTACTTAAAAAAAGTGGTTTTTTGGGAAACTTTGCTTTCCTGCATCACGGTCCAATTTTTCAAAAAGTTCAACACTTGGAGCAAGGTCTACCAAAACTAATTCACTACTTGGTTCACAATTCCAAGATTTATGACTTTGCAAACCTGGAAGTCTCCCCCAATTTTGGTCTAGATCCAAATTATAATTCCAGCGACAGTGAATTAATTTCTTTTAAACATAATCAGATTTCTAAGGAAAATGAACTAGGGTTTTACTTGGATAAAGATCTAAGTCAGATTTTCACACAAAATAAGTTTTTTGGTTTGGATAAAGAAAGCCCGCTAGTGAAAAAATTTTTCTATGTTTTAAATTCTGACGAAAATGAACTTCTTTCAGGGCTTGAGAAGACTACCAGGCAAAATATTAAAAAGGTTCAAAATCGTAATTTTAAATACCATGAGTATTATAGTAAGAGCAGCAATTTACCTCAAAAAATAAAGCTTTTTCAGGAGTTGTCAGCCAAAAGAGCAAATTTGAAACTTTCTATAAAGCCAGAAAATTTATCCAGGTTATTTGAAATTTTTAAAAACAAAATATTCCTAGGTGAAGCTGAGCTCGATGGCAAAGCTGCTGCCTTAGTAGTTGGTTATCGAACTAAACAATTTTCTGGAATTCTGGGTATTGTAAGAGATCCAGCGATTAGCGAGCCAGCTTTGTCTGATTATATTCTGTGGCAAACTGTGATCAAGGCTCAAGAGTTTGAAAGCAAGGTGTTTAACTTTGAAAATGTTGAAAATTTAGATAATCGTTTTGGGGCGGTGTCTGTTTCTGCCTACCAAAAGCTTATTTTGCCTATTAATCCAATGAAATTTGCAGCTACAGATACTGGTCAGTGGTTCAAAGAAGAATCTGGTAAACAGGCTCAAAAGCTTATCAAAAATACAGCTTCTACCAGTCAAAAGATTTCTCTTGGTGCTTGGCAGCTGGTAATTACCTTTTTTAAAAACTTGATCAATAAAATAAAAACCACTCAAAGTTCAAAGACCCAAGATTTAAATCATTTAGAAAAACTTAGAAAATTAAAAGAGTCCACTCCAGACAATAATTCACCATCAATTAGCTCTTCAGAGGCAACGCTTGATAAAGAGCTTAAAGAGTCCAAGAAAAATTAAAATTATGAAAGCAAAATTACTGCAATTTATCAAAAATCCGGTTACTATATCGGTATTGATTGTTACTTTTTTTCAATTCTTTTCAAGAATTCTAGGTTTCGTAAGGCAGTTTTTTATTTGGGATAGACTTTCACCTATTCAGTCTGATTTACTTTTGAGCGCTAATAAAATTCCTGAATTTATTTCGGTGTTTCTTTTAATGGGTACTATTTACAGCTCAGTACTTCCTGTGGCTTCCAGAATTGAGTCTAAGGACCCAAATAATGTTAAAGTTTCCAAGTATCTAAACCTGGTTACGCTTAGTTTATCTGCAGTAATTTTAGTATTTTTAGGTCTAGCTTTTGCCTTTACCAGGACACTTTTAGAGTTTTTTACCAGTAAAGAAATTTGGGATAGTGCTACCAGTAGTGGATTAATTGAAGATTATATTTTATCAACGAGAATTTTGCTTGTAATTCCACTGGCTTTTGCTGTGCAGGGTGTGTTTGGGGTTTATCTAACTTTAAAGAAAAGTTTTACCGTGTTTGCCGTGGCCGGTGTTGTGGCTAATTTAGGGACTATTTTAGGGCTGGTTTTATCACGTGGTGATTTTGTAAAAGTTTCTATGGCAATGGTCTGGGGCTGGCTAGTAGCTGATCTTTTATATCTATGGGGGGCGCTTCGAGATGATTTTGTAATCCCAAGTTTTAGTTTTAAATCCTTAAAAGCCGATTTTTTAGAGTTTAAAACTGACCTTAAACAAACATGGCTGGTATTTTTACCCAGGATATTTTTAATCGATGGTTTTTACGCTTCTAGTTTTTTGGTAAATCCGCTTGTGACTTCCAAAGGTGAAATTACAGCTTACGATATTGGTATTTCTATTCAGAGTGCCTTCTTTATTTTAATTACTTCCTTAGGAACAGTATTTTTCCCTGATTTATCAAAGACACTGCATAATGTAAAAATTTCCAGAAAAGAATTTTGGGATAAGATTTTCAAATATTTAAGAATTTCTATCGGCTTGGGTTTTTTAATCTGTATAGTAACTGTTGTCTTTTCACCAGTTATCCTATGGTTTTTCACCAGAATTGGTAAAGGGCAGGGCACAGAAGCTTTAATCATTACCATAGCCCAAATTGCCTCAGTTAGCCTTATTTTTAAGTCCGCCAAAGAAATTTTAAGTAAATATTTTTACGTCAAAGAAAGCCTGTGGCTACCGGTGCTATTTTCAACAGTTGGTTTGATAGTACTAGTTATCTCCACGCTAATTTCCTTCTTTGTGTTTAAAATTAACGCTACTTACGCTGCCTCGGTGGGCTTGATTACCTACGAAGCGGCCTGGTTGATTCTAGCAATTTACTATGCAGCTAGAGATTATACTGAGGATATGAAAGGCAAAAATGAGATTGTGTTGTATACCAAGGATGAAAGAGAGTTGACGGTGGTCGAGTAAGGCTAAACTCCCTCGCCCAGAGGGAGAGTGTCGGGGTGAGGGTTATTTGTAGCACGTAAATTATACCATGTAGGGGAGTGCTTTAGCATCCCGTGGAATGTTAATTGGCGACTAAATGTAGTGATTAACTCGTAGGGGAACGTTTACCGTTCCTGGGTTTTATTCCCTCGTGAACTGCATGTCCTATTTCTTTTGTTTTTCCCACATTCATTTTTGCTTGATCAAAAACAATAACCCCAGTCGACTTCGTCGCCAGCCCCTTGCAAGGCTTACACCCCCTAACTTTACATAAATCAGTAAAGTCTTTTTAATATAGCTATTTAGTAAATCTAATTTGTCTGTATGTCTAATCTATATTCAAAGATAGAGCAAAACCTTATTT
>Ga0194059_1000320_pt1 | contig 23298 bp, 22 predicted proteins | sample SepL6211m_MetaG_FD_163426 | JGI IMG/M metagenome (GOLD analysis project Ga0194059, IMG submission 163426) | Anoxic zone freshwater microbial communities from boreal shield lake in IISD Experimental Lakes Area, Ontario, Canada - Sep2016-L626-11m | ecosystem: Environmental > Aquatic > Freshwater >... | reverse complement strand
AAGGCATAAGAAATGAAGAAAATAATTCTCGTTTTATTCACACTCGCGCTCTCAGCTTGTGGAGGCGGTGACGGAACACCAACCAACGGTTCAGAAACCATCACAGGCGTTGCAACAGGCTCAGTAAGTGCCACCGACACAACACCAGTGACTGGACAGCTTGGATGGAATGGTTCTACTGCGAACACTAGTGCGATCTTTGCGACGCAGAGTTCACTAACAGGCAGTTTCGGCAACTTCACCCTAGACACCATAAACGGTAAATGGACTTACGTAATCGACTTAACCAAAACACAAAGCATACCGGCAGGGTCAACTGCAAGCGACACGCTCGTTGTGCGATCGCTAAGCGGCGCATCCACTGCAACAGTAGTGATAACAATTTCACACAGCAGCAATAGCGGCGGCGGCTCAAGTAATCCAAGAGTTTGCCCTAGCACCAATATCAACGAAGCATGGCTAAATAATCGATTAAGTTGCCTAACAGTAGGTCAAGTACTGTTAAAGAACACTTACACCACATATCCTGTTGCAAGTGGCATTACTGTAGATTTAGCAATCACCATCAACGAAAAAGTCTATGACACTAGTTTTAACAATATTTTAGGTAGCGATAAGAAACGCATCTTTAGTCGCTTTGTCTGCATAAAAAATGCACCTAACGTATCGCAATACCCCAACTGGGTTTCACAAGGAATACCCTTTGATCTATCCGATGCAGTTGGAGGAGGTAACTTCAGCAGTAGCAAACCACTAGGAGTAAGTGGCATGTACTTTGGTTCAACAGGAAACGGCAACGAGGTCCCCGCAATAGTGGACACTTGCGATGCCACAAAGCACCCTTTAATTTTAGATTACACAAACAAGAGGATAGTCAGCATCAATCCTGTCGCTCTGCAGGCTCTCAATATTTATGACTATTGACCTTAATCACTCCTCAAACAAAAACGATGTGGCTGCAACTCTTGCAAACCAAACTCTCGAAGCAAAGCCGTCAACGGCTCCGCCACATTGCTCTTTCTCTGCCCCTTGTACTTGGCCAAAATAAGTTCGTTTTTCATGCTGTGCTCCCAGCCTACCAGCTCGGTCACGGTCACTTGGTAGCCCATTGTTTACGACTTTAATTGCGGGGAATAGCTATTCCCCGCAATTAAAGTCGTAAACACGGGTCAAGTATTCATGCGGGTTAGCGGCGTTGCAAATTGACAACGCTACTAAATAAAGTCGTAAACATCCTCCATGCCTTCAATCTTTCGCATTTCTCTCGCACCTCTTTTCCAGGTTCTAGGTCTATTGGGTCACTCCTCAGCCCACTGACAGAGCCCTTTGCTTTGATGCCTTTGCTGTTCTGCACTCAGGGTCAAGTAAGACACCTGTCTTCGTAGCGGAAAAGCTCAACCGGGCCGCCATCGCCGACGCCGGTGAAAAACGCACCGACAAGTTCTTTGCTGATGCACGTCTTAGATCAGCTGAGCGTTCAACCCTGGAGGACTACAAAGGCAGCGGTTACGACAGAGGGCATATGGCCCCAGCCGGTGATATGCCCACCCCCCAAGCTATGGCACAAAGCTTTTCCCTTGCCAATATGGTTCCTCAAGCGCCAGAACATAACCGAGGTATTTGGGCCAAAACGGTGGAATCGGCCACTCGCAAATACGCAGCCAGAGCCAGTGGGGATGTATTTGTCATTACAGGACCCGTGTTTGTTCCAAGCATTAGCCAAAGTCCAAGCATTGGACAGGGCAAGGTTCGAGTTCCTAAGTACCTATTCAAGTTGGTCTATGACAAAGACAAGAACCAGGCTTGGGCGCATTGGCAAGAGAACAGCAACTCAGAGGTTGCCTCTAGGCCCATTAGCTATGCGGAGTTGGTGAAACGAACAGGCATCCAATTCTTGCCCGGTGTAGTTCCTATGACCTGACGGGTTTCTTCGGACCAATCTCAACTTGACTGTCTGGCCTCGGTTGATAAATCGATCTTCAAACCCGCGATGAACTCAGCCGGTGTCCGGTAGTTCAAACTTGAATGCGGGCGAATTTCATTGTAGTGACGCCGCCAGTCCTGAATAATTACCTTGGCCTCTAGACGATTGCGAAACCACTCCATTGCTAAGCATTCATCCCTGAACTTGCCATTGAAGCTTTCATTGGTTCCGTTCTGCCAAGGCTTGCCTGGCTCGCTCAGCACGGACTCCAACCGTTCATCTTTGGCCCATTGCAGCAGCGCCAGACTTACGAATTCTGGGCCGTTGTCACTGCGTAGATAACGCGGTGCGCCATGAATGCTGATAAGTTTGCTCAGCACGTCAATGACACGCTTGGAACGAATAGAACCCGCCACGTCGATAGCCAGACATTCCCTTGTGTATTCATCCACCACCGTCAGGCATTTCAATTGTTGACCGTTGGCGCAGGAGTCAAACACGAAGTCGTAACACCACACCGAGTTGCGTCCCAGTGCCGACATGGGCCGTGGGCTGTTTCTGGCAACACCGCGCCGACGCTTCTTTCTGGCTGGCACCTGTAAGCCCGCTGCGCTCCAGATCCGGCTACAGCGATCCTTGCTTATTTCGATGCCCTGACGCGCCAGAAAGATATGGATACGGCGTGCGCCAAAGCGCGGAAACTGCCCAGATAGATCCTTCATCGCTTCAATCACCGGTGCGTCCTTGACAGGCATTCGCAACTCGTAATGCAGCCCAGAGCGCGCTGCCCTCACCAGCGCACATGCCCGCCGTTGGCTCAATCCACGCGCTACTGCGTAGCGAACCTGTTCCAGCCGAGCCTGTGCGCTCACCACTTTTTTGCGTTGATCTCTTTCATGACCTCGATTTCCAGGTCACGGTCGACCAGCATCTTCTTCAGCCGGGCATTCTCTGCCTCCAGCACCTTGAGGCGTTTGACCTCGTCGGTATCGAGCTGGCCGAACTTCTTACGCCAAATGTAGATCGTTGCGTCACTCACACCATGGCGCTTGGCCACCACCGCCACACTGTCCTGGTCCGTCTCTCGCAGTATCCGAACAATCTGCTCGTTACTGAATCGTCCCTGCTTCATTGCCGTCTCTCCTTGCAGAAGAGACCATTCTCTCAAGCTTCAAGTGGCTCGAAATTCCCCGGACAGGTCAGAGCCATGGACATGCTTTACAGAAAGTGGCTTGAGCCTGAGCTTTAATTCTTCCGATACCGCTTTAAAAATTCGCCAATCTCGTTAATGGACTCGTCCGCTTCGCGAAAGTGACCAGCAAAAGCCTGCCAAACATGCCACATACGAGGGAAAACATGGACGATGACATTCACTCCTGCTGCATGTAGCCTCTTTGCGATCAAGAGGGAGTCATCGAGGAGCGTCTCTAATTCACCAACATGAATTAACGTTGGTGGCAAACCTTGAAGTCTCGCGAATTGCGGAGAAATCAAAGGGTGTGTTAACGAATTTCCCCCGGCATATGCCCGCGCGGCTCCCCGCAAAACACTCGTATTGGGGAAAAACGGGTCCACTTTGGCCTTAGTTGCATGGGTTGCATTGCTAAGTGACAGGTCTGTCCACGGTGACAGTAGCGCCATGGCAACCGGGGCGGGCAGGCCTCGTTCTTTGAGGCTGATGGCCAGCGCCAACGAAAGCCCACCTCCAGCGGAATCCCCTGCGATTGCAATTGAAGCTTCCGGGAACTCCTCCTTTAAGGCCTTGTAGACAGCGATAGCATCATCTACTGCAGCAGGAAATGGGTCCTCAGGTGCCAAGCGATAGTTCACAACAAAAGTCGAGAAGCCTGACACCTTAGCCAAATTTGCGCCAAGCGATCTATGCGTCTTAAATGAGCCCACCACATAAGCACCGCCATGCAGGTACAAGAGAATAGAAGCGCCGTCACCGCTGGCAGGACGATGCCATTCACCCCGGAGCCCCCCAACATTGGCCTCCTCGCTTAACACGCCACGGGGCATCTTCATCACCCGTCTTGCCTCGGCGGCACGCATAGCCGTTATGGACAACTGCCGCTTTTGGTTTCTCGAAATGCTGTACTTAACGAGGTGGTAAAAAAAACGAGATTTAATGGACTGCATGTTTCTAATTTTACATATGGTATGTTTAAATTTTAGTTGTTTTACATAAAACTTATATTAAAATTTCACCAGCAACATGCTGATTCTTAATTTTTTTAACATGTAGTATGCGATTAGGCCATCCTCTGTTGCGCGATCCTCATCTCTGCAAATGCAATCCCGAGTAGCATTCAAGTAGCCTCAAGCAAAGATGCGAACCCCCTAAAAAACAATGTGAATTTCGAAACTTTTGACATGTCTACTACACGGAAAAATTCAAAAAGGTACGAGGAAAGCAAGGCATCCATTGTTGCGGCCGCCATTGGTGTGATCAATCAAAAAGGGGTTGGCCGCATGACGTTGGCGGAGGTGGCTGAAAAGCTGGGATTCGCCGCGCCTGCAATAACCTACTATTACAAAAAGAAGGACGACCTCGCCGTTGCTTGTCTCTTAAAGGGCGTATCACGAATGAATGAGTTCCTAAGCGCGAGCGAGTATCATTTCGATACCAAGACGCGCCTAGAAACACTCTTCAATGCGTATTTGGAATTTATGCGGCGGGGCACTAACGGTGAAGTGGAAGAATTCCCCACTTTCAGTGATGCAAGGGCCCTAGATGACCCGGCTCTCAATGAGGCATACCGGTCCATGTTCTATCGAATACGTGGTTTGCTCAAAGGCACCGGTCATGCAGAATTCAATAGCAAGGAGCGGTCAGCTATTGCTCATATCATCATTGGTGAACTTAACTGGATCCCCGTTTGGTACTCTGATTTCTATCCAGACGCCGCCTCACGCTACTGCCAAAGGTACTTGGATATTCTGGCGCACGGCATTGCCGAAAGTGGCTTTGAATGGACGCCAAAACAATTGCCATCATTGTTGCCCCATCTGGATGCTACTGAAGGGGCCAGCAAGGAGCTATTTTTGCGAGCTGCGAGTTCACAAATCAATGAACTTGGTTATCGGGGAACTTCGATCGACAAAATTGCGTCGCGTTTAAATTTGACAAAGGGCGCGTTCTATCACCACGTCGACAACAAAGACGATTTGGTATTGGAGTGTTTCAAAAGAACTTTTGAAGTCATGCACAAGGCAATCGATGCATCACAGAACATCGCCCAAAATGGACTGCAGTCGATCGCCACATTCGTTTGTTCAATAGTGAGCCACCAGATCGACGGAGAGGCCTCGCTTCTACGCGCTTCAGCTATATCTTCTGTGCTTCCTTCATCCAAGGAAAGCATCTTCAATGAAAACCGAAGAATCACCGACCGTCTTGCATCAGTTGTAAGCGATGGGATTATTGACGGAAGCATTCGCAGAGTGGATGCAAACATCACCGCCCAAATGATCATGGCGCTCGTCAACAACGCTGATGAACTTCCTTTGTACTTGCCAGACACAGCACCATCTGATGCATTGGACCTTTATGTTGGGCCCATTTTTACGGGTATTTTCCGCGCATAGAACGCAAGAATTGAATCCTTGCGCAGGCCATCATCGGCTGCATCAACGCTGATATCGTTGTTGCATAAACGCACTTGAAAACAGCATAGGCAATACCACGCAAGGTCGGTTCACCAAGTAAATGCAGGCCAGCTAAAGTTGGCAAACCAAAAAGCAATACACCACAGGCGCCCCATGAAATCGACCCGACAATCCGCGTGGAACTCAGTCTAACTGCCAGCCTCGATGAATCGTAGGCGCACATAGTCCATGGGACACTTACATCTTCATTTTTTTGAATTAGCTTTCGGACAATCAACCATGATATGGCAGGGAGTAGAAATGCCGTTAAGACCAGATCAATGCCATATGCATCATGCCCCCACATTTCTAAAACGGCCTCCGAAGGATGTGCAGAAATCGCGAGCAGCCCGCTCAAAAAACCATTGAAAACGCCTGGAAGAATGCTCTGTTTTATCAAAAAACCATGCACTCCCACCTTGATTTTCATATTGCGAATGACATTTGTTAATTCAACAGGGGGCGCTCTTCATGCTTGTTCAAGAATTGCTTAATAAGCGAACTAACTTGAATATAGTGTGACCCTGGCATAGAGTGATCCGCCCCCTCAATGGGCTCAATTTGACTATTCGCTATACGCGCATGTGCCAGGTCTGCGTGTGCCATTGGAACCTCGGTGTCACTGGTTCCGTGAATAATCAACGTGGGGCTCGATATTCTGTCAAATAGCGGGTCATCCATACCGGCAAAATATTCAAGGTCATTGCGATGACCAATTTTTCTCTTTGAGAAGACGGCAACAGATTCTCCTGCTTCGTGGGCCATCGTAATCTGTGCTGCGTCCGCGATCCCTTTTCGTTTCAAACCCCTCGCAACTCTGCCACGGAAAGCAAAGATCAGAAAATCCACCAAAATAGCAGGCAGTCGTAAGCTCGTCGCTACTATTTTGTGTGTTACTGCTTCTTCTAAGATTAGCCCTAAACACCTTTCCGGAAACAGGATTGCGAATTGAATTGCACTTGGGCCGCCTCCTGATACCCCCAATACAAAAGCCCTTTCGATACCCAATTCGGTTAGCAGGGCAGCATAAAGTGCTGCTTGATGCGCTGGTGTTTTCCCAGATTCAATAGGGGTACGCAAGTAACCTGGACGTGACGGAATAATTGCACGCACATGCGAGTCAGCGAATCGGGTTGCATTCACCAAACTCAGAACTTGATCGTATCCTCCCGGTGTTCCGTGCAACATCACAACTGGTGCTCCTGAGCCAACGTCTGCATATTCAATCAAACCGCATTGTGTATGAACCAATACACTCTTTTCATTTAACTTGTGCAGCAATTTCGATCGCCAACGCAAGAAAAGATATGTGACTAGGCCGGTGTACAGAAAGGTTACAACCGCCAAAAGTACAACGAAATCCACTATCCAATGCTTCAATGCTGCCTCCCGGTTCTAGCGATTCAGTGACTTAGCAATCCGGAGATTGCCTGTCTGCAAGCCAGAATTGATTGTCCCAATACCATTCCCTTCCATTCATTGGTATCGACATAGAACGCCGCTCGGATTTGCTGCTTTATGGTTTGTCCAATTTGAGAGGAGGGGTCGCCGCAACGATGTAACCAACAGTCAGCGCAAATCGCCAACAAAACTTGATCCATCGCCAAGGTACCAAATTCAAGAGCGATACCCGTTACCACGGCGTGGGAAAGGATTCTCGTTGCAGCTGACAGACCATCCCCCGCTATTGCCGATGAGCTTGAACTTCCATCGATTGTTGAGGTTACTGCACATCCGAACCAGGCTTTTGCACGCATGTACTCTGGCGATTCTACGGGCGCAGTTACGATCCGCTCGCCATAGCCCCATGGACCCAGACCAGTGTGGTAATCGATTATTGAGATTTTGGATGCATCACCAAGGTAACGCTCGAAAATTTCCGTCTGGGTCAGCCGAGACCATGTGGGCTCCGCGCCGCCGTACATGACGCCGGAGGGGTGGCTGTATTGCCCTCCGGAAATTGCTTTCGATTGCGCCGCAGTTCCTTCACGCGCCCCGTACGCAGCAACCACACGAGCACCTTCAGACAAGCTCTCCTCTGTCCAAACAGGGGGGCACAAAGAGGAATGCAATTCGCTGTACCCAGAGTTTTGAACCAGTGGCTTGCTGAAATCCAGCCAGTTGCGATTGAGGTCGATATTCTCGTGGGTGACTCTACGCAGCCATGCAAATCCATATGGATTAATGGCGTGGATCATGAGGATAGCTACCCCACTAGCCAGTGTGCTTGGGCTGAATGAACGAAGAAACTCGACTTGGGCTCCTGAGCCACAAAATCCTTCAACACCATGTGTTCCTGAAATGGTTACTAAAACATGTTGGGCGTTGGATGGTCCCAACCACGCGACATCAGTAAAAAGTTCGTGCCCATCAGGCCCGAGCTCAGGATGTGTGAAGCTTTCAAGGCGCGCACCTGCCAGTCTCGCAGCTATACAGAACTTGGATCGTGCCTCTTTATAGCTGGCGCTAAAGCAATCTACAAGACTCATAACTTGACACTCAAGACATTGCGCTCATGATCTGCACGACTTATCGAGTAGAAAGCAATTGCGGCAATGGCAAACAAACTGGTGATAGTGGTAATTGGCAGGTAGATAACGGCCATCCTGTGTAACACTTCGGCGGGAACTTGCCCCGGAACAGCCTTTTCCGGGAAGCTAATGTAGTCCAGAACTACCCCGGTCCCCATTGAGCCCACGCCGGTTACGATTTGTTTAAGCATGGTGTCCGCTGAAAAGATGAGTCCCTCGGACCGTTGCCCCGTCTTGCTCTGAACCTCTTCCACCACGTCTGCCATCATGGAGGTTATCAATATCACCCCAATGATGACCAGCGTTACGGAGAAAATACTGTCAACAATTAGCAACCCCAGAATTACTGGACTACCGTTGCTTGGTAACAGATCTAACAGGCGCAAGGTGATTGGCAGTACCCCAAAAAACATCGAAAGAAAGAAGTTCCATATAGCGACACGCTTCTTGCCATACCTTTTACCCAAAAATGGGCCTAATACTGCTGCTGCGATGGGGCTTATGAGAATCGCACCCATGAGTGACGAAATCTCACTGGCACTTAACTCCCAAAAGTAGGTATTGAAATACTCCGTCAGCCCGCCCACCAAGCCAGTTCCAACACCAGCAATCATTCCCGCGATTGAGAGCGCGAGGAAATTGGGATCCAACATTGTTCTACGAATGGTGTGGAGATGGTCTCTCCATTGCGATTGCCGCTTGGGTCTGTGCAGCTTCTTAATTTCGCCATGGGTACCAATACAGGAAGCCATGATCGAAAAAAATATCACCACTCCGAGCAACACACCGTAGCGAGCATATCCCGATACATTGAGTTGACCTGGCATGTGTTGCCCTTGGGCGTTTACGAAGGGCGTCATAAGTACTGACATTGCGATCATTACAACAACAATAGGAAAGAAAAGGCCAACTAGTGAGCGGTAAGTTGACAGCACAGTTCGTTCGTCGTAATCCTTCGCGAGCTCGGGTAGAAGTGATGCATTTGGGATCTCAAATAGCGAGATAAACACCCGCGCGGATATGGTGCAAGTCATCAAGTAGCCAATAAGGCTTTCTTTAGACAAGCCTTGCGGTGGGTTGAGCAATGCCCATACAGCAATCGACGCTGGCAACGCTGATAGGTACATAAAGGGATGACGCCGACCTAAACGAGACTCCCAATTGTCAGATATGTGGCCAATGAGTGGGTCAACAATTGCATCAACGATTAGCGCCAATCCAATGACAGTTGAAACCCACGCCGCGGGCAATCCCATCACCTGGTTGTAGAAAATCATCACCAAGCCCAACGCAATACCTTTTAAACCAAAGGCAATGGAGCCTATTGCATAACTGAGCCTGGCTCTTTTTGAGATTTTATTTTGCTGAACTTGAGTCATTTTTTCTACCAATGGGCCAAGTAAATGAACTCCGGGTGCGATTGCACCATAGGCCGGTCATGCGGCAATGTTTGGGAAAATCGCCCCCAAACCTCGAACGAGCGCTGATGGATACACCGTTTCATGCGTCTCATCGGGAAATATCTTTCCGGAAAGATGCAAGTTTTTGTACTTCCTTTTTGTTAGTTGACCAATCAGCGCTTCAACGTGTTCAGCCAGCATATGCCGTCCATCTGCATTTCGAAAGCTATCTAGAAGGGGTTTTATTTCAGGCGCAGCAAGCTCCAGTTTGGGAGCCACTTTTTCATGCCGCTCTTCATCACCGGCAGCGATGAAAACTCTTGCAGGAAGGTCTGCGTTCTCTTCCGCCCATTTTTTTTCATACTTAAAGATTACATCGTTATCCCACCACAGAGATGGGCTACATGCCAAGTAGCGTTGGAATGAATCTGGTTGACTCAATAGAGTCCATACGCAAAATAGCCCACCCAGAGACATTCCGATTAGGGTGCTATCGGGGCGTTCTAGCTGAAACAGGTTTTCGATATACGGCTTGAGTTCCTTGCGGATAAATTCAAGGAACTGCGATGCACCCCCTGTAGATATCTTGATATGCGGCACCCCCACCATGGCCCCCCCCAAATCGTCAAAGAGGTGTGATGGCGTTGGAGTGAAATCGCGTGAACGCTTGATAAATATATCTGCCGGGAATGAATTTACGCGATACCCAATACCCACGACATAGGCATACCGCCCCTGCATTTCACCCGTCCTGACAATATCCGAAACAAGACCAAAGTTGGTGTTGGCATCCAGAACATAAACGACTGATGGTTTGATGCCATCAGGAATCTTTGTGAATGGGCGTGCAATACATATCCTGAATTCATCTCGAACGAATTCCGACTTCAGGACGTGCACCTCGGTGTATTCAAGTGCGGATTCACCATCAGCTTTTGTCATAAGGCTTCCCAATCGTTCTAGAAGTCCGCCCTAAGGGTCACACCTAATGTACGCGGCGCAATGAGTGTCAAACCGGCTGGTGTTAATGATCCAGTTGTGCCAGTAACAAAGCCCCCATTGATTTGGTTTACCCCTTTTTGATCAAACGCATTCTTAAGAATGAAGCTCAATGTCCAATTAGATTTGCTAAACGCGGCGCGAAAATCTACTACGTCATAGGCTGGCATTTTTCCCACTGCAGTTAAGTCTGGTGCGGTTCCAACCAAAGTGTGATCGAAATAGGCATTTCTCTCACCCACGTGGGAGAAACTTACCCCGAAAACGCCGTACAGACCATCATAAAACTCATGCGTGTAGTCTGCAGCCAAAGTCAGAGCAAGAGCTGGAACTAGCGGGACAGTGTCCCCCGCCTTGGCTTGAATTCCATCGATCGAAATGTCTTCATCCAATTTTGCTTCGGTGAATGCAGCATTTCCACTCAGTACCCAAGACGAACTGGGTTTCCAACGCCCTTCAATTTCCAATCCTCGCGTATGTGCTCTGCCTCCGTTGCTATAAAAAGAGTAATTGTTCGGCGTACTGTGATCTATGCCAGGTGCTTGAATGTTTTTCCAGTCAATATTGAATACAGAAATTGCGTAGTCCATCCTGAGGGACGGCAAGGCGCCCTTTAGACCCAATTCCAAGTTGAGCAAGTTGTCGGTGTCGAATGACTTTTGAGCAGTACTTCCAGGAATGAGGAAATTGGGACCACCTGGTCGGTAGCCGGTGGCTGCACGGGCGTAGGCCATGGTCTGCGGGTCAATTTTCCAGCGTGGCGACAGCATCCATGTGGTGTGTGTTTCCGATGCGGAAACGGTATCGGATGGAAAGGGAAGACTACCAACCGCACCCGTTGTAAAGAAGTTCGTAAAGTCGAAACTTGTAGAGTTGCTTTGGCTGTACACCTGATCAATGGATGCATGCCGAAACCCAAGTTGGACATCAAAAGGCTCGCTGATTTTGTACGTCGCATTGGCGTAAATCGAGGTGTCCTTGAGCTTTGCTCCGTAATTAAAGTCAAGCGTATTGAACACTTTTGCAGACGGCCCCCCTGCCTGGCTATTTAGCAAGTCTGACCTGTTGCTGGCGATGGTTTCCTCTTCTGTATAGAAGGCACCGACCAACCAGTCAAACGTTTGATTTCCTGGCGACGTTAGACGGAATTCTTGCGTCTTCTTTTTAAGATCGTAGTCGCCTACAAAATTGACACTATTTCCGCTTAAGCCAAAGAACGGCAAAAATGGGTATAGGAAGCTGTAGGCATTTGTTAGGTCGGACGTAAATTTATTTTTCGAAGTGAAATCACTCGTAGAAGACATAAGGTTGGCAAAGCCAAGGTCAAAATTGAGTGTAAGGTTCGCACGATTGATGTCTGCGCTAATTGGCTGCTGCAGTTGCCAGCTGGTCTTTAGTAAGTCTCCATTGGTCGGCATCAGTGTGAGTGCATCGGCTTGCACTGGAGACACATCGTCAGCACTGATTAACTGGGTATCGGCGGTTAGCCTAGCGCTAAAGTTTGAATTCGGCTTGAGGAGCACGCTGACGGAACGTCCGTCAATTTTTGTCTTGTTGACGTCGTTTTTTCCACTGGATATGTTGTCGATAAATCCGGGTTCATCACGTGTATAGCCAGAAATTCTCACAGCCAGAACGTCTTCTTTGATGGGCAGGCTAACCGCTGCGCGAACAGTGCTACCCGTTCCGCCATTTGCCACCGTATTCGTCCCAACCTCAATCCGCCCAGTTGCAGTCTTTAGGTTGGGTTCGGTCGTAACATACTTCACAAGCCCACCCAAAGCACTTGCTCCATAAAGAGACCCTTGCGGCCCTTTCAGTACTTCCACTCTGTCAATATCTAGAGGATTCGGGTCCACTGTGAAGCTAGACCCTGCCGCATAATTAGAGTTGAAGCTGACAGGGGTTTCGTCGATGTACGTCGCTACTGTTGCATTGACCTGACCCACTCCCGTGCTAATCCCTCTTAGCGACAGCTGCTGAGCGCCGGGGCCCGTTCCGGTTACCACTAAACCTGGGACATAGGCAGCCATGTCGGCAACGCCCTTTACACCAAGATCATCCAATTTGGTGCCGCCGAGGACACTGACGGCGCCCGCGACATCCTTCGCCTTTTCTTTGCGGCGATTGGCGGTAATTGTGACAGTGCCCAAAGAGCTTGAGGTATTCGTACCCTCGGCTTCCGGCACAGTCACTTCGGCTGTTGCTTGAGCCCAAACTGGGCTCACAGCGGCTGCGGCTAGGACAGCCGCACTGGTGGTTTTACGTAGCATATTTTCTCCACTTAAAAGTTGGCACAACTGTGCCGGTTAAACGCCCGGTGCATTTCAGTCCTGAAGTTGTGCTCTACGGCCCTAGCGGCCCGTCGCGGGCTCGCCTAAAGACTGACCCACAAAGAAAGACATGACCTAGCTCACATTTCCTGTCGCCTGAAACATACCATTAATTAAACGCAACAAACTGAGAATAATGTAAATGCTGAATTCCAATGCGAAAATAAGTATTTACCCTAGTGTTTTAAAGAAAGTATTTGACAGATTGTCCATACCGCATATAAAGTTATGTTTATTCACCATGCTTTACCCTGAGATGGGTTGGCCAAGCCTAACGGTGCATTTCGTACCGCGCGAGGGTGCATCAAGTCAAAGGATTGCGGCTAAATGACTGACAAGAAGGAACTAGAGACTTTTCGCCTGGAAGCACATGAGTGGTTACAGTCGAACTGTCCGAAATCAATGCGTGGAAAGTTCACCGTGGCTGACGAATACTGGGGTGGTCGACGAGCGAAGATCACCACAAAGGATCAGCAACAATGGCTTGAGCGCATGTCGCAAAAGGGCTGGACAGTCCCAAAATGGCCTAGGGAGTATGGTGGAGCGGGTCTCACAGACGAAGAAGCTCTGGCACTCGCTCAAGAGCTCCGTGTATTGGAGTGCAAGCCACCTTTGCTGAGCTTCGGCATCTGGATGCTTGGCCCCGCCCTGTTGAAGTTTGGCACCGAGGCCCAAAAACTTGAGCACCTGCCTAAAATTGCCCGTGGCGAGATTAGCTGGTGTCAGGGCTACTCGGAACCCAATGCGGGCTCCGACCTTGCTTCACTGGCCAGCCGTGCCGAAGACCGGGGCGACCACTTCATCGTCAACGGTCAAAAGATCTGGACCAGCTACGGCGACAAGGCCGACTGGATCTTTTGCCTGGTGCGCACCGATACCGCCAAAAAGCATACCGGCATCAGCTTTGTGCTGTTCGACATGACCACCCCCGGGGTCAGCACCAAGCCCATTCAGTTGATCTCTGGCAAATCACCGTTCTGCGAAACCTTCTTTGACAACGTACGCGTGGAGAAGTCCAACCTGGTCGGCACCCTGAACGCCGGCTGGGATGTGGCCAAGTACCTGCTGACCCATGAGCGCGAAATGATTGGCGCGATGGGCGAAGGGGCATTGCCCCAATCCATGATTCAGATAGCAACTGCCGCAGCAGGGCTGGATGGACAAGGGCGACTTGCCGACCCCCAACTGCGCGCCCAAATTGCCGAATTTGATATGGACGAGGCCGCCTTCCATGCCACGCTTGCGCGCTTTGGTGAGTTGGCCAAAGCACGCCAGGCGCACCCTGCCATGTCGTCCATGCTCAAGTACTACGGGGCGGAGCTCAACAAGCGGCGCTGGGAACTGATGATGTCGGCCGCCGGCACCGACGCACTCGAGTGGGAGAGCGATCGGTCCGGCCAAGGTGGCCTGGCCCGCACCTGGCTGCGTACAAAAGGCAACTCGATTGAAGGTGGCACCAGTGAGGTGCAACTCAACGTCATCGCCAAACGCATTCTTGAACTTCCTGGAGCTTAAACGTGGCCCTCATCCTCACTGAAGAACAAACCATGCTCTTGGAGAGCGCGCGCGACTTTCTGACCACAGAAGGCCCAGTATCGCAACTACGCCAATTGCGCGATACCGCAGACACAACCGGCTTCTCGGCGGCGCTGTGGAAGCAATTTGCAGAGATGGGCTTTAGCGGCGTACTGGTGCCTGAAGCCTTGGGTGGCATGGGCCTGGGCTATGTCGAAGCCGGCATTGTCATGGAGCAAATCGGCCACAACCTGAGCGCTTCCCCCTTTCTGGCCTCCAATGTGGTGGCGACAACGGCGCTGCTGCACGCTGGCAACCCCACCCAGCAAGCGCTGTGGCTACCTCGACTAGCCAGTGGGGCCGCCATCGCCACGCTGGCGGTTGACGAGTACACCAAACACCGCCCATCCCACATTGCTCTGGGTGCCACTCCAACAGCCCACGGCTTTATCCTCGATGGCAGTAAAACCTTCGTTCTGGAAAGCCATGTCGCAGACTTGCTGATCGTGGCCGCGCGTCGCGCTGGAGAAGTCGACGATCTTGAAGGCATTACGCTATTCCTGGTAGATGCCAAGGCAGAGGGTGTCAACATCGAGCGCACGGTCATGACCGACGCACACAACGCAGGCCGCATTCGCTTTAATCAGGTCAAGGTCACCTCCGATGCGGTGCTGGGGCCTGTCGATGGTGGCTGGGCCATATTGAACGCCGCCCTGAATGCGGGCCGTGCAGCAGCAGCTGCCGAGCTGCTGGGTGTCGCAGACGAAGCTTTTGCACGCACCGTGCAGTACCTCAAAGAGCGCAAACAGTTCGACCGCCTGATCGGCGAGTTTCAAGGTCTGCAGCACCGTGCCGCGCAGCTCTACTGCGAGCTGGAGATTACCCGAGCTGCCGTGGCCAAGGCGCTCGCCCAACTCGATGCCGACCCATCCACGGCCGGCGAATCCGTCTCCATCGCCAAGGCCCGCGCCGGTCGTACAGCCACGCTGGCTGTGCAGGAAGCCGTGCAGATGCATGGCGGCATGGGCATGACCGACGAATTTGACATCGGCTTCTTCATGAAGCGCGCCCGCGTGCTGCAAGAACTCTTTGGCGACTCCAACTTCCACTTAAACCAGCTCGCACAAAGCCGCGGGTACTGAAAACCATGAACCACACCCATTACGAAACACAAGAAGGCCTTGCCGTCATCCGTCTGGACAATGCCCCCGTCAACGGCTTAAGCCATGCGGTGCGCAAAGGCATCGTCGAAGGAATCCGCCAGGCCGAAGCTGACCAAGCGGTTACGGCCATCATCCTTATCGGTTCTCAAAGCCTGTTCTCAGGTGGCGCAGATATGCGCGAGTTTGGAACTGCCGCCGTCAGTGCCGAGCCCAACTTGCTGAGCGTCATCCATATCGTGGAGACCTCCACCAAGCCTGTCATTGCCGCCATGGGTGGCACCTGCATGGGCGGTGGGCTGGAGTTGGCCTTGGGGTGCCACTTCCGTGTTGCGGTATCGGGCGCGCAATTGGCCTTGCCAGAAGTCAAGATTGGCCTGCTACCGGGCGCTGGTGGTACGCAGCGTTTGCCGCGCATCATTGGTGTGGAAGCGGCACTGAACATGATTGTGTCGGGCGAGACTGTCCCGTCTGACATGCTCAAGGCGACGCCGCTGTTCGATGAATTTGTTGAGGGCGACTTGCTCGCCGGTGCGATTGCATTTGCCCACAAGGTGGTTGCAGAGCAGCGCCCGCTCAAACGTGTACGTGACCTCAAAGTGAGCCATCCCAAGCCGGATGCCTTCTTCATGTTTGTGCGCAACAGTGTTGGCGCCATGTCCAAGAACTACCCGGCACCGCTGAAGTGCGTAGAAGCGGTGCAAGCCTGTCTGACGCAATCCTTTGAGGATGGCATGCAGACCGAAGCCCGTCTCTTTGGTGAGCTCTACCTGGGCAGCGAATCGCAGGCGCTGCGTCACCTATTCCTGTCCGAGCGCAAAGCTGCCAAGGTCGAGGGTGTGTCACCAGAAGCCAAGCCCCGCGCCATTGCCAGCGTAGGCATCATCGGTGCAGGCACCATGGGAAGTGGCATCGCTATCAACTTCCTGCTGGCAGGCATTCCAGTGACGATGCTTGAGACCAAGCAAGAGGCGCTGGATCGGGGCGCCAAACACATTGCAGACTACTTTGCCGACCGCGTTGCCAAGCGCAAGATGAAGCCCGAGAAGGCGCAGGCGCTAGGGGCACTGCTCAAACCCACCCTCAGTTACGACGAACTGGCCCATGTCGACCTGGTGATTGAAGCCGTGTTCGAGAGCATGGATGTCAAGAAAGTGGTGTTCGAGAAGCTCGATAGCGTCTGCAAGCCCGGTGCCATTCTGGCGTCCAACACGTCCACATTGGACCTGAACCAGATCGCAAGCTTTACCAAGCGTCCGCAGGATGTGGTCGGTGCCCACTTCTTCAGCCCGGCCAACGTCATGAAACTGCTGGAGGTGGTTCGCGGCGAAAAGACGGCCGACGACGTGCTGCTCACCATCATGCAGTTGGCCAAGAAGATCAAGAAGACTGCGGTGATCTCCGGCGTATGCGACGGCTTTATCGGCAACCGCATGATTGGCGGCTACGGCGCTGAGGCTGCCAAGATGCTCGAACAAGGTGCGAGTGTCCAGCAAATTGACAAGGCACTGGAGAAGTTTGGCATGGCCATGGGGCCGTTTCGCATGACCGACCTGGCAGGCAATGACATTGGCTGGTCTATCCGCAAAGGCATCACCAAACAACATCCAGACTTTGTGTGGCCCAGCTCGGCGCTCTTGGCCGACAAGCTCTGCGAACTCGGCCGCTTTGGTCAAAAGACCGGTGCGGGCTGGTACAGCTATGCCAAGGGCAAACGCGACGCGCTAACCGATCCCGTAGTGGATGCTCTCGTAGAAGCCCACCGCCAGGAGCATGGCATCACCGCGCGCAAGATCAGCAGCACCGAGATTGTGCAGCGCTGCATCTTTGCGCTGGTCAATGAGGGCGCAAAGATTCTGGAAGAAGGCATTGCCCAGAGGGCCTCTGATATCGACATCGTCTACATCTTTGGTTATGGATTCCCCCCCTACCGCGGGGGGCCCATGCTGTACGCCGACCGCACAGGTTTGCTTGCCGTGCAGCGCGCCATGGAAGGCTACGCGCGCAACGACAAAGCTGGTGCCGGCGCATGGGCTACAGCGCCGTTGCTGGCCCGCCTCGCGGCCGATGGCAAGACCTTTAACTGAACACCCTTGAAAGAACACTTATGACAGACGCAGTAATCGTATCCACTGCCCGCACGCCGTTGGGAAAATCCTGGCGTGGCAGTTTCAACATGACCCATGGTGCAACGCTGGCAGGGCACGCCATTGCGCACGCCGTCCAACGTGCCGGCATAGACCCCGCTGAGGTGGAAGACGTGGTGATGGGCTGCGCCCTGCAACAAGGCGCTACGGGCTACAACATCGGCCGCTACGCCGCCTTGCGGGCAGGCCTGCCGGTGACGGCCGGTGGCACCACCATTGACCGCCAGTGTGCCTCTGGCCTGCAGGCCATTGCATTGGCTGCGCATCGGGTCATCATCGATCAGGTTCCGGTGATGGTGGCCGGTGGCGTGGAGTCGATCTCCTGCGTGCAAGGAACGGTCAACACGCAATACCTGGTAGACGAATGGGTCAAAGAACACCGGCCCAGCTATTTCCTCTCCATGCTGGAAACCGCAGAAATTGTGGCCAAGCGCTACGGCATTGGCAAAGACGTTCAGGACGAATATGGTGTGCGCAGCCAGCAGCGTGCCGCTGCTGCGCGCGCTGCGGGTTTCTTTAGCCAGGAGATAGCCCCCATCACTGTGACCATGGGTGCCGCATCGGCAATGGGCATGGGCACCAAGGAAGTAACGGTCAGTGAGGACGAGGGGATACGGGCCGACACCACTCTGGAAGGCGTGGCCAAGATTCGCTCTGCCATGCCCGGCGGAGTCATCACGGCCGGCAATGCCAGCCAGTTTGCCGACGGTGCCTCTGCCGTGGTGGTGATGAACAGCAAGTTGGCGGAGCAACGCGGCCTGGCGCCCTTAGGCATCTTCCGGGGCTTTGCAACGGCAGGGTGCGAGCCGGATGAGATGGGCATTGGTCCCGTGTTTGCGATTCCCCGCTTGCTTGACCGCGCAGGGCTCAAGGTCGATGACATCGGTTTGTGGGAGCTGAACGAAGCCTTTGCAGTACAGGTTCTGTATTGCCGCGACAAGCTGGGAATTCCGGATGAGCGCCTCAACGTCAACGGTGGTGCCATTGCCATTGGTCACCCCTACGGTATGTCGGGTGCGCGCATGGTGGGGCACGCCTTGATTGAGGGCAAACGCCGGGGCGTGAAGTATGTGGTCATCACTATGTGCATCGGCGGCGGCATGGGTGCGGCTGGTCTATTTGAGGTTGCGTGATGTCCATTTCAGCCAATTTGAGCATGGCCCCTAATGCCCAGTCCGATCCAGAGGCGTTTGCGTTTAGCGATTTGCCGACATTGATTTCCATCAGTGCAAAGGAGAGACCTTCGTCTACTGCGGTAGTCGCAGGAGTATTGCGGATTGACTACGCTAATCTTAATGCACAGATGTTGAAAGTAGCGGCATCTCTGCAACGAGCCGGCCTTCACGCACAGGATTGTATTGCTATCTGTGCTGAAAGCAGCTATGCCTATTTGTCGGTTTTCCTAGGTGCCTTGCACGCCGGAATTTCCGTGGCCCCTTTGTCCCCCAGCGCCACTGCCGGACAGATTTTGGCTATGGTCAAAGATTCAAATGCAAAGCTTTTGTTTGTAGACGAATCAACCTCAGTTGCTCTTGCCGCCAGTGATTTTTCACTCCCAAAAGAAGTTGACTTGATTCAACTGGGTGATGGCGAGGAGAAAACTTTTAATCAATGGCTGGTACGAACTACTGACCTAGCAGATAACGTAAGCATTAGCCCCGATTGGGCGTTCAACATTATCTATTCTTCAGGCACAACTGGTACGCCCAAGGGGATCGTGCATTCACATCAGATGCGGTGGTTGCAAATGCAATACATGCCGCATTTTGGCTATACAAGCAAAACGGTGACTTTGATTGCAACGCCTCTTTATAGCAACACGACGATGACTGCCCTGCTGCCGACCTTGGCATTTGGAGGGTGCGTTGTTCTATTGCCGAAGTTTGAAGCCGGAGTGTATTTGGAACTTGCGCAAAGGGAGCACGTAACACATGCGATGTTGGTTCCAGTTCAATACCAAAGGCTAATGAGTTACCCGAATTTCGGAAAATACAACCTCGATTCGTTTTTAGTCAAATTTTCTACTAGCGCACCACTTAGTGCAGAGTTGAAATCTGACATCGTCGCACGATGGCCGGGGGCCTTCGTCGAGTTCTATGGCATGACTGAAGGTGGCGGAACTTGCATGCTTGTTTCCCACCTACATCCCAATAAGTTTCACACTGTAGGTAAGCCAGTAGACGGCCATGATTTCCGCGTCATTGATGAACAGGGTGCGGAGGTACCGAAGGGTGCCGTCGGCGAAATTGTGGGGAGATCTGCCACCATGATGATGGGCTACCACAATCAGCCCGGTAAGACCACCGAAGCAGAATGGACTAATGCACAGGGCCAGAGATACATACGTACTGGTGATGTTGGTCGATTTGACGAAGATGGGTTTCTGATTCTGCTAGACCGTCGCAAGGACATGATCATCAGCGGCGGCTTTAATGTCTATCCCAGTGATATCGAATCTGTGTTGCGCAAGCATCTATCGGTGCAAGACGCTGCGGTGGTTGGTGCGCCATCTGTCGATTGGGGAGAAGTCCCAGTGGCATTTGTGGTCCTGAAGGAAGCCGCGAACATCAGCACTGATGAAATTCTTGAATGGACCAATTCGCAGGTGGGAAAAACGCAGCGACTGAAGGGCTTGCGTTTCATTAATGAATTGCCGCTTAGCCCCATTGGCAAGGTATTGAAACGTGAACTGCGAGATCGTTGGTAGTGCACAGTTTCACAGAAAATATTTCTGCGTTCTCTGCAATCATCCATTTCACCCATAAACAACTATGAGCAGACATCCCATGACACAAGAAATAGAGAGCATTAGATTTGACGGGAAAGTGGCTATCGTTACCGGAGCGGGGGCTGGGCTCGGTCGTCAACATGCATTGGCTTTGGCTGCGCGAGGCGCCAAGGTAGTCGTGAATGATTTCACTCAACCGATTGCAACCGGCGAAATTTCTGCACCTAGCGCAGCAGATACAGTTGTAGCTGAAATTCGCAAAGCCGGCGGCGTTGCAATAGCAAACAATGCGTCAGTCACCGATGTTGAAGCCATGCAATCCATGGTCAATTATGTAATGAGTCAATGGGGGCGCATTGACATCCTGGTCAACAACGCCGGCATCTTGAGGGACAAGACCTTTACAAAGATGAGTCTGGAAGACTTTCGTTTGGTACTTGATGTTCATTTGATGGGCGCAGTCATTTGCACCAAGGCAGTGTGGGACATCATGCGGGCGCAAAATTATGGCCGCATTGTGATGACAACTTCTTCCTCTGGACTATTTGGAAACTTCGGCCAAAGTAACTATGGTGCGGCCAAAATGGCGCTGGTAGGACTAATGCAAACGCTTTCGCTCGAAGCAGCGAAGTTTGACATACGCGTTAACTGTCTTGCTCCGACTGCGGCAACTCAGATGACGGAGAGGCTGTTACCAGCAGAAGTCTTAAATGCATTCAAGCCGGAGTATGTGACGCCCGCTGTTCTTCTTTTGGCTTCGGCAGATGCCCCAAATAGAGCCATTTTGTGTGCCGGTGCTGGCACATTCTCCTCCGCAAATATTACGCTCACAAACGGTGCATATATTGGAACTACTGAATTCAGTGCAGAGTCTTTGAGAGAGCGTTTTGCAGAAGTTGCCGACAGAAACGGTGATTTAGTTCCTCAAAGCGCCGCTCAACAAGGGACAAATGAGGGCACGAAAGCGCTCACATTTCAAGCCGGCGTCAACATTAAAATTTAAACCTTGAAGGGGACATCCGTGATCATCAAACTCTATCGACTTATATCAACCTGTGCTCTCGCTTTCGCCTGTCTATTTGCATTTTCTTCTGCATTCGCACAAGCTCAGCCCAAAGAAGACCTTGCTGCCAGCGCCCCGCCCATTACCTTAGCAACAGCCGCCACCACCCAAAAGAATGGAAGTGATTCGGCTGCGAACCCATATGGAATTGCAGCGCTGTGGCAAACATCGGACTTAATCACAAAGGTTGTCTTGTTTTTACTCGGAATCATGAGCATCGGCAGTTGGTACTTGCTAACGGTGAAACTCCTAGAGCAGTCCAAGATGATCCGGCAAGGCCAAAAGGTGACAAAGGAGTTCTGGGCAGCACACACCGTGGAGAAGGGAATGTCGATTCTCGATGCGGATAGCGCCTATTTCTTCATCGCCCAAAACGGGGTCGATGCCACCCAAAAGCATAGCGGTTTGATGGGCCACATTCCACTCGCCGACTGGATAAATATGAGCATTTCGCGCTCAGTAGAAAAGGTCAACGGTCGCATGCAAGGCGGGCTGGCATTTCTCGCAACGGTAGGTTCAACATCCCCATTCGTCGGTCTATTCGGAACCGTCTGGGGTATCTACCACGCTCTTACGGCAATCGGTATATCTGGGCAGGCTTCGATAGACAAAGTGGCAGGCCCTGTTGGAGAGGCCCTCATAATGACAGCCATAGGTTTGGCCGTGGCGGTTCCAGCGGTGCTTTCCTACAACTGGTTGGTTCGACGCAATAAAGGCATCATGGACGACGTTCGCAGCTTTGGTAGCGATCTTTACTCCGTGTTGTTGAGTACAACTTCCAAGGCCTGAATATGGCAATGAACATTGGGGGCGACGGCGGAGAAGATGCCGTTATCGGGGCCATTAACACAACACCTCTTGTAGATGTGATGCTGGTGCTTCTGATCATATTTTTGATCACCATTCCAGTAGTGACGACCTCGATTCCGGTGTCGCTGCCCAAGGAACGGGTGGAAGTGCGCGAAACCAAGCCCGAGAACATCATCATCTCGGTGGACAAGGACAGCAAGGTGTTTTGGTATGACAGCCGTGTGGACAGCGTGGATACCTTGGTAGAGAAGCTCAAAAAGGTCGCGACCATGAAGCCCCAGCCCGAAGTGCAGGTGCGTGGCGACATGGCCGCTCGTTATGAGGGCGTGGGCAAGGTGCTGCTGGCCTGCCAGCGTGCGGGCATCGTCAAAGTCGCCTTCATCACCGAGCCCCCGGCGCTGAACTAAGTGCTGCCGGTCCACCCCCAACTAAATCCGTAAATTCCCATGGCCATGAACTTAGGCAACAGCAGCGGCTTCGACGAGCCCGAGGTGATGATGGACATCAACACCACGCCGCTGATCGACGTGATGCTGGTGCTCCTGGTCATGCTGATCATCACCATCCCCATCCAGCTGCACTCGGTCAGCCTGGAAATGCCGGTGGGCACACCACCCACCAACCAGGTCAAGCCCGAAAAAATCCAGATCGACATTGACGCCAAAAGCGTGGTCTATTGGCAGGGAGTCCCTGTCGCGGCCGAAGAGTTGGACGAGAAGATGAAGGCCATCAGCCAGCAAAACAGCCAAGCCGAGGTGCACATCCGCCCCAACAAAGACGCGCGCTACGCGGTGTTTGCCAATGTGCTCTCCAGCAGCAAGCGCGTGGGTCTGACCAAGATCGCCGTCATTGGCGCGGAGCAGTTTGTCCAATGAACGCCATTATTACGCCTTCAAGCTACGGCACGCAGGACCCCAGCAGCCGGGTCAAAGGCATCGTCATTGTGGTGGTGCTGCATGTGCTGATCGGCTACGCACTGGTCTCGGGCATGGCGCGCAAGGGCCTGGAGCTGGTCAAAAAGCCGTTGGAGGCGGTGG
>Ga0194059_1000319_pt1 | contig 23329 bp, 18 predicted proteins | sample SepL6211m_MetaG_FD_163426 | JGI IMG/M metagenome (GOLD analysis project Ga0194059, IMG submission 163426) | Anoxic zone freshwater microbial communities from boreal shield lake in IISD Experimental Lakes Area, Ontario, Canada - Sep2016-L626-11m | ecosystem: Environmental > Aquatic > Freshwater >... | reverse complement strand
ATCTTCTTCCTCGCCGCACGCCCGATGCCACGGCGCGAGCCGACGCCCTGCGCGCGGTGGAGTACGACCCGGCCGTCATGGTGCTGGCAGGTCTCTCCATCGATGAGCCCGGCTGGCTCACCGCGCGACCCGACTCCGGCCCGATCGCATACGTCATCAATGAGGCCGTAAAGGGGCGCGCTCCCGCAGGTGGCGTGATCCCGGTGGTGATCAGACTGCGCCCCGACGACAGCACCCGGCTGTTTGACGCCACGGACGACACCGTGCTGGGTGAGGTACTGCCCGCGCTCGCCGAGGTGATGGGGCACACGCCACCCGCCGCATGGACGCAGGTGAAGCGCTGGCGCTATGCGACTGCGCGTACGCGAATCGACCAGGAAGTGGTCAACCCGGTCAGCTCACGCGTGATCATCGCGGGCGACGCCGTTGCGGCGGGCCCATCAGTTGAGGACGTCGCGCGGACCGGTCAGTGGGCCGCGCGACGTCTGCTCAGCGGCTGATCAGCCCTCGTCGGTGACGTCCGCGCCGGGCTCGTCGGCCGGTGCGGTGGGCTCCGCTTCCATGGCCGGTGTGGTGCCGGGCTCGGCCACTGCGGGGTCATTCGTGACAGGCGGCGCCGGGTAGGAGATCTCCTCCACACGCTCGACTCCGTCCACGTCGCCATCGGCGGAGTACGACTCACGCAGGGTGCGAAGTTCGTCTGCTGCGCGCGGGTTCCCCAAGGACTGGGCGGCTGACAGCGCCGTCTCGGCCTCTTCGAGCAGGCCCAGCTCCACCAGTACCTTGCCGAACGCGTACTGCACGCCAGCATCGGCGGGCGCTGCGCCGACTGCGGCACGCCCTGCGGCCTCGGCAGCGGGCAGGTCGCCCGAGTCGCTGAGCGCCGTGATGAGACTGATACGCGCATCAGTGCGCTGCGGATCGGCGTCGATCGCGCGACGAAGCAGCGCGATCGCCCGATCGGTCTCGCCGATACCCCGCAGGGATGCCCCGGCGCGGGTGAGCGTGTCGGCTGAATCGTCGAGTTCCACTGCGCGGTCGGCGAACGCGATTGCCACAGCGACGTTGCCGTCAGCCCCTTCAAGACCGCGGAGTGCCTCCTCCACATCGGTCACCTGCGTGGCCTGCAGCACGGCGTGCGCGCTGTCGCCGGCCTCAACCTTCTTGGTCGCGGCCTTGCGCTTGCGGGGTGCGGGCGCCGGCTTGGGCGGATCGATGACGACGGGCACCACACGCTGTGCCTCGCGCTTGGCCAGCTGGTCGCGGGCCGCGTGCAGCTTGCGTACGCGGACGCGTGACTCCACGGCGCGGTCCACGGCTGCGGCCTGGCGGGCGAGGGCCGCGTCGTAGTCGGCGCGGATCTCGGGGTCGGTGATGAGGGCACGCTCGCTCCAGGCGAGCCAGTGCATCTCGGCGTCGCGCACAGCGGCGCGCATGGGTGTCTCTTCGACCCATTCGGTGCGCGTTGCGATGGCCGCGGTGATCGTCGCGTCATCTGCGTCCCTCGGGATGTCGAGCATCTCGTAGAGGTCGCGCTCCATCAATGCGCGAACCAAGGCCGCGCGCTTGGGATCTGTCGTCGCCATGGCCACTCCTCTAGCGCTTCGTCGTGAGGAACACAGTTGTCCCCGGAGATGTCTTCTTGCCGCCGTTGACCGCAATGGCCCTGACGGTGTACTTGGTCCCGGGCTTCAACCCGGTGACCGTCTTTCGCAGCGTCGCGAGAGGCGCGCGCGCGGCAACGGTGCCGAGCGTCACTGTACGGGTTGACCGCTTCGTGGTGATCTTCAGGCTCACGCGCACCGCAACGCCATTCGGGGCGACCAGCGCCCCGAGTCGTGCGCTCGTCTTGGTGACCTTGGCGGGCTTGAGCGTGCGGACATCAGCCCGCGTGTTGTATGAACCCGCCGCCAGCACCGCTGTGGGTGCCGCAATCGCCGCCGCGGCAAGCGTTGCCGCCGCGATCCGAATGGTCGTGCCCCGTACTGTCATGCGCGCTCCCTGTTCGCTCACCTGCCCGCGGCATGGTAGGCGAGCGCGTACCCCCCGGGTCCCGATGACGTCGCGGCTACTCCGCCCGGGGCAGCAGGCGGGCGATCAGCACCAGCCCAATCGCCACGATCACCGCGACTGCAATGCACACGCCGATGAAGGGCATCACCGCGGCCAGAAGGCCACCGATGACTGGTCCAAGGACGAATCCCAGTGCGTACACCATCACCATTGCGCCTGCGCTGATGCCGTAGCTCCCCGCCAGGCCCATCTCATCAATCGCGTGCGTGAAGAGCGGGCCTGCCGGGGCAGCCATCACCGCCGTGCCGAGGAGCAGGACGGCCAGCGTGACGGTCACCCACCACGCCGGGCCGATCGCAATCAGGGGCAGCGTGATGACGGTGACCACGCCTCCGACCAGGATCGGCGTACGCCGCCCGACGATGTCGGACCACTTGCCACCGATCGGGGCACCGAGGAACAGCGCCGCGGTGCCCAGCGACACCACCAGACCGATTGCGGCCGATCCCAGAACCAGTCGCTCGGTGAGGTCCAACGGGAGGATTGACTCAACCATGCCCTCCACGATGGCGAGAAGGATGAGCGCGACCGCCCCTGCGCGTGCGCCGGGCGATCGGCCCAGCGCGCGCAGCGTCTGAAACATTCCCGGCGCCGCGCGGCGCCGAACGAGCGTCTCAGGCACCCGAATGGCCCACATGATCAGCGCCACAGGGAAGATGGCGAAGATCAGGAACGTCTCGGTGAGGCCGACCGATTGGATGAGCACACCCGAGAGGAGCGGCGCCATGAGACCGGCGCCACCACCGGCGGTCTCGGCAAGCCCCAGCCGGAACCCCATCTGGTCGGGTGGGTACACGTCGCTCACGTACGCGAGTGCGCCGGTCCAGGTGATGGCGCTCGCCCCGCCGAGAACTGCGCGGGCGAGGGTGAGGGTGTACGGATCCCGTGCGACAGCAAAGCCCACTCCCGCGAGTGCGAGCAGCGCTGCGCCGGCGATGATTGCGGGCCTGCGGCCGATGCGATCCACCCATTTCGCCGCGAATGGCGCCACGATGAGCTGCGCAATGGGGAACGCGGCGAAGATGAGCGCCACGCCGGTGACGGACAGGCCCAGATCGCGCTGGTACACGGGAAGCGCGGGGACGATCGCGCTGAACATGAGCGTGTCAACGGCGATCGCCACCATGGCGAGCAGGAAGACGCGCGTGCGATCGGGGTGTGTGGAGGTGGCCATGGGCATGAGCATCACGCTAGCGGCCGCGTCGTGCCGCTCCCGGCCGCGAACCGGCTCCGCACCTGTCACCATGGCGGCATGAGTGAAAGTCTCTCCATCACCTCGCCCGACCCGCCGCTTCGCGACCCGGTGGTCATCACCGCGTTTCGTGGGTGGAATGATGCGGCGAGCGCTGCGACAGCCGCCATTGCCACGGTTGGCGAGCAGATGGGTGCCGAGCGCATCGGCACGGTGGATCCAGAGGAGTTCTACGACTTCCAGGTGACCCGGCCGATCATTGACCTCACCACCGAGCCCCACACGCTCACATGGCCCGAGGTGGAGATCAGCGCCGTGCGCATCCCCGGCGGTACGCGCGACCTCATTCTGATTATGGGCGGCGAGCCCTCCATGCGCTGGCCCACGTTCTGCACCATGCTGCTGGATGCCGTGCAGGCACTCGGATGCCGCAGGTTCGTCACTCTGGGTGCCCTGCTGGCCGACGTGCCGCACACCCGCGATGTGACCCTTACGGTGATGAGCACCGAGGAGTCGCTGGTGAGCGGACTCGACATGCGCCCGCCCGGCTATCGCGGCCCCACGGGAATCGTGGGCGTGCTGCACCTCATGGCCGCCCAGCGCGGGCTTGAGGCCGTGTCGCTGTGGGCCCCGGCATCGCACTACGCCGCCGGCGTCGTCAACCACAAAGCCGAGCTCGCCCTGCTCGACGGCATCATGCGCGTCACCGGCGCGACCGTCGACACCGAGGCCGTCCGGCATGCCGCCGCTGAGTTCGAGGAGCAGGTAGATCAGGTGGTGGCCAGCGACCCGCGCCTGCAGCAGTTGGTGGAGCAGCTGGAGCAGGCGGCCGACGAGGACCGCATGGATGCCAGCGACCTTCCCTCGGGCGATGAACTGGTGGCCGAACTCGAGCGGTTCCTGCGCGAGCGTGGCGACACGCCACCGCCCGCCAGCCTCTAACCCGGGCACGCACCCCGCCGCCTAGAAGGCACCCCGGCTTACGCAGGCGTTGTACAGCGAGCAGCGCTCGCAGTGCGGTGTTCGTGCCGGGCAGGTGTCGCGCCCATGCATGATGAGCCGAAGTCCGGTGTCGGCCCACATGGCACGTGGCCACAACATCTTGAGGTCGGCCTCCACCTTCACCGGGTCGTCATTCGTGGTGAGCCCCAGCCGCTTACCCAGGCGCAGCACATGGGTATCCACCGCAATCGCCGGCGTTTCGAACCACTGGCCCAGCATCACGCTGGCGGTCTTGCGGCCCACGCCGGGCACGGTCACAAGCTCCGCCATGGTGCCCGGCACTTCGCCCCCGAAGCGTTCTTCGAGGGCCGCCGCCATACCGATGAGCGATTTCGCCTTGGCCCGGAAGAAACCGGTGGAGTGGATGATCTCCTCGACGGCCTCCGGGTCGGCCACCGCCAGATCGGCGGGGGAGGGGTACCGCGCGAAGAGGGCCGGGGTCACCAGATTCACCCGTACGTCGGTGCACTGGGCCGAGAGGATCACCGCCGCAAGCAGCTCGTACGCATTTCGGTGGTCGAGCGGGATCGGCACATACGGTCGCTCCTCGGCCAGGATCTCGGCCACCACCCTGCCGCGGCCCTTGGGCGTACGTGGCCGGCGATCCCGCAGGGGCGTGTCGCCGCTCAGTGCCATGACTTGAGCAGGATGATGATGACGCCGATCAGTGCGCTTGCGCCGACTGCGACCAGCACCTGGGGCCAGTCGCCACCCCGCTGGCGCGCGGTGATGCCACCCCACGTCCCCAGCGACACCACGGCCACAAGCAGTGTCCCCAGGACCGCGTTTTCGCTGCTCAGCACTCCGAGGCCTCCGAGGATGAGCGGGATGGAGAGCGGCACGGCGACCTCGAGCACGGCCCAGTGCTCGCTGGCTGCCCGGGTAACCCGCACCCGAAATGGGTCAGTTGAGCTGTCGCCCAGCACCTCGGCGTAGATCTCGGCAAACCACAGCACCAAGACCGTCACCACCAGGGTGGACAGGAATCGCCAACACCCCCACTCGCTCAGGGCGGCGGCTTCGGCCGCCACGACGGCGGTGGCAACGATCGTTCCGTACACGGCACGTGAGGTGTGCGCCAGGAATCCGCGGTATGGGCGTGGGGTGTCGGGGGTGGTCACATTCACAAGGGTACGACGCCCGCGCCATCGGATGTCGGGCTAGGGTGCCAATGGCATGGATCTGATCGCCGCCCGAAACCTCCAGGCCCTGTCGCTGGGCTTCCACATCATTCTGGTGTGCTTCGGCGTGGCGTTCCCGGTGTTCGTGCTCACCATGGAGGGGCTGTACCTCCGCACGCGCGACGATCTGTACCGCCGCATCGCCCGGCGATGGAGCAAGGCCATGGCCATCCTCTTCGCTGTGGGAGTGGTGAGCGGCACAGTGCTGTCGTTCGAACTCGGAATCCTGTGGCCGGAGTTCATGGCCAGGTACGGCGATGTGTTCGGGTTCGCGTTCGCGCTCGAGGGCACGTCGTTCTTCGTGGAGGCCATCTTCGTGGCCATCTACATCTACGGGTGGGACCGCCTGTCGGAGCGCACGCACTTTCTCTCGGGGCTGCCCATCCCCATCGCGGGGTTCTTCGGTTCGCTGTTCGTCATCTCAGTGAATGGGTGGATGAACAACCCCGTGGGTTTCGACCAGGTGAATGGCGTGGTGAGCAACATCAACCCCATCGTTGCGCTCTTCAACGGGTTCTTCTGGCATGAACTGGTGCACATGCTGCTGGCCGCATTCATCGTCGCCGGCTTCATGACCGCATCCGTGTACGCCGTTGCCATGCTGCGTGGGCGCCGCGACCGCTTTGTTCGGGTGGCCATGATCGTGCCGCTCACCATCGCCGCTCTCGCCGCCCCGGCCCAGATGATCGTGGGCGACTGGGCTGCGCGCACGGTCACCAACGATCAGCCCATCAAGCTCGCGGCGATTGAGGGCCTGGGCCATACCCAGAGCAACGCGCCCTGGCACCTGTTCGGCTGGTACTCGGCATCCGATGGCGAGGTACATGGGGGCATTGCCATCCCCGACATGCTGTCGATCCTCGCGTACCACGACCCCAATGCCACGGTGCAGGGGCTCGACTCGGTGCCCGTTGCCGACCAGCCGGGTGCCATCAACACGGTGCGCATCGCCTTTCAGGTGATGATCATCCTCGGGTCCGGGCTGGCCATGCTCGCCGTGCTGCACCTGTGGGTGTGGTGGCGCAGGCGGCGCATCATCAAGGGCAAGTGGTTCCTCTTTGCGGTGGGCGCGGCGGGTCCGGCGGCCATCCTGACGCTTGAGAGCGGATGGATCACCACCGAGGTCGGTCGCCAGCCGTGGATCGTTTACAACTATCTGCGCACCACCGATGCGGTGACCAACGCCACGGGGATCCCCATCGCGTTGATCGCGCTCGGCGTGGTGTATCTGGGCCTGCTGTTCGGTGCCATCTGGGCGCTTCGCCGTCTGGCGCACTCGCCTCAGGAGCCTGAGCGGGTCCCGGTCGCCCCCGGGGGTACCTCATGAACCTCGCGCTCGCCGTGTTTGCGGCAATCCTGCTGGTGGCCGGCCTTACGATCTACGCAGTGCTGGGCGGCGCCGACTTCGGCACCGGTGCATGGGATCTGACGGCCGGCCGCGGCACGCGCGCTGAGCGCATGCGCGCACTGCTGCACTCGTCGATGGGTCCGGTGTGGGAGGCCAACCATGTGTGGCTCATCTTCACGTTGGTGGTGTTCTGGACGTCATTTCCCACGGCCTTCGCGTCGGTGATGTCCACCATGTACATCCCGTTCTTCCTTGCCGTGGTGGGCATCATCCTGCGCGGATCGAGCTACGCCTTCCGCCCGCTGGCCCGCGGCACCTGGTTTGAGTGGCCGAGTGCCGTGGCATTTGGCATCGCATCAATCCTCACCCCGTTCTTCCTGGGCACCATCGTGGGTGGCATCGCAGGTGGTCACGTGCCGCTGGGCAACGCCGCCGGTAATTCGGTGGATGCCTGGTGGAATGGCACCGGCATCATGGTGGGCCTGATGGCCGTGGTCACCGGCGCCTACCTGGCAGCCATCTTCACGATGGCCGATGCCAGTCGGCGCGGCGAGCATGACCTGGCAGAGGCCTTCCGTCGTCGTGCGCTGGTGTCGGGTGTGCTGGCAGGTGTGGTGGCCATCGCCACTCTTCCTGTCCTCCACGCCGACGCGCCACGCCTGTTTGACCGTCTGCTCCAGGGCCCCGGCCTCGTGGGAGTCATCGCGTCATTCCTGCTCGGCGGGGTGACCCTGTGGCTGGTGTGGAACCTGCGCGGCGCGCTCGCGCGCTGGTCGGGTGCCGGTGCCGTGGGCGCCATCGCCGTGGGCTGGGCGCTCGCGCAGGCCCCCTACCTGCTGCCCACCACCGTCACTGTGGAGGATGCAGCCGCGCCGTCGGCAACGCTCTGGGCACTGGTGGTGGCCGCGGTCATCTTTGTGGCCCTGGTGGTGCCGTCGCTGGTCTTCCTGTTCAGGCTCTCGCTCACCGACAAGCTGGGGCATGACCTGCCGCCCGTCGATCAGGAGGTTGCCGGTGTCTGAGCGCGGCTGGATGCGCCTGTGCATCGCGCTGTTCATCGCGGGGATGGCCATGATGGTGCCGTTCGACTCGGTCATCACCCTCACGATCGGGAGCCTTTGCTTCGCCGGGTTCATCGTCGCCGGCTCGATCGCACTTCTGCGACCGAGCCGGCTCAACGAGGAGTGAGTCCGGCCGGGCGTTAGTTCGTGACCGGGGTGACGACGACCTCGCGGCCGTTCTGCGGTTGCACCGGTCGGTAGTTGTGGTCGTACACCGCGGTGATGGAATCGATCTGTGCCTTGCTCAGGGTGACGGGCGCATCCATCACCAGCCAGTTGACGCCCTCGCTGCACGGCGGAGTGGTGAGGCTGCCCGAGTAGCGCACACTCTTGAGGCTGGCGGGGAGCATGGCCGGCCAGTCGTAGGTGGTCTTCGCGGTGGTTCCCTCAGGCGTGCCGATTGCCTTGACGAAGGGTGACCAGGCGGCGTTGGTGGCGGAACCCTCTTCGAGCATCACACCGATGACGGTGAGCGTACCGTCGTCGGACTTGTGCACGAAGTGCACTTCGACCGGCGAGTGCTTGCCATCGATTGTGTGCTCACTCTTTGCGTGGAAGTGCATCTGCAGGAGCGCGGACTTGGCGCCGTCGACGGTGATCGAGTTGCCCTCTGCAGCGGTGGCCTCGACGGAGTGCCCGTTGTTGAACTGCTCAACAGCACCCTTCGAGTAGTTGATGATGGGATCGGGCGACGTTGCGCTCGCAGGGTCGACGATGTCGATGGGCGTCTGCGACGTGGCCTCGCACGCTGCGAAGTCGGGTGAAAGGCTCCCCCAGTTCGCGGGACCGGTGTCACCCGAGTACGACCACTTCACCGGCTCCTTCACGACGGTTGTCTCGATCTCGGAACTCTCGGGGATGGCGGCAGCGGTGGTGTCGGCAGCGGTGCTGGCGGTACTGCTTGAGTCGCCGCAGGCGGCGAAGGTGGTGACGAGGCCGGCGGCGACAAGCGGCACGGCGACCCATTTCATACGTGACATGGTGACCTCAGGTGCTCGGGGAACGGAACGCCGGCGAATCTACAATCACTTGGGTTCCGCGGCAAGACGTACCAGGCCCGTTTCAGGGCACCGACGCACGGGGTGGCTGCCCCTCGTGTGGTGCTCAGACGCCTTCAAGGGCCGTGACGCGCCCCGAGGCGATGGCATCCTGCATCAGCGCGTGGTCGCTCACCGTCTGCACGGCGTAGTCCGTGGCGAACGCCACGATGGCGTCGTCGAACTGCGGGCCGGTGCCGAGGTAGCCGGTGATCATCGCGGGGTCGCCGCTCCGCGCGTGGGAACGCGCGAGCGTGCCGCCACACAGCCCTGCGTAGGCAGCGAGTACCTCAGGCGTCATGCGGGCCACGTCGGCGGAGCCCTTCATGTCACGCAGTTGGCGCACGTAGTACTGGCGACGTGCGCCCATTACCCCTGAGTACCACCCCAGGAACATGTCGCTGGCGGCCTGCATGAGCCGCTGCCCCTCCACCACGCGCTGGCCGTGATGGCGGTACGGACTGGCTCCGGCGTACGGCGCCAGCACGGATGCCCGGGCCTCCTTCATCTGGAGGAAGAGCGGGTCCTGGTCATCGCGCCCGAGGAAGAGCGCGATACGGGCATCGAGGCCGACCGACCCCACGCCGACGACCTTTCGTGCGGTATCCACCAGGTGGTAGCGGTTGAACACCTCGAGGCGGTCGCTCAAAAGGGTTGCGCGGTACTGACTGAGAACCAGGGGGATGACCTTGGCGATGTCGCGGCCATCGGGTGGATGGTCCACGAGCGGCGGTTGGTCGGCGATCTGTACCTCGCCGTTCTGCGTCACGGTCGTGAGCTTCTCAAACGCTTGAAGGTTGTCCTTGCCCCGCGCCTTGACGATGCCCTTCTCGAAGCGGCGCCTCGCCTTCTCGGTGGGAATGAACTGCTCCAGCTCGGTCACATTCACGCGGGCGTAGTGGATGGCGAGGAAGGTCATATCCGCCAGCTCGGCCATGACCGACCGGTAGGCGGCGGCGCAATTGGTGGTGGCCGCTGCGGCCTGCGCAGGGGTGAAGCCATTGTCGATGGCCGCCACGTACACGCTTGCCGCCAGACGCTTGACGTCCCACTCAAATGGCGCCTCGAGCGTTTCGTCGAAGTCGTTGACGTCGAACACCAGATTGCGCTCGGGCGTGGCGTAGGCGCCGAAGTTGAGCAGGTGGGCGTCGCCACAGCACTGCACGCGGATACCGCTGCTGGGGGTCTTGGAAAGGTCGCGCGCCATCACGGCGGCCGCGCCGCGCAGGAATGTGAAGGGGGAGACCGCCATACGGCCGTGGCGGATAGGCACGAGTTCGGGGATGCGCACCTTGTCCTGCGCCACAAGCTGGGCCACAGGGTCGGGCCGACGTTGCGGCGCGGTCCATCCGGCCTGTGACGACCGCGGAACGATCTTGCGCAGTGCGCGGCCGGCCTGAGTACGCTCGGACTGCGTGGGCTGGGTGGGTGCGTTCTCGTGCATAGACGAACGCTACCCCCACCCCGGTCGCCCGGGGTGGGGGTAAGGCACGTTCTGGCGAATCAGACTCCGTCGATGATGGCCTGGCGTGCCGGGGAGTCCGGCTTCACCAGCTCGGCGACGTGCGTGGCGTTGATGTCGGCCACGATGATGTCGCCCACCTCGTCGTAATTCGACGAGAAGAGACCGCGACGCGTGAGGGCCTCGGCGGCCGCACGGTTGTCGTCGGTGGGAGTGAGGTAGTGGATCGCCTCAGCCTTGTAGCGGTGAATCAGGAACAGGTGCATGAGCGTCATGAGGCGCTTGCGACGCAGGTTGAGGTCGAAGGTGTTCTGGTCGCGCACTGAAAGGAACGTGCGGCCCGAGCGGTCCTCCATCTCGCTGAACACGATGTTGGCCAGCTTGTCCCCACCGGGGCTGAAGATGGCCAGCTCGAGGATCTGCGAACCCGGGGTGTGCGGGCGAAGCTGCACACGCAGGTCGTCGGTGATGCCGTGGTGCGCGCGCCAAGGTGCCAGCCACTCGGTGAGCACCTTCGGCGGAACCTCCGTCTGCACCAGGTGCTGGTGCTGCGTTGATCCCGAACCCATGGCCTTGGTGGTGGCCGTCTGACCCGACAGCGACGCCAGCGCCGCGTCGGACCGGGGCCCGCCGACCAGGGTCTGCGGGGTGCGGTACGGCGACTCCAGCAGGCGGAATCGGCGCTGCAGGCGCGCCAGCGCGAGCATGCCGTCCTCGCGAAGTGACTGCGAGAACTCCTCTGCGGCCAGACCGTCGATCTGGTGGCCACCGTAGGTGATGAAGTTGAAGACGAAGCCGAGCTTGCCGATCTCGGCAGGGAAGGCGCGCATGGCGTCGTCATCCATGCCGGTGGTGTCCCAGTTGAATGAGGGCGACAGGTTGTACGCCATCATCTGATTCGGGAACACCGCGTGGATGGCGTCGGCGAACTGCTTGGCATCCGCCAGATCGGCCGTCTTGGTCTCCATCCAGAGGATGTCGGCGAACGGTGCAACGGCCAGCGACTTGGCCACCGCGTACGGGATACCGCCGCGGATCTGGAAGTAGCCCTCCGGGGTCTTCGCCCGGTCGGCACTCCAACTGACCTCAACGCCCATATCGCGAGCCTTCTCGCGGATCTCATACCAACCGGCACGGTGCGAGAAGGTGTTCCACTCATCAACGCTCATGCCCAGATCGGCACCTTCGTCAAGGCGGAACTGGATGGCCTCGGCCACGGCCTCGGCGAGGGTGGACAGGTTTGCTTCCGTCTCCCATGCCGCCAGGAAGATGTCGCCCGCTGCGTCAAGAGTGTTCTCGGGCAGTGCGGTCGGGTCGGCCAGATGCGCCTTGGCGATCTCCGCCACCTTCGTACCCACTCCGGAGCCTGCGAGCCATGCATCGGCCTCAGCCTCTTCGGGTGCGGACACGGCGTAGAGCAGATGACCGTTGAGCTCTTCGATTCCGGCGTTGTGCAGCTGTCGGATGACCGCCAGGTACGACGCGCGGTAGGCGGGAACGGCGGTGCCGTTGACACCCAGGATGAAGGGCTGATCGCGCTCGTCACCACAGCCATCAAGCAGGTTGGCTGCCTCGGCATCGGTGCGGCACACGATGATTCCGGGCACGTCCATCGCGTCGAGCTGGAAGCGGGCCGCGGAGGCGCGCTTGATCTGCTCATCGGACGGCACGAGCACCTTGCCACCCTGGTGGCCGCACTTCTTGGCACCGGGCTTCTGGTCCTCGATGTGGTACCCCGGCACGCCCACTTCGACGAAGCGGCGGATGAGGTTGCGCACGTGGGCGTCGCCACCGTGGCCGGTGTCGGCGTCGGCGATGATGAACGGGCGGTAGTCCACCTCGGGGGTGGCGGCACGCTCGTCCTCGCTCATGTGGGCGCGGTGGTACTGCTGGTTACGGTCGGCAGTGAGCAGGGCGCGCACGATGGACGCGGCCTCGTCGGGCACCTGGCTCAGCGGGTACGACGCCAGGTCGGGGCCCGGGTCCTCGTTGATCGAGCCCTTGGCCGATGTGGCCCAGCCACCGAGGTAGATGCCCTCGATGCCGGCGCGCTTCTGCGCAACCGCCTGGCCGGGCGAATACGGGCCGTAGGTGGTGATGGACTTGCGCTCAGCGAACAGCTCACGCAGGCGGGCGTAGAAGCCCTCGGCGGCCTCACGGGCGACGGTGTAGTCCTGGCCTACGGTGCCCTTCTGCTCCGCCACCATGCGTGGCGAGTAGAGGCGAGTGATCTCCGCGAAGCGCGGAGACTCCATGTACTCCCGGGTCTGCTTGACCTGGGCGTCGAATGCCGACATGAACCTTCCCTTGGTGGACTGCTGGACCGGGCATTCTAAGCAGTGCCCGGCCACATGTCGCCCGGTCCGGCGGGTTCCACCCCGCATGGGGGGGGACAAGAGTCACCTGTCCCGCTGCCCCCGGTACTGTGCGCGGCGTGATCGACCTCCCACTTCACGACCTCCGCACGGCTGCCGGTATCGGTGTGGCGGGCAATTTCGCCGGCCATCTGGAGCAGGCCGGCGAGGCCGAGGACTTCGTCAACGTGGTCGCCGAGTCTGCCGTTGCCCCCAAGGGGATCTTCCCGTGGTACGTGCCGGGGCGTGAGGGGTACCTGGGAACCTTCCCGTTGAGCACCGACACCATCGTCTGGCCGGTGCGCGACCACGAGGTTGACCTGCAGATCGAACCGGAGGTCGGCGCCATCTGCCGCCTCACCTACGACGCCGACGGCACCGTCACCGCCATCACGCCCGAGGTGGTCGCAGCGTTCAACGACTGTTCGATCCGCGTGGCCGGCGCCCCGAAGATCAGCCAGAAGAAGAACTGGGCCCCGGCATCAAAGGGGCTCGCAGCCCGGGGGTTCGCCGTGAGCGACCTCGATCCGACAGGCGGTCTGGCCACGCTGCGCATCGCCTGCTTCATGCGGCGCCATGGCCAGGTGCACGAGTACGGCATCGACAGCCCGGCGCGCGGGTACTCATATGCGGGCGCCACGCTCATCGACTGGATCATCGAGCGCCTGGCAAATCAGGAGGGCTCGCCCGATACCCCACTTGAGCCGGTGGGCCAGTACCTGCGCGACGCCGGTCGGCCCGAGCGCGCAGTGTTCGGCATCGGTGCCACCCGGTACACCGGCTTCGGCGAGTCCACCTACCTCGAGCCTGGTGACGAGAGCATCGTCATCGTGTACGACGATCGGGCCAGCACCGCGGCGGATGTGCGCGCGGCTGTTGGGGCCGGGCGCGAGTTGTCGCTGCCCGAGGCCTCGGTGCTCGCGCAGTCGGTCCGGGCATAGGGTCACGCACATGGGACTGATTCGCCGTGGAGGGCTCGTGCCGGTACTGGCGACGACGATTGCGATTACTGCGGTCGCGTTGGGGGTCGGCCTCGTGGCGGGCCCGCCATCCGATTCCGACCCGACGTCTGTGCAACAGCAGGGCGCGGCCCCGGGCGGGGAGGGCGATCGCGAGCGCGAAGCTGTGCCGGGCACGGAGGCTGGCGGAGAGGCCACGGCCGCGGCATCAGAGGTGGTGGCCCAGAATGCATTCCCCCGGGGTTACGTCACATCCCGCGCTGCCCTGAGGGCTGCCTCGGCCACGTGGGCTCTGCCCCAGGCACTGTCTTCTTCCGACTTCCGCGCCAGCGTGTCGCAGACGACCGTGCGCGCGCAGGCCGGCGTGGCGTGGGCACCGGTTGGGCCTGTGGGCGTCATAGCACCGCCCAACAGCCGCATGCCGCAGGCGCCGGTGGTGTCGGGACGCGTGACGGCGCTGGTCGTCGACCCGGCGTGTGGCACGGCAGGCCACGGCTGTCGCATGTGGATGGCCTCAGCTGGCGGCGGCGTGTGGCGCACCGCCGATGCCACGATCGCTGACCCGCAATGGACCCCCGTGTCAAGCGATATTCCCAGCACGGCCATCGGCAGCCTTGCGCTCGACCCCAACGACGCCACGGGCAACACCATCTACGCAGGCACCGGCGAGGCAAATGGGTCGAGCGACAGTGAGGCCGGGGTCGGGTTGTACGTGTCCACGGACGGCGGCGACCATTGGTCGCTGGTGCCCGGTTCGCGGCCATTCGGTATGGACCGCTCTATCGGTGCTGTGGCCGTGAAGCCGGGGGCCCCGGCCACCATTCTCGTGGGCACCGCCCGGGGGCGCCACGGGGCGGGCGCGCGCACCAACGGATCGCTCACTCCCCCCAATGCGCCGGCGCTCGGGGCCTACCTCACCACCAACGGTGGCGGGTCATTCACCACCGATCTCGCGCCGGCACAGCCGTCGGGCGATCCGGCCGCGCGCACTGATACGCCGCGCGGCGGCGTGACCCAGGTGGCGTATGACCCGGTTGATCCGTCCGTCGCCTACGCGGCAGTTGTGGGATCGGGAGTGTGGCGGCGTGCTGCCAGCGGCACATGGACCCGCATCTACGTGCCGCAGGACCCTGCAGATGAGACGTCGCGCGAGTCGTTCGCGCTCACGGCCCACGGCGCGACCGTGCACATGTACGTGCTGGAGGGTGGCTCATCGGGCGTGGCGGCGGCCGGTCAGATGCGGCGCACCCTCGATTCGCAGGCGGCAACGCCATCGTGGGATCTGCTGAGCGATGCCGCGGTCGCCAGTAATCGCTTCGGCGCGAGCACTCTCTGCGGGCAGCAGTGCTTCTACGACCAGTCGATCGCCGCCAGCGCGTCGGGCACAGGCGACACCGTGTGGGCGGGGGGTTCGATGCAGTACAACGAGGTCCTCGGATGGGACCCGTCGCAGGCGGTGGCAGGGCTCTCCAACGGTCGCGCCGTCGTGCGATCGACCACCGCCACCGCCGCCGACCCCGCTGACGTCACGTGGACCGACATGACCGTGGGGAAAGACACGGGCACCGTCGGCAGCCACCCCGACCAGCACGCAATCGCGCTCAATCCATCAAGTCCTGATCAGGCATTCCTTGGCAGCGACGGCGGCATTGTGCGCACCGATGGCGGGTTCAGCAATATGTCGTCGGCCTGCGACTCGCGCGCGCCGATCAACACCGACCCCGGTCTTCTGGCGCGGTGCAGGCAGCTGCTCTCGGACGTGCCGACACGGGTGGTGGGCATCAACTCGGGGCTCTCCACCATGCAGCTCACCGGCGTAGCGAGCACAAGCGTCAACCCGGGTGCCCTCATCGCCGGCTTTCAGGACAACGGCACCGCCATCAACGGCGGTGGTGGCACCTGGACCGGGGTTATCGGCGGCGATGGAGCCCAACCGGCCTTCGATCTGTCGGGCGCCAGCATCGCGTATCACCAGTACTACGGAGGCACCGTTCAGGTGTCGTACGACAACGGGCTGCCAGGCAGCTGGCTCAGGATCTACGAGCCAATGCGGCAATCGGGTGAGACCCCGCCGTTCTATGCCGCGCTGCTCACCGATCCGGCAACCGCGGGCACAGTGTTCTCCGGCTGGCAGCACGTGTGGCGCAGCACCGATCGTGGAGGTGACCGGGCAGGGCTCACCGCCAACTGCATTGAGAACCTGACGTACCCGCCCGGCGACCCCCTATATGCGTGTGGCGACTTCGAGCCCATGGGCCCTGACCTCACCGACCCCGCGCTGGGCGGCGCCAGCGGCGGTGCCATCTCGGCGCTTGCCCGCACCACCGGCGACACCACCACGATGTGGGCGGCAACATCGAAGGGCCGCGTGTTTGTGAGCAAGAACGCCACGGCCCCCGCTGCGTCGGTGACCTTCGCGCGCATCGACGACGACAGCACCGCTATCCCCACGCGCTTTCCGAGCGCAATCGAGGTTGACCCCACCGACGTCAACCACGCGTGGATCTCATACGCGGGCTACAACGCCTACACACCCACCACGCCCGGCCATCTGTTTGAGGTGCGCTTCAACCCGGCCGCAGGTACCTCCACGTGGGCCGACCGCTCATACGACCTGGGTGACGTACCCCTTCGCGACATGACCTACGACCCGCTGCTTGGTGACATCTATGCATCGGGCGACTGGGGCGTATTGCGCCTGCCGGGCGGTGCGACCTCATGGATGGATGCCGGATCGGCACTGCCGCAGGTGGCCACCTACAACCTGTCGATCCAGCCCGACGCACGGGTGCTCTACGCAGGTACCCACGGCCGCGGTGTGTACACGCTCACCCTGCCCGATCCCGCACCCGGCCCCGCGCCACCGGCACCCATGCCCGATGCGACCCCGGCATCCACCCCGGCCACCGCTACCGCCATACCCACCCTCTCAGCCCGTGTGCTGCTGCCGCGCGGCGGCCGTGTGACGGCAGGTGCAAACGGAACCTTTGTCATCAACCTGGCGGCGGCATCGCAGTCGGGAACGGGAACGATCACCCTCAACGGGGCACTTCAGCCCACCTCAGGCCGCCCCACATCAACACGCCTGGCGCAGGTGAAGTACCGCTTCACCCGCAATCACGCCACGCGCGTGAGTGTGCGCCTGCCAGCCGGGAGCCGCCGGGCGGTGGGCCGGGCGGGCCGCATGAACGTGACGGCGAAGGTGGTGATGCGCAGCACAGTCGGTGAGGCGGCCGCAACCACCGGGCGCATGGTGCTTGTGGCGTCGCCACGGTTGCGGGCGAACTCCCGCTAGTCGACCACGAGGGCCTTGCGTTGTGTGCGCACCCCACATGAGGGGCGCGTCAGGTTCCCGTGCCGGGCGACCGGGGACCCCCCGGGAGTAGCGTAAAACGCGTATGCGTCGTTTCCCCTCCAGTCCCCGATCTGGATGGCGAGGATTTTTCCCCCTCGTCGCTGTGCTCGCGGGCCTCATCCTGATCGCCTCGGCCGTTGGCCTTGTGGTTGGGCTGCGCTCGGACTCTGGCCCGGGCGAGCAGGAGGCAGCCGCCCCTGCTCACGCGAAGGAAGCAGATTTCGGATCGGAGAAGGAACGCGATGCCGGGGCGAGGCCTGTCGCCGGGGAGCACGAGGGCGAGGCTGTCGCCGCGAGTGGTGAGGGTAGCGAGCGCGTGAGCGCAGCAGCTGAGCTGGCGGCGCAGAACGCCTACCCGAAGGGGTACGCCACCGCGCGCGCCGCGCTCAAGTCGCGTGCGGCGACCCTGGCCTTGCCCCAGAGCCTCACCACAAGCGACTTCCGGGCACAGGTGTCGGACACAGCAGTACGCGCACAAGCCGGCACGCCGTGGAATCTCGTGGGTCCTGTTGGTGTGATCCCTGGCGCTATTGGATATCCCACCGCACCGGTCGTGTCGGGTCGCGTGACGGCGCTGGTTGTAGACCCGCAATGTGGAGTGAGCGGCCATGGATGCCGGATGTGGATGGGGGCGGCAGGCGGTGGTGTATGGCGCACTCCCGACGCAACCGTGGCCGATCCGCAGTGGGCGCCCGTGTCGGGGGATATCCCGAGCAGTGCGATCGGGAGTCTGGCCCTCGACCCCAATGACACCACGGGAAACACCATCTATGCGGGAACAGGCGAACCCAACGGGAGCGATTCCGAGGCCGGCGTGGGTCTCTACAAGTCAACTGATGCCGGCGACAACTGGTCACTTGTGTCCGGTTCGCGTGCGTACGCGATGGGCCGGTCAATTGGTTCGATTGCGATTTCACCGGTGAACCCCGACGTCGTCATCATGGGAACGGGGAGCGGCAAGCAGGGCGGGGGTGTCGTGTCGGGTGGCGACGAGACGCCGCCAAACGGACCGGCAGTCGGCGTGTATGCGAGCACAAATGGTGGCGGCGCGTTCTCGCGCATCTATGCCCCGCCGTTGGACGATGGCTCTTCACAGTCGGGCAACATCGTGCAGTTGGCGTTCGACCCCAGCCCCATCGCCAGTTCAAGCCTCTACGCCAGCGTGATGGGTTACGGGGTGATGGCCTTGGGAAATAGCGGCTGGAGGCGGGTCTACGAGCCGGTTGACCCGGACCCCGAGTCACGCCAGGCCTTCACCCTCATCGACCATTCCGGAACTGTCCACATGTACGTGCTGGATGGCGGCAGCCCCCAGCACGGCGTAGTCAAGCGCACCCTTAACGTGCAACAGGTCGCGCCCGGGCCAGTGTGGGCCCCACTGACCAACAGCACGGTGACGAGCAATCTCTACGGCACGAGCGCGCTCTGTGGCGGGCAGTGCTCGTACAACGTTTCGATCGCGGGGGCGATCAGCGCCGGGCACGATGTGGTGTGGGTGGGTGGCCTGATGGCCTACGACGAATTGGTGGGTTCCGGCGACACGACGAAATCGGGCCTCTCGAACGGCCGCGCAGTGGTGCGCTCAGACAACGCCGAGGCGGCAGAGGGGTCGGTTAAGTGGACCGACATGACCGTGGGTGCCACCACCGGCATCATGGTTGGCAGCCACCCCGACCAGCATGCAATCGCCCTCAACCCATCGAACCCTGATCAGGCGTTCCTGGGAAGTGACGGCGGCCTTGTGCGTACCGACGGCGGGTTCAGCAATATGTCGTCCGAGTGCGCCGCGCGCGCGCCCATCAACGCTGATCCCGACCTGTTGGCGCGGTGCCAGCAATTGCTCTCGTCGGTACCCGCGCGGGTGACCGGCATCAACTCCGGCCTCAGCACCTTGCAGGTTGTGGGTGTTGCCAACAGCGCGGCGAGCCCGGGCGTGCTCTTGGCCGGATTCCAGGACAACGGCACGGCCATCAACGGTGGTGGTGCCACGTGGACTGGTGTGGCCGGGGGTGACGGTGGCCAACCGGCAATTGATCTTTCGGGCGCTGATATCGCATACCAGCAGTACTACAGCGGCTCCCTTTATGTGTCGTACAGCCCCAGTACCCCAGGCAGCTGGCTCCCGATTTCCGGCCCGATGGCGGGGTCCGGGGAACACAGCCCGTTCTACGCCGCGCTGCTCACCGACCCGGTAACCGAAGGCACTGTGTTTGCTGGGTGGCAGAGCGTGTGGCGAAGCACTGACCGAGGCGGCAACCCGGACGATCTCCCCCGGACCGGTGGCGACTTCGCGCCCATGGGCCCCAAGCTCACCCACCTCGCGCTGGGTGATCGCGATGGCGGTGCCATCTCGACGCTTGCCCGCACCACCGGCGACACCACCACTCTGTGGGCTGCAACGTCGATGGGTCGCGTATTTGTGAGCAAGAACGCCACGGCCCCCGCTGCGTCTGTGACCTTCACGCGCATCGACGACGACAGCACCGCTATCCCCACGCGCTTTCCGAGCGCAATCGAGGTTGACCCCACCGACGTCAACCATGCGTGGGTCTCATACGCGGGCTACAACGCGAACACACCCACCACGCCCGGCCATCTGTTTGAGGTGCGGTTCAACCCGGCCACAGGTACCTCCACGTGGGCCGACCGCTCATACGACCTTGGTGACGTACCCCTTCGCGACATGACCTACGACCCGCTGCTTGGTGACATCTATGCATCGGGCGACTGGGGCGTATTGCGCCTGCCGGGCGGTGCGACCTCATGGATGGATGCCGGATCGGCACTGCCGCAGGTGGCCACCTACAACCTGTCGATCGAGCCCGAGGCACGGGTGCTCTATGCAGGCACCCATGGTCGTGGTGTGTACACGCTCGCTTTGCCCGATCCCGCACCCGGCCCCGCGCCACCTGCACCCATGCCCGATGCGATCCCGGCATCCACCTCGGCCACCGCCACCGCCCTACCGACCCTGTCGGCCCGTGTGCTGCTGCCGCGCGGCGGCCGTGTGACCGCGGGAGCGAACGGAACCTTTGTCATCCAGATGGCAGCCACATCGCAGTCGGGAACAGGAACGATCACCCTCAACGGGGCGCTTCAGCCCACCTCGGGCCGCCCGACGTCAACACGCCTGGCGCGGGTGAAGTACCGCTTCACCCGCAACCACGCCACGCGCGTGAGCGTGCGCCTACCCGCCGGTAGCCGCCGGGTGGTAGGCCGCGCGGGCCGCATGAACGTGACGGCGAAGGTGGTGATGCGCAGCACAGTCGGTGAGGCGGCCTCAACCACCGCGCGCATGCTGCTTGTGGCGTCGCCACGGTTGCGGGCGAACTCCCGCTAGACGGCACCACGCTGCATGGCTGGTACGCCCGCCGTTCGCAGTGGGATTATCTGTGGCGTCGGCGCCCCGGCCAGGGTCGGACGGGTGCGGCACGGACCGTGCAGTTCGCACATGATGCTGCGACTGCACGGGTGACGCACCCGCAGTCCACACGCTGCTTCTCGTGGCAGGCGACGACCACGCGGGGCGCGGATGACGCTCATGGCGCCCTCCGCGCCCGCGCGCGACGTTGCTCTGGTCATGCCGCCCCAGGGGCTACTTGCAGAAGTCGACGCGCTTCAGCGCGCTCGAGAGCTCGGCGCGGATGGCTGCCGGAATCTTCTTGCAGCCCTCGGCCTTGCTCTTCTCGTGCGAGTGGCCGAGTACGACCCACTTACCGCCGTACTTCGCGGCGTATGCCATGCCGATTCCCACACCGGGGATGTCACTGTCGGCGGGATCGGCAGTGGCCCCGGGAATGAACTTTGTCCACCCGATGCCCATGTACTTCTTGTCGATGCTCGAAAGGCGATGCTTGATGCCCTTGAGCTTGCCGTGCAGGTGCTTGGCGATGGCCGCCTCAGCAGCAGCCTTATCCTTGGCCGATGGCGCGGTTGCGCCCTGCGCGGCGGAGAGGGGAATGGCCACGGTGGCGGCCACGAGCGAGATTGCGATCAGTCGACGCATGAGTTTCCATTCGTTCGTTGGGACCCTTTGGGGGGGTATCAGGCCTCAAGTTACGTGGAAACCGATAGCCGGCGCCACCCGCTGGTTCCATGCCGAATGCCCCGTGTGCTGACTCATAAGCCCAGCACGTGCTGATCATAAGGTAACCTCGGCCGCTTGCCGCGCCCCGGGTGCGCCTGTGATACCACGAGGGATCAATGCCCGCGACGAAGCCGCTCCCATTCACACCCGCCGAGGCGGAGACCATGACCGCCGACGATCTCATCGCTGCGGCCATCGCTGCGTTCCACCCCGGCATCGCTCTGGCCTGCTCATTTCAGCAGGAGGAAGCCGTGCTTCTGGACATGGTGTGTGCGGCACGCCCCGATGCCCGGGTGTTCGCGCTTGACACAGGCTTTCTGTTCCCCGAGACATACGAGACGTGGAAGGCCTACGAAGAGCGGTACGGCATCACCATCGAGGCCTTCCGGGGCCCGAGCCCCGAAGAGCAGGCTGCCGAGTTCGGTGACCGCCTGTGGGAACGCGACCCCAACGCCTGCTGCGCCATTCGCAAGGTCGAGCCGCTCGGCCGCGCCCTCAGCTCACTTGATGCGTGGATCACCGGCCTGCGGCGCGACCAGGCCCCCACCCGTGCGGGCACACCCAAGGTCGAGTTCGACGAGGCCCGGGGCAATTGGAAGTTCAGTCCCCTTGCCGACTGGACGGTTGAGGATGTGTGGGCGCGCATTGACGAGCGGGGGCTGATCGTGAACCCATTGCATCAGCAGGGCTATGCATCGATTGGCTGCACCTACTGCACGGCCCCTGGGACTGGTCGCGAGGGGCGCTGGGCAAGCCTCGACAAGACCGAGTGCGGCCTTCACCCGGGGGGCGGTCCCGCCACGTGAGCACGAGTGCTGAGATCACCGCACTGGATGTGCTGGAGGCAGAGGCCGTGCACGTCATCCGTGAGTGCGCCGCAGAGTGCCAGCGCCCCGTGCTGCTCTTCAGTGGGGGCAAGGACTCCATCGTGCTGGCGCACCTGGCCGTCAAGGCCTTCGCGCCCGCGGGGTTGCCATTTCCACTCATGCACGTGGACACCGGGCACAACTTCCCGGAGGTCGTGGAGTACCGGGATTGGTTTGCCAACGAGATCGATGAGCGCCTGATCGTGGCGAGCGTTGAGGATTCCATCGCCGCCGGGCGTGTGCAGGACGAGACCGGTCCGCGCGCCAGCCGCAATCGTTTGCAGACCACCACGCTGCTTGACGCCATTGCCGAGCACCAGTTCGACGCCTGCTTTGGTGGCGCACGCCGTGATGAGGAGCGCGCCCGCGCCAAGGAGCGGTTCTTCAGCCACCGCGACATGTTTGGCCAGTGGGACCCACGCAACCAGCGCCCCGAGCCGTGGTCGATCTACAACACCAAGTTGCGAAAGGGCGAGCACTTCAGGGTGTTCCCCATCAGCAACTGGACCGAAGTGGATGTGTGGACCTACATCGAGCGCGAGGGCCTGTCGCTGCCATCCATCTACTTCGCACATGAGCGCGAGGTGTTTCTGCGCGACGGCCTGTTTATGGCTGCGCACGAGGTGGTGGAGCGTCTTCCCGGTGAGGAGATCTTCACCGAGGTCGTGCGCTTTCGCACCGTGGGCGACATGACGTGCACGGGGGCCCTGAAGAGCACGGCATCCACGGTGGATGAGGTGTTGGTTGAGACCCGCGCCAGCGACGTGAGCGAGCGCGGTGCATCGCGCGCCGACGACCGCACCAGTGAGGCGGCCATGGAAGACCGAAAGCGCGGGGGGTACTTCTGATGCCGCGGGAGACACCCATGCTGCACGCGGTGGCCGTGGGATCGGTGGACGACGGCAAGTCCACCCTCATCGGCCGCCTGCTGTACGAGACCGGCAACCTCACGGCCGACGAGATCGCGCACGTTGAGGAGGCCAGTCGCAAGCGGGGGCGCAAGGGCATTGACCTCGCACTGCTCACCGACGGCCTGCGCGCCGAGCGCGAGCAGGGCATCACCATCGACGTTGCCTATCGGTCCTTCGACGCCCAGGGGCGGCGGATTCTGCTGGGCGATGCCCCGGGACACGAGCAGTACACACGCAACATGGTGACCGCCGCGGCCGGTGCCGACGTGGCCATTCTGCTGGTGGATGCCAAGAACGGCATCACCTCGCAAACGCGCCGCCACCTGGCCATCTGCGCAATGCTCGGCGTAAAGGACGTCATCGCCTGCGTCAACAAGATCGACCTGGTGGATTACGACAAGGGCCGCTTCGACGAGATCGCCGATGAGGTGGTGGCCGCCG
>Ga0194059_1000318_pt1 | contig 23391 bp, 19 predicted proteins | sample SepL6211m_MetaG_FD_163426 | JGI IMG/M metagenome (GOLD analysis project Ga0194059, IMG submission 163426) | Anoxic zone freshwater microbial communities from boreal shield lake in IISD Experimental Lakes Area, Ontario, Canada - Sep2016-L626-11m | ecosystem: Environmental > Aquatic > Freshwater >... | reverse complement strand
TACCTTCACGCGCACGTACCTCGCGAAGACGAATCTTTCCACTGGGCGAATTAAGTACTCCAAGGAGGATGGAATCATTTTCATTTGCCAACATGTGTAGATCAAATGCACCGATATAGAACTTAGCCGATGCCTCGATATCGACAACGTGTATGACGACTTCGTCGATACTCAGAAAGGACATCGCTACTCCCACTCAATAGTGCCGGGTGGCTTGCTCGTAACATCAAGCACTACTCGGTTTACATCACGCACTTCATTGGTAATGCGCGTCGAAATCTTTTCAAGAACGTCATACGGCAGTCGACTCCAGTCGGCGGTCATCGCATCTTCACTCGAGACTGGACGAAGGACGATCGGATGCCCGTATGTACGTCCATCTCCTTGCACTCCAACACTTCGCACATCAGCAAGAAGAACGACTGGGCATTGCCAAATTTCGCCATCGAGTCCTGCGCGCGTGAGTTCTTCGCGGGCAATGGCATCAGCGGCGCGCAAAATTTCAAGACGGGGCTCAGTGACCTCACCGATGATGCGTATTCCTAGTCCGGGGCCAGGGAATGGCTGGCGCTGCACGATGGCAGCTGGAAGTCCGAGGTCAGCACCTACTCGGCGCACTTCGTCTTTGAAGAGCGTGCGCAACGGCTCGATCAAGGCAAACTTGAGGTCCTCCGGAAGCCCACCCACATTGTGATGGCTCTTGATATTGGCAGTGCCGGCTCCCCCGCCCGATTCCACGACATCGGGATAGAGAGTTCCCTGCACGAGGAAATCTACTGGCTCGTCTTTGGAGATATCGCGCGCAGCCTGTTCGAAGGCGCGGATGAATTCACGACCGATGATTTTGCGTTTCGTTTCTGGATCGGTAACTCCAGCAAGCTCGGCAAGGAACTTCTCGCGCGCATCGACCACATGAAGATTCACACCAGTAGCGGCCACGAAGTCGCGCTCTACTTGTTCGGCCTCCCCTTGACGAAGTAAGCCATGATCCACGAAGACACAAGTGAGTTGTGATCCGACAGCTTTTTGTACCAATGCGGCAGCAACTGCAGAATCCACTCCACCAGAAAGCCCGCAAATTACGCGCTTATTGCCCACTAAGGATTGAATCTTTTCTACTTCTGTAGAAATCACATTTTCCATCGTCCACGACGGCTTCAGGCCGACAACATCGATGAGCCAGCGCTGGAGAATCGCTTGGCCGAATTCACTATGGAGAACCTCTGGATGGAATTGCACACCCGCCGAACGAGTGGTCAGATTTTCAAAAGCTGCGATGGGTGCACCCGCGCTCTTTGCGGTGATGCTAAATCCTGCAGGAGCTTGAGAGACGCTATCACCGTGGCTCATCCATACTTTGAAATTATCTGGCAGATCAGCCAGTAACTCGGATGGCCCTTCGCGATGCAATTCGGTTCGACCAAATTCAGAGAGCCCTGTTTGTGCCACAGTGCCACCTAGCGCCTGTGAAAGGAGTTGGAAGCCGTAGCAAATGCCGAAGACTGGTATGCCAGCTCGGAGCACTTCGACATCTACGCTCGGGGCGCCCGCGGCGTACACACTCGATGGTCCGCCCGAAAGAATGATGGCACTGGGACGCATCGCGAGAATGGCTTCAGCCGAGAGGTGATGGCCGACGATCTCGCTATAGACCCCCGCCTCGCGCACACGGCGGGCAATCAACTGGGCATATTGGGCGCCAAAGTCGACAACCAGCACTAATTCGCGCTCGCCCGGACGTTGAGCATTCTTTGAGGTCACTGCCGTAGGCTATCGCCTCGATGAGGACCAACTGCCCGCCCCGCTTCAGGATTTCTGCCGTCAACGCAGTGATCCTCATCGCGCTACTCCTCTCCTTGATTCCGTGGGAGAGCGCACACGCGCAGGGCGGAAGTTGCCCAGCACAGGACCGAAGCCCCACTTGGGTGGCAACCGAAAACGCTAAGACCGGCGACGTGCATTGGAGAGATCGCGTTGTTGTTGGATGGGTGGGCGATGGCACCACTATTCCCTTCAATCGCTACGCCACTAATACCTTTGCTGATGCCCAGAAAAAGCAGACCAAGAAAGAACCTCGCAAGGAGCGTATTCAAGGCTGGTTCGACAAAACCAGCGTCTCATGCGGAGACTCGGTGGGTCTTCATCTCTCTGGACGGAATAAGTCAGCCACCGTCACGCTCTACCGACTTGGCTACTACGGAGGGATCGGAGCGAGAAAAGTGTGGGAGCTCTCGCTTGCCAATGTGGCGCCGCAAGAGAGCGCCACAGTTACTGCCGCTCCAGAAAGAACAGTAAGCACGAAGTGGCCCGTGGCGGTCAACCTTCCCATTTCCAACCAAATGCCACCGGGCGAGTATGTGGCTCGTCTCGACGACGGCGGACCTGCAACTTTCGCTCCGCTACTTATTAAAGATGAATCAGCGCGCTCGCCGTTGGTATTGATTTCTTCAGTGCTCACGTGGCAGGCATACAACCATTTCGGTGGATACTCGCTCTACAAGGGCGCGGCTCAAGATCACGGCACTAGATCGCGAGTCGTTTCTTTCGATCGACCTTATGACGGCAATGGAGCTGGCCAAATTTTCGTGCACGAATTTGGGGTGATTAAGACCGCTGAGAAATTGGGCCTCGACATCACTTATCTCACCGATTTAGATGTGGATGCCAAACCCGCTCTGCTCAAGGAGCATACTTCCATCATTTTCGGTGGCCACGCCGAGTACTGGACCCGTCCTATGAGAAGCGGTGTCGTATCCGCGCGTGACTCAGGAACGAACATCGTTGTCCTTGGCGCAAACACGGGCTACTGGAAAACGCGCCTGCAAAACAACGGTCGTGAAGTCGCGGTCTGGCGCGATAATCTCGATCCCTACCGCTCCGATGCTCTTAAAGTAACAAACCAATGGCGAAGCGGACCGGCAGCACAACCTGAATCCGAAATATTGGGTTCTGCTTATGCAGGACTCGGCGTGAAAGCTAATTACCAAGTGGTCCGAAGCAGCGCCTGGCCCATCGCCGGCACGACCCTTAAAGCCGGCGACATTATTAAGGGAGTAGTCGGACGCGAAGTCGACTCTCCCGATCGCGATCCCGGACCTGGTGTACAACTTATGCTCAGCACCAATACCAAGGTGCGAGGTCGAGCGGAACGTGTAGGCATGACCTACTACACAACTAAATCTGGTTCTGGAGTACTCAATGCATCGACCGATGGTTGGGTCTGTTCCATCACTAATTCATGTAATTGGACTCGAATTCTGAAAGAAAGCTCGCTACAAGTGGAAGAAATTACCGCCCAGATTCTCAAGGAGTCAGCAAAGGGCCCGCTTGGAAAATTGCATCCCTCAGCGATCGATATCCCTGCCGCTGCCCGCTAGCTCTTAATCACCAAGTCGGGATTTAAGTCCCTCACCATTCACTGATGTGATCTCTTTTAGAGGATTAGCCCAAAATGTGATTCGTTTAACCTGAAATGGATCTGTGTATATCTGTGCAATGGTTTTACGAAACTAAAATTGTGATTTCCGCCAGCCAGGGGAAAAGTAGTCTGCAAACCATTGAGCATAACTATCGTACTCAGCATAGAAATCTTCTACGGATACCCCAAACGTCTTCTCAAAACTTTGCCACCATCGGTTTGTGCGAGAAAGCGTGGCCGTGAATGCCATGACTTTATCAATTCCATACTTGCCGACCAATAAGTGAATTGCTACTTTTCCTCTGGAATAGACCAATCTCGTTCCACACAACGCACAATTGAATTGTGATCTTGTGACTGAGTCACCCTCTAGTTCAGCCAATTTAGTTGTTCCAGAGAAGAAACCGCCGCCATAGCCAGGCCTTGTTTGAGATTTGAGGAAATTCTCAAACTCAGCGAACGTACCTGCTTGCGCCGCAACACTTTCACCGATCATTTGTGCTTGCCCTTCCATCCACCAGGCAGGTTGAGTTTGTGGAAAATCTGAGTTCATTTGCCAATGCAATAAGTGACCAGTTTCATGGGCCCCCATCAAGATAGAGGTCGCATCTTGATTTGCAGGATGCATACGGAAATACATGTAGTAGCCAGCTGGCTCCATCACTCCGTCGTATAACGGCATTGTGCCGCCTGAGCCAAAATCCTTAGTTCCAGACTCTATTTGCTTATATTGATCGATGCGCCACTGGCCCATGATTGGATTGGATTGTGTCTCTGCTTCGAAGTTTCGCTGCATGAGTTGATATTTCTTGTATTGAGCTAGCTCAAAATCAAGCGAAGTAGAGAGAATTGCATAGATTGGCTTTCTGCCCTTAAATATCGAATCAAATTTTCCTACAGTTAACTCGATACCCTTCTTGATGGCATCTCTACTTTGGCTTGGAAATTGAGGATCTATCAAGAAGATGATCCGACCAGAGTCTTGAGCAACTTGTTGCCCAGAAATTTGCGACCAAGACTTTTCCAATATTGCGAGGTTCTTAATATCCTCAGCGGTTTTGCTCGAAGTGGGTGTTGGAGTCGGTGTTGGTGTGGGTGTGGGCGTCGGAGTTGATGCTGATGCCGGAGTTGGCGTGGGAGTGGGGCTTAGCACCAGAACCTTGATGCCCTTACTCCATACCAACTTCTTACCAGATTTGATGCAGGTGTACTTCATTCCTGCCACAACTGATGTTTGGTTGAACTTGGTGCAGGTAGTCCCAGCTTTAACAGCGGCAGAAGCTGGGTTGAGTAAGAAGGTTCCCAATAAGGCAATTATCGATACAACGATTACTCCCTTACGCATAGTGGGAGTTTATGTTCAAATGATCCACATTGGAATGATTTAAGTGCCGAATATTAGGCGTAGTTAAAAGTCACGGAAGTTCTACTTGCTTTGTTTTGAAACAACTTCGGCAAGGATTGGTGCGGCAGCCGCCCACTCAATGCCATAAATGTTTTTAAACGCTTGATTAAATGGTGTTCCAGTCACGGATTGACGCACGAGTTCCATGGTGGAATCGAATCCCCCAATCGCAGCAAGGGCTTCGACAGTTGCATAGCCCAATGAATACGCGTACTGATGCATGGCAGGATTGGCTGTTACCAAATCAGGATTTTTTCCGGGCGTTAGGAGATCATAGAAAATCAGTACGTTCGCAGGAGAGAAATCTTTCAAGGAGTCAGTTGGAGAAAATTTCTTGATTTGATTAACTTGATTCAGCTTGTAAGAGTTTAAAGTCCTATTCCAGCCAATTTTTTGAAATAACGTTGCTTGCCCTTCGGAAAGCCAAACAGGGATTGTGTCTGTCCAATTGCCCCACTTGAAATTTTGTTGATATGACTGGACTACGTGAATAAACTCATGAATATCTTGTTCTCCATATTGAGCGCGATCTGACCACCACGGTGAATTTGGCACACCTGTCTGAACAAAACCTTTCCAGTTTTGTAAATTACCGCCACTTGCAATTTCACAATTGTTTTCACTGGGACAAGCATAATCTACAGACCAATTCCACCAAGACGCTCCGTCATTATCTTGAAAGAATTTCTTGGCCCAAGGTTTATCAACGTGATTATAATAAATCGCATAAACCTCATCGGGTTGCTTAAAGTTTTTGAGCATATTAGATGCCAGGCTAAAGGCGGCAGTGGGATTAATTACGCTTGGTTTTGTATTCGGTCCTACTAAAATATTGAACTTAAATTTTGGTTGATAATTACTATCGATAAGAAGCAGACTCTTATTGAAGACATTTGTTGAAATCTCACCGTAGTTGGCCGCAATATTGTCCCAAGTTAAAACAATGGGAGTTGGTGTAGGGGTTGGCGTTGGAGTGGGTGTTGGAGTGGGTGTTGGAGTGGGTGTTGGAGTGGGTGTTGGAGTGGGTGTTGGAGTGGGTGTTGGAGTGGGTGTAGGTGTAGGTATTGGAATAGGTGTTGGCTTAACGACCACAAGACCTTTATTCCATACCAACTTCTTCCCTGATTTAACGCAAGCGTAGGTTTTACCTAAATAGATCACTTTTTGACTTAAAACTTTGCAGGAACCTCCGGGAGTGATTTTCTGAGCAGAAACGGCAGCCACCGGGATAAAGGCAACTGCAAGAGCAATTAATACACCTTTGCTTAGAACCCGCCTGATTCGCATTCACTAAGGATATGTGTGGGATCTTGGCCTGTCACGAGCCATCCCTAAGATTGATGATGTTTCTAAATCCGTGAGAGCACTCAGATTTTAAATAGCCACTTGGACAAGAGCCACAGAGCCAAAGCGATACTTGACGTCAGCAAGACTAAGACTGAAGAAACTAAGAGGTTTCCGTCTTCCATAAAGCGGGTGCCAATTACGCCAACCAAGGCGCCCGCAATGATTGCTATCCGATTATTGCGAACGACCTTACGCAGTAATTTCATATGAAGGCACCGTTAGCGGGATTGAATAACAACCTCGACGCGTTGGAACTCTTTCAGTTCCGAGTAGCCCGTGGTGGCCATCGCGCGACGAAGTGCGCCAAAGAGGTTCATGGAACCATCTGAAGTATGCGATGGTCCGAGGAGAATCTCTTCCATGGTTCCCACAGTCCCCACAAAGACCCGCTCGCCACGAGGAAGTTCGGCGTGATGCGCCTCGCTCCCCCAATGCCAACCCGCACCTGGTGCGTTTACCGCGCGCGCGAGTGGTGAACCCATCATCACGGCATCAGCACCGCAAGCAATTGCCTTAGCGATATCTCCCGAACGACCGACAGAACCATCGGCAATCACGTGTACATAACGTCCGCCAGATTCGTCGAGGTATTCACGACGTGCGGCAGAGACATCTGAGACAGCAGATGCCATCGGAACTGCAAGGCCAAGAACAGAGCGCGTCGTGTGCGCAGCACCGCCACCAAAACCGACAAGTACGCCTACAGCGCCAGCCCGCATGATGTGGAGAGCTCCCGCGTATGAAGCCACGCCACCCACGATCACAGGTACTTCGAGCTGATAGATGTACTCCTTAAGATTCAGTGCCTCGCCGCCTTTAGCGACATGTTCTGCACTCACAGTCGTGCCTCGAATAACAAAGAGATCGGGATTTCCGGCAACTACCGCTTTATGGAATTGCCCTACCTGCGCGGGAGAAAGTGCCCCGGCAACAGTGACACCAGCCGCGCGTATCTCTTTGAGGCGTTCGGTAATCAATTCAGCTTTGATGGGTGCTTTGTATATCTCTTGCATGCGACGAGTGGCGTCTTCTTTTTCAAGACCAGCGATCTCGTCGTAGAGCGGCATGGGGTTTTCATAACGCGTCCATAGACCTTCAAGGTTAAGCACACCAATTCCACCAAGTTTGCCTACTTCGATTGCGGTTTCGAGCGACATGACCGAATCCATCGGCGCTGCAAGCAATGGAAGCGAGCACTTGTATGCATCGATCTGCCAATTGATCGAAATCTCTTCGGGGTCGCGAGTACGGCGGCTCGGCACGATGGCAATATCGTCGAAAGAGAACGTTTGGCGAGCGCGCTTGCTCCGGCCAATCTCGAGTTCAGACATGTGTGCTCCCTTTATCGCGAGTGGTAGTTCGGTGCTTCGACGGTTAATTGAATATCGTGCGGATGACTCTCTTTAAGCCCAGCAGCGGTGATTTGAATCAGGCGCCCATGCTCTTGAAGGTAGGGAATTGTTTGCGCACCGGCATAGCCCATGGCCGATCGGAGGCCACCGACGAGTTGATGTGCCACTGCCGAGACGGGCCCACGGAAAGGCACCTGACCTTCGACACCTTCTGGAACAAGTTTATCTTCGCTCAATACATCATCTTGAAAGTAGCGGTCCTTCGAGTAAGACTTTGCGCTCCCCCGTGTCTGCATGGCACCGAGTGAACCCATTCCGCGATAACTCTTAAATTGTTTGCCATTAATAAAGATCAATTCGCCAGGAGACTCTTCGCAACCAGCGAGCAGCGACCCCACCATGACAGTGTCGGCACCGGCAACGATCGCCTTTGCGATATCGCCGGAGTATTGAAGACCACCATCACCAATGACAGGAATACCGGCAGCATGAGCCACTCGCGCAGCTTCCATGATGGCAGTCACTTGTGGAACACCCACACCTGCAACGACGCGGGTAGTACAAATGGATCCAGGTCCGACTCCGACCTTGACAGCATCGACGCCGGCAGCGATCAGGGCCTGTGCACCGCGCCGGGTAGCCACATTGCCACCGACTACTTCGATACTCGAATTCGACTTGATGCGTTTGATGGCATCGAGCACCGCCATCTGATGGCCGTGTGCAGTATCGACGACGAGTACATCGACTCCGGCTTCGATGAGTGCCATCGCGCGCTTGAAACCATCTTCGCCCACACCCACCGCAGCGCCTACACGCAAGCGGCCAGAATCATCTTTCGTGGAGAGCGGGTACTTGTCGGCTTTCGTGAAATCTTTCACGGTGATGAGGCCTTTGAGTCGCCCACGCTCGTCAATAAGCGGAAGTTTTTCAATTTTGTGATCACGAAGGAGCGCCATCGCATCTTCTGAACTGATGCCGACGTGACCGACGATGAGAGGCATGCGCGTCATTACTGAACTGACCGGCTTTGAGAAATCTGTTTCGAAGCGCAGATCGCGATTGGTCACGATTCCAATGAGCTCCCCATCACCTTGCACAACTGGCAAACCGGAAATGCGGAAACGTCCGCAGAGCGAATCCATCTCAGCAAGAGTGGCATCTGGCGAAATGGTGACCGGCTGGGTGATCATCCCGGCTTCGCTGCGCTTCACGAGATCGACATGACTACATTGATCTTCAATTGAAAGATTGCGATGAATAATTCCGAGGCCACCTTGGCGAGCCATTGCAATCGCCATACGAGATTCCGTGACGGTATCCATGGCCGATGAGACAAGCGGAATTCGTAGCGTGATGGAGTTCGTGAAGCGCGTAGTGGTATCTACTTCGCTAGGCACTACATCGCTGGAATCTGGAAGCAGGAGTACGTCGTCAAAAGTGAGGCCTAGGCCCACGACTTTCTCGTCTTCGTTCACGTTCGCCCTCCCCACCTCAACTGGGCCACTTATATAGGCCAAGCCTACTGGGGAATTGAACGCTCCTCGCAGCCCGCGTCAGAGGCCGAGTGGGCCGCCAATGAGGCTGAGGGCCTCCTCCAGGGAGCGCGCATGGGTAGCTCCCGCGGGGTGCACGATCTCGGCAAAACCTGGGCCGCCAGTGACAATCCTTGGCGCCGGTCTAATGGAAGGGAAACACGAGAAATCGAGGAGGCGGGCACTCTCGCAACTCTGCGACCAGATGAAAACCGCAAGTGGCCCATTCTTCGCCATCACCGCAGCGAGCGCACGCGATGGCGTTCTTGCTCCTAACAAGTGTGTGGCTACCGACTTCTCTCCAAGTGCTGCAGCAAGTGCATAAAGCGGAAGAACGTGTAACTCCTCTGGCGCCGCCGATAACAAAATAGGGCGCTTATTTATTGGCGTTTTCACCTGCGCCAACTCACCAAACACATCCATGAGTAATGTTGAAAGCGAATGCTCCATCACAATCGCGTCATCGCGTTCCTGCCACTCTTCGCCAATTTCACGAAGGAGCGGTGCAATTGAGTGGTGCCATGTAGCAATCACGCCGTTCCGCTTCAATTGCGTGCGCAAGGTTTCGCGAATGTAACTCATATCAAGTGCGTGCAATGCCACTAAGAGCGGTGCTAATGAATCATCAAACTCAGCGGCAGACTCTTTGGCAGGCACATCAGCCGAGTCAGTGTGGGTAAGCGGCAGCGGGTCACCTGCCAGGGCTCGCTGCGCTGCATCACCTGGCGCGATTCCAGCGGCAATGAGCCGGCGCATCATTTGCAGGCGCGAGAAGTCTTCCTCCGAGTACCTTCGGTGGGCGCCTGCGGAGTGATCTCCGGGCCCCAGGCCGTAGCGGCGGTCCCACGTCCGCAGGGTTGCGGGGGCGATTCCAAGGCGTCGGGCGACGGCGGCTACCGTGAATTGGCTCACCACAGCCCCCCCCCTTTTACGCTCGATATGTCCGAAGTAAAAGCATTCTCGCGCTCAATTTCCGGAAACGCGACTCGAAATACGGCGTGTTGAAGAACATATGGCTTGAATAACTTATGGCGCGATTGTAGAGTGAAGGAAGAAGAAGCGAAGGAGTGCAGATGACTGAGGTATCAAGACTTCCAGGGCCAGTGGCAGACCGCTGGGATTGGCAGATGCAGGGCCTCTGCCGCGAGCTGCCTACGGAGATGTTCTTCCATCCGGAAGGCGAGCGCGGACCCCGTCGTCGTAATCGCGAGATGGCAGCAAAGGCAGTCTGTAACACCTGCCCAGTACTCGCCCAATGCCGCGCACATGCACTAGCCGTTCGCGAGCCTTACGGAATTTGGGGCGGGCTTTCTGAAGAAGAGCGCGAGTCGATTATCGGTCGCCGTCTCTCTTCTGCTTCTTAACTAACTCTTATCCCGCCTGGACCAGGCATCTGCGCCCACTGCGGTCAAAATAACTGCGCCTTGGATAATGCGTTGGTAGACCGGATCGACACCATTGAGGTTGAAGCCGTTCACGATAAACGCGATGAAGAATACGCCGACGACGCTGCGCCAAATTGCACCAGATCCACCAGCGATAGAAGTTCCACCTACTACCACAGCAGCAATAACTGAAAAGATGATGCTGAAGTCATCTGATGCTTGCGCTGTAACGCTGCGAATGGAATTGAGTGTTCCAGCAAGTCCGGCACCAGCACCAGCTAATACGAAGGCCGCCACGACAACTCGATTGGTGCGCACACCTGCGAGGCGAGCTGCTTCGAAGTTGCCACCGACGCTGAAGATATAGCGACCGAAACGTGTGCGATCAAGCAAAATCCAAGCAATCGCAATGACCAAGAAGGCGATCCAGGTGGCACTGGTGAGCCCGAGAATGTGAGTGGTTGCAACCTTGCGCATATTTATGTCAGTAACGCGCAAGATCGTTCCATCACTCACCAAGTAAGCAATGCCAAAGAAGATGAAGGAAGTGGCCAAGGTCGCGATGAATGAATTGATTTTGCCATAGGCCACGATGACGCCGTTCAGCAATCCCGTGATCAGCCCCACCAAGATGCCGGCAAGGAGAGTCAGCCAGGCAGAGTTAATGTTGTTCTGTACGCGAAGCGCCACCAACGGAGCCAGAATATAAATGGCACCAAGGCTCACGTCGAACCCACCGGAAATCAAGACGATCGTGGTGAATGCAGCCACAATCAAAACCACGGATTGTTGATCCAGGATATTTCTTAAGTTATCGATGGAGAGAAACGCATCAGTGCTAGCGGAGAGGAAGATGAAGACCAGAATCGTCACCCAGACAATGGCGTACTTCGACAAAAGCGATTTAACGTTCACGCTCTTTGAAGCGGTATCTACAGTTGTCATGACGCCAACCCTTCTCGTTGCTTTGTGGAGAATGCCGCCGCCACGACCGCACTCTCACTTATTTGATCCCCTACTAGTTCAGCCACAATCTTTCCGGTCTGCATCACGATGACTCGATGCGCTAGACCCACCACCTCATCAAGCTCTGATGAGATCACCAAGACAGCCATGCCTTTTGAGGCCAAATCAACCATCAATTCATAGATGGCCCGCTTGGAACCCACATCGACACCGCGCGTAGGTTCATCCGCAATGAAGAGCGTGGGCGCTCCTGCAAGAGAGCGAGCAAAAAGTACTTTCTGCTGGTTACCACCTGAGAGCGAGCGCACTGACATTTCTGAACTGAGCGCGCGAATCCCCGCAGCTTGGAAATTCTCAGAGACCAAGGAATTCTCTTGGCGGCGCTTCATCAGCACACTGCTTAACTTCTTCAGATAAGGCAGAGCGATATTTTCTCGAATGGGGCGATCAAGAATGAGACCTTGATCTTTGCGCGATTCTGGAATCATCGCGATGCCATTTGAAATTGCGGTGGCAGGGTGAGAAATTTTGATGGTATTTCCTTGCAACTTCACTTCACCAGAATCAATGGGATCAGCGCCATATATCGCGCGCGCTACTTCACTGCGTCCCGACCCCACCAACCCAGCGAGCGCCACGATCTCTCCGGCACCTACAGTGAAGGAAATATCTGAGAAAAGAGCGCCCCGAGTAAGGCCAGTAACCTCTAAAACAGATACGGGAGCAAGCGGTGGCTTCTTCGCAGGGAAGGCATCACCAGCCTTACGCCCGGTCATCGCCTCAACGAGAGAATCATGCGTTTCCTCTGTTGGCTTTGACGTACGAATAATCTTGCCATCTCGCATGATGGTGATCGCATCAGATACATCGAGCACGTCACCCAAGAAGTGTGAAACGAAAATAATGGTCTTTCCCTGATCGCGCAAAGAGCGCATCACCGTCTTGAGTACCGCAGTCTCTTCTACAGAAAGTCGCGCAGTAGGTTCATCCATCACGATGACTTCTGAGTTTCGAGCAAGAGCGCGCAGGATCTCCACTTTTTGCTGATCGCCGATCGAAAGCGCCGACACTGGTCGGTCATTAGGAACGGTAATTCCAGATGTATTTGTTAATTCTTCGAAGCGATCTTTAATGACCCCACGCCGCACCCATGGGCCCGCGTGATCTTCGATCCCTAGATAGACATTGTCGGCAGCAGTTCTGGAAGGGACCAATGAAAGTTCCTGGGCAATGATGGTGATACCTCGAGAAAGAGCATCGCGGGGCGAACCGATTGTGACGGTTTGCCCCGCGAGCTCAACTTCCCCGGAATCGAGTTGGTAGACACCGGAAAGAATTTTCCCAAGCGTCGACTTACCAGCTCCGTTCTCTCCAATGAGAGAGTGAATAGTGCCAGAAGCGATCTTGAGGTTGACGCTATCTAGGGCAATAGTCGCGCCAAAGCGCTTATTTATCCCACGAACCTCAAGATCCACTTCGGCATCATTCCGTTCTTTTAGCAGTTTCTATTGAACAAGTACTGCCGTGCAGGAGGAATTATCCAGCCCACTCTGCAGTGAACTTGTCGACATTCTCCTTGGTCATCAAAGCCTCATCGGGGACAGCAGTTGCTGGATCAATTCCACCAGTCACCTTGCCACTCTTGAGTGCTTCAACCATGGCGTTCATCAAAAGCTTGCCTTCAGTTGCAGGAGCGCCGAAGACGCCACCGAACCAAGTACCAGCCTTGACGCCATCGACTGCTGCTTGTGATCCACCGAGACCGATGAGCTTGGCAGTCTTGCCAGCATCGGTAAGGGCAAGGATCGCACCTTGCATTGACTGATCAGAGCCGATGACAACATCGAACTTCTTGGTCTTCTGCATGATGTCAGCAAGTGACTTCTGCGCGACGTCTGGGCCGAGGTACTTGCCTTCGCCTTCAGCAACAACCTTGATTGCTGGGTTTGCAGAAATTACTGAGTCAAAGCCTTGCTTCAATGCGTTATCAAGAGGGATGCCCTTGATTCCGTAGAGATAAACGACGTTGCAAGGGGTGAGACCTTCGCAAGCCTTGAGGGTGAGCTTGCCAAGACGCTCGCCTGAGCGAAGTGGTGCGGCAAGAACTGATACTGAAGGACCATCAAATTGTGGATCCGAAGTATCAAGTTTGGTTCCTACGATCTGGTTCAAGATACCTACCTTAAGACCCTTAGCAATTGCTGCTTGAAGGTCAGGAATGATTCCGGCACCGTCTACAGAAGCAATGATGATTGCCTTGTACTTACCGGAGGCAATGATGTCTTGAACTTGCTTGCCTTGCTCGCCTGGCTTGAACTGAGCATCGAACTCAGTGATAACCATGTTGTTTGCGGCTGCGATGGTATCCATTTCCTTCTTGGATGCTTGCAACCAAGTATTTGCTGAGCTGGCCGAGAGGTACGCAATCTCGGTCGCTGGCTCGGCTGGGGCAGCCGCTGCTTCGCTCGATGAGCTAGAGCTGCTGCAACCGGTGAGAGCAAGTGCTGCAATAACACCGCTCACTGCAACCATGCCGACTAGACGGCGGGTTGAACGTGCCATTTCTCCTCCTTAACGAGCGCCCGTGCGGGCGCAATCCAGGGATGTTCCAACGTAAGAGTAGGAGCGAGGCGGGGCTGGCGATAGGGGCAATACGCCCAAATTCCAACCTATTCCTAGGCTAGACGCACATTTCACGTGAGTAGGGGGGCTCTGAAGCGCCTACGAGCGCTTCAATTTGACCACCCGACAGGCCAATTGGACCGCCAGGCGCTCGTCCGGATCATCGAGATTGACGGTCAAGAGCGAGCGAATCTTCTCGATTCGGTTGAGCACAGTGTTGCGATGGATCCCGAGGCGGGCGGCGGTCTCAGTCGGTGACGATTGATTGTCGAGGTAACTCTCTAGGGTGAGAATCAACTCTCCGTCGTGATCTGCCTCTAAGGCATTCGCAAGCAGCGTCTGCGCGAATTCCGCGAAATTATCGGAGGCATACCAACCCAGCAAAATACGACGAACACCCATCTCGTCAATGTGTTGCACAGCAGATGCTTGTCCACTTGCTTGCGCGATGGTGCACGCTTCTTTGGCTTCGGCAAGGCTGGTACGTAAACCAATGACTCCTTGGTAAGGACGACCGATTCCCATATGCAAGCGGATACCAGGCGACGTAGGAATCAATCGCGTGAGCGCTGAACTGAGATTTTCGACGATCTTTGCGTATGACTTTGATTGCGGTTCATCTTTTTCGACAAACCAACCAGACCAGCCATCGGGACGTTCAATGATGGGGCCTTTCACGCCAACCGCCTGGAGTGCGCGAGCCAATTCATCGGAGCCGTTAAGGATGCGTTGCGGATCAACTTCACCGGAGACCTGTAAGTGGAAGGCCGTGCACCAACCATCCACTTGCCAACCCAAGATTCCGAGTTGCTCGGTGAGTGCCGGTTCTATCCGATCCTTGGTTGCGGTCACGGCGTTGAGTATGCCCAGTCGGAAACGGGCATCGCGTTCACGCTCAAGGCGATCGGCCACCAAAATCGTGGCGATAAACCACGATGCAACTGCAAGAACCTCACTTGCCGACGACGAACGACTCGATGATGGCGACTTAAGGCGAAGCGCTAACCAGAGAGTGGGCTTTTCACGTGGCGCCAGAGAGAGCGGTTGAGCAAAGAAAACGAAGTCGCCTTCACGTTCAGAAGTAGGAACTTCCATGATCGGTAACTGAAGCGGTCCTTCGAAATCTTTGGGTGTCGCACTGGAAACAACTGTGCCATCGGCACCCAGAAGGGCGGTGGATCCTTGCAACACACTTGCCAATACCCGAAGCGCGTCCTCGATCGAACCACCACGAGGAATTTTGCGAAGCTGAGTGAGGGCTTGGAGGATCGCATCGCTGCGCACCAAGAAGGGCAAGCGAACTATACGGCGAATATCATCGGCAAGCCTCAATGATTCAACCTGCGAAATGGTGATCAAAGGAATTCGTAACTTATCTGAGAGCCGTGTCGCCGGTAGCCCAATTCTCATTGCCGGTGAAACCAGCACTATTCCGCTGGCCTTTCCATCGGCCGCAGCCCTGAGCGCGATATCAACTTGATAAGTGTCAGTGCTTAAAGAAGATGCATCAAAGATGAGAAGTCGATTCTCCATGGTGGCGATTTCATCTTCTACCTGAAACGAATTGAAAACATCGACATCTTCAACTACGCGATCTATGCCTTCCGCACCGCTAACCAAGACCGCATCAGCAAAGAGGTCGGTAGCCAGCAATTGCCGAAGCGAGGTAGTGGCAGGATCCATCACAGAATCCATCGCACACCCCCTTTACCCGTCGCTATTTCTCCGGAAGGTAGGAGTCTAACTTTGTCGCCATGGTTTTCCAGGCGACATCTTGCCCAGCAGCTTCTCCCAGCCGCGCCGTGAGCGCCGGGCCCAAATTCGCCAGATCAGCAGGGCGATCCAGCCCGCCAACAAAAGGCCAACTATCGAGCGGAGTGAGCGCGCCACCCAGGATCGGATCGCAATGGCCCATGAGATCCTTCATAAAATCTAAGCCAAGGGCCACGCTCTGGGAACCGATCATGTTGACTGCATATTCCGCATGATCCAAATAGCTCTCCACGGTAGGCGTCTTCGAAAGAAATTCACCGAAACCGTTCAGCGCCACAAAACCACCGGATGCGGCGACCGCCTTCAACTGCGCGTCGCGGAGATTGCGTGGGTGATCACGTAATTCAAAGCAAGAAGAGTGACTCGCAATGAAAGGCTTCTTAGCCACTTCATTCACGTGCCAAAAACCATTCTCTGAAAGATGGCTAATGTCGAGCACAATTCCTAATCGCTCCAACTCGGCAACCGCTTGCACACCGAGTGCGGTGAGCTTGCCGCCGGTATCGCGTTCTCCCACGCCGTCGGCCATCATCGTTCGCCGATTCCACGAGAGCGACATCATGCGTACACCCATACGATGGAAGACATCAACTACTTCGAGGCTGCTCCCCATTCCTTCGGAGCCTTCGAGGGCAAGAATGAGAGCAATCTTCTTTTCAGACATTGCCTTCGCAATATCGCCACGGTTAAGACAAATTGCCACATCTGACTTGTATTTTTCTTCGATCTTCCAGGCACATTCAAGAAGGAGGAGGGTGCGGCGCAGGGCGCCTTCACCAATGAATTGTTCTTCCACATAAACCGGTAGAACCTGGAGTGCTACTCCCCCAGCTTTGAGTTGGGGTAACCAGAAATCACCGAAAGGATCTGCGATTCCGCGCTCCTGTTGGTGGAGCACACCAAGCAAGAGGTCGTTATGGCAATCGGCCATTGGCATCAAATTCTGGGCCATCGCGTCATCCTCCTGAATTCATCCTGCAGACTGATATCTCGATGTTATCCCTGCTGTGCCCGCTTGAGTACCGCATCCAATGCGCCACTTTCCATAAAGAGCGATGCACGCGTCATCACTTTGCCATCGGCGGTAACGACCGAAACGCCACGCACATCGAGTTCGTCGAGCTCTCCGGCGACCGTCGGCGCCGGAGTTCCGCGCATGCTCCATAAGACAGTTACTCGGTCACCGGCTTCGATCATCTCCAGAATCTCGCGCCGGTAATCGGGGTAACACGCATACAACTCATTCATAGCAATTGCATCTGCTTCCGCAGAAGCCACTTCGGCAGCGCCATTGATCTCCACGTAAAGATCATGAGCTACGTAACGACCAGTACCCTCAGAGTCTTTACGATTCTCTGCTTCGTTATAACGTCGGTAAATCTCTGCAGCTGTGAGATGTTCCGACATTTTCTCCCCTGACGTAAGTGCGCTTAGTGTATTGCGAGTGGTCCGGCAGCCTTGACTTGGACGCGACAGCCTTGACCAGGCAAGTAACTCATCGGCACTTCAACCACAGAGGTGATGCGTACGTGGTCGATGTCAGCACCAGCGCGAATTGCCGCCTCAGTCGCCAAGCGCTTTGCATCATCGAGACATGCATCACGGCCCTCGGCTTCATAGCGATAGACGCGATCGACAGCTCCGGAAGCTTCCGCAATGGCAGCACCGAAAGCATTTGCTACCGAGTGATGTGCCGGGCGGATAACGCCGGCAACTCCTGGGATGTTGTCAGGTACCAAGTGCGAACCTCCACCCACCGCAATAAGTGGAAGGGAGGTGCGGCTGGCCTTCATGCGATCGCAGAGGATTTGTACTTGCTCATCAACCCACGCGAGCGCAGCGGTGACGGTGGCATCTTTGACGCCGGAGACCTTCGAAGCATCACCGAAACCTTCGAGGCGACCGCCCTTGGTGGAAATGTCAGAGAGCGTGAGTGTGGAACCACCAGTGATAAGTGCTTCGGTGACCACGCGATAGCCCACTGAGTCTGGACCGACGCGAACTCCGCCATCCTCTTCGCGAACGATGGTGCCGCCGCCGAGACCAATCGAAATCAAGTCCGGCATACGGAAATTCGTGCGCACGCCGCCAACTTCAACGGCGGCAGAAGACTCGCGAGGGAAGCCATCAATCAAAATTCCAACGTCGGCCGATGTGCCGCCTACGTCGATAACCAAGGCATCAGAGAGTTTGGCAAGCGCACATGCGCCGCGCATCGAGTTAGTGGGACCAGACCCCACTGTGAGAATTGGCAAGCGGATCGCTTCTTCAGCTGTCATCAAAGTGCCATCGTTTTGCGTGAGGTATGAATCCACTTTGAGACCATGGCTGAGAAGCGCGCTCTGGAAGCCGTCGACTACGCGCTTAGCTACGCCGAAGAGTGAGGCATTCAAGATGGTGGCGTTTTCGCGTTCAAGCAGGCCAATTGCGCCTACTTGATGAGAGAGTGAAACTGCGTAATCTTCACCGAGCTCTTCAGCGATGATTGCTGCAGCCCGCAACTCTTGCTCGTAATTTGCGGGAGCAAAAGCACAACTGACTGCAATCGCGTTCACTACGCCCTTGCACTTCTGCGCAAAATCACGAACTGCTTGTTCATCTAACGGCGAGATCTCGCTACCGTCGTACTCGTATCCACCCTTGATGATGGCAGACGGCCCAATAACGGTGGCGTGCAGATCTTTTGGCCAAGCCGCACCTGGACGAATAGCCAGGGAGGAAGGGGCCGCCAGGCGCAGTACGCCCACCTGTTGTAGGTCCTTGCGTTGAATAATGGCATTTGCTGGATGAGTAGTGCCGAGCATCGCCTGCTTAATGTGGCTCTTGTCGATGCCCTCGATGACGGCCTTGAGGGCCGCCGCAATGCCATCTGATGGATCGAGTGTGGTGGCAGCCTTCGTGCTTGCAAGCACGTTGCCATCTTGATCGACCACAACAGCGTCGGTGTTGGTTCCACCTACGTCAATACCTATACGTAGACGACTCATTTTCTGGCTCCTTCCATCGGCGTATAAGGGACGTCATAACCAAATGCTTTGGGTCCTACGAGTTCGAGCATGCCCTCTTGGTGCCACTCCGGTGCACAAGGTAGACCAATAACGTCTACCCGCTGGCCGAAAGCGAGAGTTTCGGTAGTGATGGGTTGCGCGTTCTCATGATCGAGAATGCAAATCAGATCTGGAGTTGTGACTACCGGCTTTCCGTCTTCAAAAGCCATGAGGAGCTCGTTCTGAATCTCGATACGCATCGTGCGAGTGGGATCCGTAAGGTGCTCAATGACCAGAGTGCCCTTTGCAAATCCTTCTGTGGTGCGGCGATCGATATCAATCACCTTTCCGGAGAAGTACTTCTGTCCGCCAGAAAATTCTAGGAAGGCATCGTAAGCACCAGCTTCACCACGTTGCACGGCAGATAATTTGCGCCCCAAATCGACGCAGTAAGACATAGAACCTTGAATACCAAACTCGCGCACCTGCTTCACCGTCATCGGGTAGCACGAGATTCCGTTAGCCATTCCAAGTTGCATCACCGAGGCGCGCGCTAACTTCTCAGCAACTTGATTAGTGGTCGTTTGAAAGACCACCACGTTTCCTTTTTCATCTGCAACGCTCATCGGCGATGCTGGAATTCCAGCAAGGGTAAAGACAGTCATTTCAATTTGTGGGAAAGCCCGACGCATGGAGTCTGCATCAATCACAGGCAGACCCATTTCTGCAGCGACGGCAATCGGAATAAGTGTGTTCATGCCACCCACTTCGATCGGCATGATGGCGACTGGCTTCTTACCTAGATATGCGGCAAGTGAATTCACGCACCCCACAAACTCTGGCCCGGCAGGGACCTTCTCCGAAATCACCGTGGGGGCACCAATAACCGCGGTGGTAAGTACTAAGCCATCTGGATCTAATTCATCGGGCGAAGCGATCATGACGGAGCCGAAATCTTCCATCGCTTGGCGCACCATCAAGCGGGCGATATAGGGATCCCCACCGCCGCCGGCGCCGAGCAAGGTTGCCCCCAGCACCATGTCATCGAGATCCTCAAGGGTTAATTCCCGCATCTCCCACTCCTTTGATCCAGCTGACGATCCAGTCGAGCCCCCATCAGGGGGCCTAGAGGGCGACGGTAGGGCTTATCGGCAGCGGTGCCAATGGGCGCACCGCCCACCATTTCCAGAAGATAGGGACGTTTGGCACAGTAGGTCGCGCTCATAGCTCCCTTAGCCCCGGAACTCGGAGATGGGGATATAGGGCACTTCATAGCCGAAAGCTGTAGGGCCAACCAGTTCGAGCATCCCCGGTTGGTGCCATTCGGGAGCGCACGGCAAACCGACCACATCGACACGTTGGCCAAAGGCCAGGGTCTCCGTGGTGATCGGTGCGGCATTCTCGTGATCGAGGATGCAGATCAAATCTGGGGCGGTAATGATGGGGCGACCATCTTCGAAGGCGATCAAGAATTCGTTTTGAATTTCGATACGCATAATTCTGGTGGGGTCATTCAAATGTTCGATGACGACAGTGCCGCGCGCAAAGCCTGCAGTAGTCCGTCGATCGAGATCGATGATCTTGCCGGAGAAGACTCGCTTACCTTCTGCAAAATCTAAGAACTGATCGAAGGCGCCTCGTTCGCCGCGTTGCACTGCAGAGAGTTTGCGCCCGAGATCAACGCAATAAGTCATGGAACCTTGAATACCGTACTTCGCCACTTCGGCAACAGACATGGAATATGCAGACATTGCAGCAGACATTCCAAGTTCCATTACGGTTGCGCGTGCGAGCTTTTCGGCAACTTGATTTGAAGTCGTATTGAAAACCACGACATTGCCCTTGATATCGGCCATCGCCATCGGCGTTGCTGTAATTCCAGCCAAAGTGAAAGTTGTCATTTCAATTTGTGGAAAAGCTCGGCGCATCGAATCAGCATCGATAACCGGTAAACCCATTTCGGCGGCCGCCGCCATCGGGATCAGCGTATTGAGACCGCCCACCTCAATTGGCATGATCGCCACTGGTTCTTTACCTAGATACTTTGCGAGCGCGCGGGCCGCACCAACAAACTCCGGGCCAGCGGGCGGTTTTTCCGCGATCACTGTGGGCGCTCCAATACCAGCAACGGTAACAACCAAGCCATCAGGATCTAGCTCGCTTGGTTCGACGATTTGTATTGCTCCGTAGGTTTCCATCGCTTGATGCACCATCAAGCGCCCAATGTACGGATCTCCCCCGCCACCAGCGCCAAGAAGCGTGGCACCTAAGGCCATGTCGTCTAAATCAGCCAAATTTAATTCACGCATGCGATCCCTCTACAGGTCGGTATTCCACTTCGTAACCAAAGGCTTTTGGCCCTACCAGTTCTAGCATTCCCTCTTGATGCCACTCAGGTGCACATGGCATTCCAACAACATCTACCCGTTGCCCAAAGTTCAAACCTTCAACCGTGATGGGTTGCGCATTCTCATGGTCAAGCACGCAGATGAGATCAGGCGTCGTGACCACGGCTTCATCGCCGTCATAAGCGATGAGGAATTCGTTCTGGAAATCCACGCGCATTTTGCGGGAGGGATTCTTAAAGTCTTCAATTACAAGAGTGCCACGAGCGAAACCGCCAGTGGTGCGGCGGTCGAGGTCGATGATTTTTCCGGAGAAGTAAATCTTTGCATGAGCAAACTTAAGGAACTCGTCGTAGGCACCGCTCTTACCGTCTTGGATCTGTTGCAGGTGTCGACCCAGCTCCGCGCAGTAAGTCATAGAACCGTTAATACCGTGATCTGCAACTTGCTTCGCGGTCATTGAATAAGAAGAGAGTCCGTTAGCCATTCCAAGTTGCATGACACACGCGCGCGCTAATTTCTCGGCAACCTGATTCGTGGTGGTTTCAAAGACCACCACGTTTCCTTTTTCATCTGCAAGGCTCATTGGCGAAGCTGAAATACCAGCAAGAGTGAAGACAGTCATTTCAATCTGCGGGAATGCACGACGCATAGAATCACCATCAACAACTGGAATGCCCATCTCGGCAGCAACAGCAAGTGGAAAGAGTGTGTTGAGCCCGCCCACTTCAATGGCCATCACTGCGGCAGGTTTCTTCCCTAAGTACTTCGCGAGTGACTTAACAGCGTCAACGAATTCCGTCCCGGAGGGAACTTTTTCGGTCATCACCGTAGGAGCGCCAATGACAGCAACCGTGAGCACTAAATCATTTGGATCGAGCTCGCTCGCGCTCACAATATTTACTTCCCCGTACTTGGCCATCGCCTCTTGGACCATGAGTAGGGAGATGTACGGGTCACCGCCACCGCCGGCGCCCAAGAGAGTCGCTCCGAGAGCCATGTGCGAAAGACCTTCTGGGGTGAGGCGGTACATCAAGGCTCCTTCTCTTGGCACAATCTCTTGGCACGAGCTGCTGCTGAACTGAGGCTCCTGCTGAACTTAGGCGCAGAGTGGAGCGGTGCCAATGGGCAAAGCGCCCAAAGCTCTAGGCAAAACTCCCCGGAACGCCCTCCATCCCCGCCCGGCACCTCCCTCAGGCTCCTCTGGAGGGCACCATTTGCCAGGCTCACACTCCCCGGCGAGAATTGAGCCACCGCAACTTCGTATCAGGGAATTGAGCAGCCATGAACCACGTCACCCATTGGATCAACGGCCAAGAGTGGAGCGGCACCGCCGCCCGTCACGGCGATATCTACAACCCAGCTACCGGCCAAGTCACCGGCACCGTCGACTTCGCCACCTCGGCTGTCATGGACCAAGCCGTCGCCTCTTCAAAGGCTGCTTTTGCAGAGTGGCGCCAAGCCTCGCTTGCCCGTCGTAGCCAGGTGCTCTTTGCTTTTCGTGAATTGCTCAACGCAAAGAAGGAAGAGCTTGCCGCCATCATCACCGCCGAACACGGCAAGGTGCTCTCCGATGCGCTCGGCGAAGTAACTCGCGGACTTGAAGTGGTGGAGTTCGCTTGCGGAATCCCACACCTCCTCAAGGGTGGCTACTCGGAAGCCGTATCTACCGGTGTCGATGTGTACTCGATCCGCCAACCACTTGGCGTGGTCGGCATCATCAGCCCATTCAACTTCCCTGCCATGGTTCCGATGTGGTTCTTCCCGCTCGCAATTGCCAGCGGCAACGTTGTTATCGTCAAGCCAAGCGAAAAAGATCCTTCCGCTACCGATTTCGTTGCCAAACTCTGGAAAGAAGCCGGACTTCCGGATGGCGTCTTCAACGTTGTTCATGGAGATAAGGAAGCTGTCGATGCACTTCTTACACATCCAGATGTGAAATCAATTTCCTTCGTCGGTTCAACGCCGATTGCGAAGTACGTATACGAGACCGGCACTGCACACGGCAAGCGCGTGCAAGCACTCGGTGGCGCAAAGAACCATATGGTGGTCCTCCCTGATGCTGATCTCGATCTCGCCGCTGATGCTGCTATTAATGCCGGCTTTGGTTCGGCAGGCGAACGATGCATGGCCATCTCTGCACTCGTAGCAGTCGAACCTGTCGCTGACGTACTTATTGCCAAGATCAAAGAGCGCATGGCTAAACTCACCACCGGTGATGGCACTAAGGGCGCCGACATGGGTCCCCTCGTTTCC
>Ga0194059_1000316_pt1 | contig 23404 bp, 19 predicted proteins | sample SepL6211m_MetaG_FD_163426 | JGI IMG/M metagenome (GOLD analysis project Ga0194059, IMG submission 163426) | Anoxic zone freshwater microbial communities from boreal shield lake in IISD Experimental Lakes Area, Ontario, Canada - Sep2016-L626-11m | ecosystem: Environmental > Aquatic > Freshwater >... | reverse complement strand
CACTTTCACCGACATCGTTGCCCTTGACGAAAGTTCCGGGGCCTTAGTCACCACCAAAACTCCTTCCACTCCGAGCAACCCCGCCGATGGCTTCATGAACGGCATTGCCAAAGTCCTCGACTTGATGGGGCGAAGTGCGAACGATATTTCTGCAGTCAGCCATGGCACCACGGTGGCAACAAATCAATTGTTGGAAGACAAGATTGACGCACTTGGATTCATCACCACTGAGGGATATGAATTCATGTTGGAAATTGCTCGACAATCAGTTCCTGATGGGTACGGAAATTCTTACTTCTGGGTAAAGCCGCCGCGCATTGTGCCGGCCGACTTAGTCCGCACTGTAGGCGGACGTCTCAATGTAAAAGGTGAAGAACTGCGACCATTAGTTGAGGCTGACGCACGCGCCGCAGCTCGATTCTTCAAAGATCGAGGAATTACAACCATCGGAATTTGTTTCCTGCACTCGTATGTAAATGGGGCGCACGAAGAGCGTATGCGCAAGATACTTCTCGAGGAGATTCCTGAAGCAGTCGTTTCCATCTCGAGCGAGGTGCTCAAGGAGTATCGCGAGTACGAACGCTCAATGACCACTTTGGTCGACGCTGCCGTGAAACCTAAGGTCGCAAAATATGTATCAAACATTAAGTCGCGTTTAGATGCTTATACGATCGAAAAAGGCGTTGTCCCTTTCTATGTGATGAAAAGTAATGGCGGAGTGCTCTCCGCTGACGAAGTTGTTCACCAACCCATCACTACGGTGCTCTCTGGCCCAGCCGCAGGTGCATTAGGAGCGGCGCTCATTGCATCGCAAGCAGGTTTCGAAAGCGTCTTAACTCTGGACGGCGGAGGAACTTCAACAGATGTAAGCGTCGTCGTTCGAGGCGAACCAACAATGACTACTGAGGGAAGCATCGGCAGATTCCCCAGCAAAATTCCTATGATCGACATTGTCACGGTCGGCGCTGGCGGCGGTTCAATCGCTTGGATTTCTCCCGAAGGTACTTTAAAAGTTGGCCCTAAATCGGCTGGTGCGGCTCCGGGGCCGATGTGTTACGGCAACGGTGGTCAAGAACCCACCATCACCGATGCGCATCTCTTTCTCGGTCGGATACCTCCGCATCTGTTGGGTGGTGAGATTCCACTGGATCGTGCACTCGCTGTTTCGGGTATTACCAAGATGGCGACTGTCTTAGGGTTGGGAGCCGAAGAGACCGCTCGCGGCATCCTAGAAATATCTGCATGGAACCAAGCCAACGCGCTTCGCCAAATTACAGTAAAACGCGGTCTCGATGTACGCGACTTCTATCTCACCACCTTCGGTGGATCAGGCTCACTTCTGCTCTGTCGATTGATGGACATTCTTGGTTTAGCGGGCGTCATCGTGCCGCTCAATCCCGGAAACGTCTCCGCCTTTGGGCTCCTCACTGTGGATGTACGAAACGATTATGTGCAAACAATGGTGATGAAGCATGCAGAATTTGATTTCGCGAAGGTGGGGGAGAGTATCGGCAAGCTCACGGCGAATGCGCACGCTGCTTTGGTGAAAGAAGGATTTTCTCCAGAAGATCACGTGTATCGCCGGAGCGCAGATCTTCGATACTTCGGTCAGGCATTTGAGGTTCGTGTCGATGCGCCTTCTGGCGAGATCGATTCACATTTTGCGCAAATCGTCGAAGATCGATTCCACGAAGCGCATAAGGCGCTCTACGGGTACGACTTCAGAGACGATGATCGCCAACCGGTTGAATGGGTCAATCTTCGAGTCTCAGGTGTTGGCCCCATTACTCGACCCGTGATTCAAGAGGCGCCGACTGGAGATGGCGATGTCTCGCGCGCAATAACGGGAGATCGTGAGATCTGGTTCGAGGCGGAGCCGGTGAAGACTCCGATTTATTGGCGACCCAAATTAGAGCCGGGGGATTGCATCACTGGGCCTGCGATTATCGAAGAGTTCGGATCGACAGTGCCGATTCACCCCGGGTTTCAAGTCCGTATTGATCGTTTTCGTAACATCATCGTCACTAAGGCGGGATCATGAGTACCAGTCCGATAAAGATTGATCCGATTCTGGTCGAAATCGTCGAAGGAACATTAGCTTCGGTCGAACAAGAAGTTGAGACGGCCATCGGACGCACATCGCGTTCGCCCATGATTCGTGACGCGCATGACTTTCGCGCTGGAATCCACGATCGTCAGCTCCGTAAATTGACGGGCCGCTCGTACTCGGCGTTAGTGCATCCAATCGTGCGTGATTATCCGATGGACACGATGAATCCCGGAGACGTCTATTTTCATAACGATGTTTATCTCTCAGAAGGCGGCATTGGCCATCTTCCGGATCTTTGTGTAACCGTCCCAGTATTTTTCGAAGGTGAAGTTGTTTGTTTCGTACAGGCGTTTGGTCACCACGACGATATCGGCGGTGCATGCCCCGGTTCTATGCCTTCAGGGGCGCAGAGTGTGTACGAAGAAGGTTTAATGGTCCCGCCCATCAAACTCTGGGATAAAGGCGTTCCTAACGAGTCCGCTTTAAAGATCATGACGCGAAATTCGCGTATGCCAGATTCGCTCGCAGCGGACTTAGACGCAGAGTGCTCTGCCTGTTTGATGGGTGCCAGGCGCATTGCAGAACTCTTCGAAAGATATGGACGCGAAACGATCGAAGCTTGTTTCCAAGCCATTCTCGATAAAACTACTGAAACTTACCGACGTGAGATCCTTTCAAAGATTCCTGATGGGACATTCGTTTGGGAAGATTATGCTGAGCACGATGGTGTGGATGCTCCGAGATTGCACACCCAGAGAATTACTTTAACTAAGACACCAGAGAAGATCATTCTGGACTTCACGGGCACTTCGCCGCAGGCAAAGGGACCAATCAATCACTGTGGTGATTATGCAGACGGCAACTTCCTGAAGAAATGGCTTGCTCCGATTCTTCGCAATCTTGCCGATACTCCAGAACGCATGGCGCAACTCGATGTGAACGAAGGCATCGTTCCCCTTATCGAGATGAAGTTTCCTCCTAAAGGAACTCTGCTTACTCCCATTTTTCCGGCGCCAACAAATGCACGTACTTTCGTCATCCTCCGTTTACTAGGAGTCTTCGCTGGCGTGTTGGCAAAGGCTGCTAACGGCCGTATGCCCGCTGACCAAGAAACCATTCGGTATACCGGCGTTTATGGTGATGACCTAGATGGCAATTCTTACTTAATGCGCGAAGTGCTCGGTGGAGGATCTGGCGGGCGTTATTACTCCGATGGCGAAGACACTATTCACGTCGTTCCGGATTCGCGAAACCTACCCACCGAATTCACGGAATCACGATTCCCCTTCATTGTCGAACGACTTGGATTAGCCAGGGATTCGGGTGGAGCTGGGAGATACCGCGGTGGCTTGGGATACGAGAAGGAAATTCGCATGTTAAAAGATGCCAACTTCATGAGCATCGCGGATCGTTCAATCCTTTCCTGTTGGGGTGTAAACGGTGGGATGGCGGGGCAATCCTTCAGCGTCGTTATCGAACCCGGAACGCCCAAAGAGCGTGAGGTTGATGCGCTCTCAGATGCAGTACCAGTCAAGGCTGGCGAGATCATCAGAATACGCACCACGGGTGGCGGCGGTTGGGGAGACCCACTGACACGTCCCTACGATGAGGTGGAGCGCGACCTTCGTTGGGGCAAGGTGACCTTTGCGGGTGCACTTCGTGATTACGGAGTGGTTGCAACCGGAGATAAAGATCAGCCACTTATAGATGTTGCCGCGTCGGATAGTGAACGCGCGAAACGACAGAAACTCAAAAGTGGCGACGAGCCGTTCTTCGATCGTGGTGCCGGTTACGTTTCGCTCTCTGGTGGGCGGGCTTTTGCTGAAGTTGATTTCTTATGAGTCAATTCGCTCAAGGGCCACTCTCAAATGTCGTCGTGGTAGATCTATCGCGCGCGCTGGCTGGACCGCACGCAGCCATGATGCTGGGAGATATGGGTGCGCGCGTTATTAAGGTAGAGAATCCCGATGGTGGTGACGACACTCGCGGATGGGGCCCACCATTTGTTGGCGAACCGGCCGAGAGCACCTATTTTTTGTCGTGTAACAGAAATAAGGAATCAATCACACTCGATCTAAAAGATGCAGAGGGGAAAACAACCTTAAGAAGGTTGATTCAAAAGGCAGATGTTCTCGTGGAGAATTTCCGACCTGGCGTACTTGCCCGACTGGGATTTGGTACCGCAGAGTTGGAAGAGATCAATCCGCGCTTGGTTACTCTCTCCATCTCCGGGTTTGGCCACGATGGTCCCGAAGGTACTCGCGCGGGTTACGATCAAATTGCCCAAGGCGAAGCCGGTCTTATGTCGCTCACTGGACCCGATAGTGATCATCCAACGAGAGTCGGCGTTCCTATTGGAGATCTCTTAGCGGGTATGTACGGCGCCTATGGAGTTGTTGCAGCTCTCAACGAACGTAATGCCACTGGTAAGGGAAGCACGGTTCACACATCGCTCTTGGCATCAATTGTGGGAGTTCATGCATTCCAGGGGACTAGATACACCGTCGCGGGCGAAGTTCCGAAAGCTGCCGGCAACCATCACCCATCTATCGTTCCTTATGGGCTCTTTGCGTGCTCCGACGGTTCAATTCAAATGGCGGTCGGATCTGAGAATTTATGGCGCAGTTTTGCTGATGCTTTTGGATTAGTTCGTGACGAATATGATTCAAATGCCAAGCGCGTAGGCAAACGGATTCAATTACTCAAAGAAATCGATGCCATCTTTTCTACTTGGAAGAGCGAAGATTTGCTGCAGGAGTTAGATCGCGTAGGAATCCCAGCAGGGCGCGTTCGCGCCCTCGACAGCGTTTATGAATGGGATCAGACACTTTCGCAAGGATTAGTGATGGAAGTTGAACATACTTCTCTCGGAAAGATAAAGATTCCAGGACCACCGATCAGAATTGATGGGGTGGGTTCCATTGGGCATCGCCCCGCACCTCTTCCACCACCACGTCTCGGAGAACATAACGAGAGCGTCCGCGCCTGGCTAGAGCAAGCTTGATCATGTAATGAAAACTCCTCGGCTCAACTCGCGCGAATTGATTGCTTTGGTGCTCGATCCTGGTTCCTTTGAGTCATGGGATGTGGAAGTACGCGATCCAGTTTCTATTTCGACGGAGTACGCCCAAGAGCTTGTCGATGCCCGAGCGAAGACCGGTTTAACCGAGTCCATCGTTACTGGTAAAGGTCTTATTCGCGGTATGCAGGTAGCAGTTGTGGTTGGCGAGTTTGGTTTTCTTGCAGGTTCAATAGGCACTGCCGCGGCGGCCAGAATTATGTCGGCATTTGAGCGGGCTACGAGTGAAGGCCTACCGATGATTGCGGCGCCTGTGTCCGGTGGTACTCGCATGCAGGAAGGAACGGTCGCTTTTCTACAGATGGTGGGCATCACCGGAGCTGTGAATGCGCACCGCAAGGCTGGGTTGCCATATTTGGTTTATTTGCGCCATCCCACCACCGGCGGCGTCTTTGCTTCCTGGGGTTCGCTCGGCCATGTCACAGTTGCCGAGCCCGAAGCTCTCATCGGTTTTCTGGGTCCGCGTGTGTATGAGGCGCTCCATGGTGAGTCATTTCCTGAAGGCGTACAGACTTCTGAGAATCTCTTCGCCCACGGATTAATTGATGCAGTTCTTCCTCCGGAGAAATTGGCTGATATGGCAGCTCGCGCGCTTACCGTGCTCACTGCTCCGCGCCATGATGTGGCGCTAGTGGATGAAGTGCCGGTTGAATCTCTTCAGGACGAAAGCGCTTGGACATCCATTCTTCGTACCCGTAAGCATGATCGCCCTGGCGTGCGCTCTCTTTTGCGCTATGGCGCAAACAACGTCGTTCCGCTTCATGGAACCAGTGAAGGTGAGACCGATCCTGGAATGATGCTTGCGCTTGCCAAATTTGGTAATGCTCCCGCTGTAGTCCTCGCGCAAGATCGCGCCCATCGTAATGTTGCGCTTGGTCCAGGAGCGCTGCGCGAAGCAAGACGTGGCATGCATCTTGCGAATGAATTGGGATTGCCGCTTGTGACCATTATCGATACGGGTGGCGCTGCTCTCTCGCGCGAATCGGAAGAGCGCGGACTGGCGGGAGAAATTGCACGTTCGCTTGCTGATCAATTGGAGTTGCGGGCTCCAGTAATTTGCCTGCTGTTAGGCCAAGGTAGTGGTGGTGGCGCGCTAGCCATTCTTCCCGCCGACCGCGTATTAGCCGCAGAGAATGCCTGGCTCTCTCCGCTACCTCCTGAGGGTGCTTCGGTAATCGTTCACCGGACAAAAGATCGCGCCGACGAGATGGCGGAGTCGCAAGGCGTAAAGGCTCGTGAATTAATGCGAAATGGCATTGTTGATCGGATTATTGCCGAACGTCCCGATGCGGCCTTGGAGCCGCAAGAATTTGCACGACGCGTTGCTCAGGTTCTCGAGCGCGAAATTGTCCTGCTTCTCAACATGGATCCAGTTGAGCGTCTCAGCATGAGACGTCAACGTTATCGACGCCTTGGTCAGTTATGACGGTTACTCTGACTTACCTCGTCAACGTCTGCCCATCGCAATCATCTCCCATGGCCAGCAAGGTATAGACATGCGGATTTTGGTAGCACTCGGTGGAAATGCCATGACCTCTCCTGAAGGAAGTGCACGCCCCGAGGATCAGCGCGTGGCAATTACCACGGCGATGGAATCAATCGCCGAGATGATCGGTGCCGGTCATCAAGTAATCCTGACACACGGCAACGGGCCCCAGGTCGGCAACATCCTCGTTAAGAATGAACTTGCAGCTTCGGTAGTTCCACCTGTTCCACTTGATTGGTGCGGTGCGCAAACGCAGGGAACCATCGGTTTTACTATGTTGAATGCTCTCGATGCAGCCTTGTCGTCACGAGGGATAGATCGCAAGTGTGCAGCGATTGTGACGCGCACCGAGGTCTCCGCTCAAGATGAAGGTTTCACTCACCCCACGAAACCCATTGGTCGCTACCTTCCCAAAGAGGAAGCGCAACTTCTTATTTCTCATGGGCAACAGTGGGAAGATCGCGGAAGCAAAGGTTGGCGTCGCGTGGTTGCCTCTCCCGATCCTCTTTCGATTCTCGAAGTGGCAAGCATTGAAGCGCTCATTGACGCGCAATTTGTAGTCATCGCAAGTGGTGGTGGGGGAATCCCCGTCATTCGCGAGGGTAAGAGTTTTCGTGGCGTTGAAGCGGTCATTGACAAGGACCTTTCGGCGGCCGTCCTAGCTTCTCAACTGAAGTGTGACCTTCTAGTTATTGCCACTGACGTTTCACACGCAATGCTTGGGTGGGGGACAGAGAATCAAAGACAGATCGGTGAGTCCTCGGCGCTCGAGATGCGCGCACTGATGAGCGAGTTTGCTGGGGGCAGTATGGGTCCCAAGGTCCTTGGTGCATGTCGTTTTGCAGAAAATGGTGGCATCTCAATTATTACGTCGCTGCAAAATATTGAGCGTTGTGTTGAAGGTATAGATAGTGATGTAGCAAAATATGGCACAGTCGTCCGAGGGACGCCCAAGATGAAGGAGCAAGTATGAGTAAGCCACTTCCGATCGAAGTTCGTAAAGTACCAATCAAGAATGTGAGTGATGCGAGCGGGTTAGAGGAACTCATCGATTCGGGCGTCATCGAAGCCGATCGCGTGATCGCAATCATCGGTAAGACTGAAGGCAATGGCGGCGTCAACGATTACACGCGCATCATTGCCGATCGCGCTTTTCGCGAAGTCCTTATCAAAAAGGGAACACGCAGCGCGGCAGATGCCATGCAGGTACCGATTGTTTGGTCAGGTGGAACAGATGGTGTGATCAGTCCGCATGCCACAATCTTCGCCACTATCGATCCTGCCAAGGCTGAGAAGACTGATGAGCCGCGCATCTCGGTGGGCTTTGCGATGAGCGAAGCTATTCTTCCTGAAGAAATTGGTTACATCGGAATGGTTAACAAGGTGGCTGCCGGAGTGAAGATAGCTATGGAGCGCGCTGGCATCACCGATCCTAAAGACGTGCACTACGTGCAGACAAAGACACCACTTCTCACTGTTCATACGATTCGTGATGCACATGCACGCGGCAAGGAAGTTTGGACCGAGCACACACACGAATCCATGGACCTTTCAAACGGCACCACTGGTTTAGGTATCGCTCTTGCTTTAGGAGAAATCAAGTCCGTGACCGACCCTGAAATCATGAAGAACCTTGAGCTTTACTCCAAGGTTGCTTCTTGCTCTTCTGGCGTCGAATTAGACCAAGCGCAAATCGTGGTTGTAGGCAACGTGCGTGGAATTGGCGGCCGTTACCGCATTGGCCATTCAGTTATGGAAGATGCTCTCGATGCAGATGGAATTTGGGCAGCCATACGCGATGCCGGAATGGATCTGCCGGAGCGTCCGCATTTCAGTGACATCAAAGGTCGCTTAGTCAACGTCTTCCTTAAGTGCGAAGTTTCACCTGGCGGTGTGGTCCGCGGCCGCCGTAACGCCATGCTCGATGACTCTGACGTGCATTGGCATCGACAGATCAAGGCAACTGTGGGTGGAGTAGCTGCAGCAGTTACTGGAGATCCTGCAGTCTTCGTTTCCGTATCTGCTGCTCACCAAGGCCCACCAGGTGGCGGTCCTGTCGCGGCAATCGTAGATATGGGCGCCAACTGAAGATCCCACAACTCTCTCCCGAGGCCGCGAGTGATGATGGCATCACTCGCGACTTCGTGAGTGATGCGTTGCAAGCGCGCGATATCTACGCGGTCACTGATGCGCTGGGTCGTTCACGAGTATTTGTGGCGTTGCTAGCAACGCTCATTTCGCGCAGCGACGAAGGCCTTGAACAAGAGAGTGAAATGTCCCTCGCCTGGATTGAACACGAGGGGGAGCGCATCCTGCCGGTTTTCACGGGCGTTGCCGAGTTGCTCGAATGGAATCCGCAAGCGCGTCCGCTGCGCGCGGAGACGGCCGAGGCAATAGCGGCCGCACTTGCCGAAGGCGCCATGGGGGTCCTGGTGAATCCCGCAAGAGGGGGGTTCTCCATCACTGGTGCTGCTGCGCGGTCTCTGGCCCTGGGTTACCGCCTCTACCCCGCATGGCAAGATCCGGCTATTGAGATGGCCCTCGAGCGCGCGCTTGAAGGAGAGCCAGTGGCGACTGCCTTCTTGAAAGAGCCCGGAGCCGAGGATGGGGTCGACCTGGTCGTGGTCCTCGTGATGGTGCCCGATACCGAGGTCGCGATCCGGGTGATGGAGAAATTAAGCGCAGATCCTGAGGTTACCGTTCGCTTGGAACGAGGCATTGACCTGGCTGTCCTGCCCGTTTTGGAGGGCTGAGGAACCTCAGGTACCCTTAGGGCAGATCAATCGAACTTTGGTTGGTTAAGACGCAAGTGGAGAGTTCTCCCACCTCGTACGTTACGGCGGACCTGGTAGTCGCAGTGAAAGCTGCTTCGTGGGCTCTTTGCGCGTGTCGCTAAGGGCCCTTTTTTTATTGCTTCAGCATTGAGTGCACCACCACTGGTCGCATCAGTATTGAAGTGCCGAAAGTGCCGACCATCTCACGAAGGAGTACGTATCAGCACTGAACCAAGGATCAATGATCGGATCCGCGTCCCACAGGTCCGCCTTGTGGGTGTGGAAGGAGAGCAGATCGGTGTCGTAGATATCGATGAAGCACTTCGCCTAGCTTTGGAAGCAGATCTCGACCTAGTCGAAGTTGCTCCTGACGCTGTGCCTCCTGTCTGCAAAATTATGGATTTTGGAAAGTACAAGTACGAAGCAGCTCAAAAGGCTCGCGAGGCTCGTAAGAACCAAACTCATATTGTGGTCAAAGAGATGAAGCTCCGTCCGAAGATCGATTCTCATGATTATGAGACCAAAAAGGGTCACGTAGTTCGGTTCCTTAAAGCTGGTGACAAAGTCAAGATCACGATCATGTTCCGTGGACGTGAGCAATCAAGGCCCGAGTTGGGTTACAAATTGCTTCAACGTCTCGCTGAAGATGTAGCAGATATCGCCTTTATCGAATTTGCTCCTAAGCAAGACGGTCGAAACATGGTGATGGTCCTTGGGCCTTCTCGTGGCGGTAAGCCTGCGAGTTTGCCTAAGTTAGTTACCGCATCAGCGCCCGCCTCAGCTGAAACAGTTGAAGCAGTAGCCGAAGAAGTAGTTGAGAGCAGTACCGAATAACTCGGCTAACCCAAGCCAGGCGCGAGCCACAGAAATGAACAAGGCGAAAGCCACAGAGACGAAGAGGAGTCAACGATGCCAAAGATGAAGACGCACAGCGGAGCGAAGAAGCGTTTCCGCGTCACCGGCAGCGGCAAGATCATGCGTGAAAAGGCGAACAAGCGTCACCTTTTGGAAGGTAAGTCCTCGCGTCGTACGCGCCGTCTCTCTCTTGATACTGAGGCAGCTGCCCCTAACTCTTACACCGCCAAGCGCATGCTTGGCCTCAAGTAATAACGCCCGCACACACAGAAGGAGTGAATTAGATGACACGTGTAAAACGGGCGGTCAATGCCCATAAGAAGCGCCGCACCACACTTGAGCGCGCCAGTGGTTACCGCGGACAACGTTCGCGTCTCTACCGCAAAGCCAAAGAACAAGTAACCCACTCACTCGTCTATGCGTTCAATGACCGCAAGGATAAGAAGGGTGACTTCCGTTCGCTTTGGATCCAACGCATTAACGCTGCAGCTCGTGCGAACAACATGACTTACAGCCGTTTCATCCAAGGGCTTAAGAATGCCGGGGTCGAAGTTGATCGCCGCGTTCTCGCCGACATGGCCGTAAACGATCCTGCTGCGTTCACCGTTCTCGTAGAGGTGTCTCGCAAGGCAGTCGTCCTCTCCTAGTTGTACGTTTACGCGTCAACAGATGTCACGGAACTAGATGTCACGAAACGTTGAACCGCCGACAAGTGTGCGCTCTGCACGCGTGTCGGCGGTTCGTTCTTTGTCGCGAAAGAGCGAGCGAGTAGCTTCCGGGCTATTCATTGCTGAAGGTATGCAGTCTGTGCGCGAAGCGTTGACATTTCAGGCAGAGTCGATCAAAGAGCTATATGCAACTGCCGAGATTGTTCGCGAGTTTCCGGTTCTTGAATCAGCCACCATCGTGAATGAAGATGTGCTGGCGGCTATGTGCGATACCAAATCACCACAGGGCGTGATCGCTGTCTGTGCGCTACCAATGGCGGGGCTTTCGGGGCATGCCGCTCCTCATGGTCGAGTGGCGATCCTTTCTAACGTGCGTGACCCTGGCAACGCGGGCACGATTATCAGAAGTGCAGATGCTTTCAACTTTGATCTCGTTATTTTCGCTGACGATTCAGTGGATCCATGGGCGCCCAAGGTGGTGCGCTCCGCCGCTGGTTCGCACTTCCATCTCCCTGTAGTTTCGGGTCCGTCAGTCGCCGACGCGGTGAAGTGGGCCCATCAGCAGGATCTGAAAGTCGTTGCTGCTGATCTCTCCGGATCTGAAGCAACTTCCGCAGCTCCCAGATCTGCTTGGCTCTTTGGCAACGAAGCGTGGGGGTTGACCCCGGAGTCGCTAGCCCTGGCAGATTCCGTGGTGCGCATTCCCATGGGCGGGAAGGCGGAAAGTCTCAATCTTGCTACGGCGGCAGGCATCATATTCTTCCTCGCCAGCCAGGCTCGTTGACTAGACTCCACTAAGAATTTCGATCGGAGGTGAATGATGTCTGCTCCCAATAAGAGTTACGACCCGGTTGAAGTCGCAACCCTGAAAGTCGAGTATCTCAAAGAAGTAGTTGCCGACGCCGTAGCGGCATTTGCCAAGGCCTCCACAGGTGATGAGTTGAAAGAAGCCCGTATTGCGCACGCAGGCGATCGTTCACCCCTGTCGCTGGCCAATAGAGAGATCGGCGCGCTTCCACCGGCGGCCAAGGCTGAGGCAGGCAAGCGCGTAGCGGCTGCCCGTCAGGAGATGAATGAGGCGCTTGCAGTAGCTCAAGAGCGTGTTGATAGTGCAGACGAGACCCGCGTCGTTGAAGAAGAACGCGTAGATGTGACTCTGCCAGTGCATCGGCGCCCGGTCGGTGCGCGCCATCCGCTCACCACATTGCGTGAACGTATTGCCGATCTCTTCATAGGTATGGGATACGAAGTAGCTGAAGGACCCGAGTTGGAGAACGAGTGGTTCAACTTCGACGCCCTCAATATTGGTCCAGATCATCCGGCTCGCTCGACGGCAGATACCTTCTATGTGGCACCCGTGGGATCAGGTCTCGTGATGCGCACACACACATCTCCAGTACAAGCGCGCACCATGTTGACCCAGCAACCGCCGATTTATGTCATCTGTCCTGGACGCACTTATCGCACCGATGAACTCGACGCTACGCACACTCCCGTGTTCGGTCAGGTAGAAGGATTGGTCATTGATCGGGGCGTCACCATGGCGCATCTCAAGGGAACTCTTGATCACTTTGCTACGTCCATGTTTGGCGAAGGCATTGTCACCCGTTTACGTCCAAGTTTCTTCCCATTCACTGAACCAAGCGCCGAAGTCGATTTAAAGTGCTTCCGTTGCAAGGGCTCTAACCCCACTTGCCGCACGTGTGGCGGTCAAGGATGGATTGAATGGGGTGGCTGTGGCATGGTCAATCCAAAGGTGCTCATTGCATGTGGAATTGATACAACGGAATTCTCGGGCTTTGCCTTTGGGATGGGTCTCGAGCGCACTCTCATGTTCCGTCACGGCGTCACAGACATGCGCGACATCGTCGAAGGCGACGTTCGCTTCACCACTGCTTTCGGAATGGAAATCTGATGAAGTTTCCCATTTCGTGGTTACGCGATTTTATTTCCCTTCCCGTTGATGTGACGGCTGACCAGGTTGCTGAAGCATTACTGCGTCAGGGCCTTGAGGTTGAGTCCGTTTCGCATCTGGGTGAGGATCTTGTCGGGCCGGTCGTGGTTGCCCGTGTCCTCACAGTCGAGGTACTGACTGAGTTTAAGAAGCCAATTCGATGGGTGAGCGTCGATGCTGGCGAAGGTGAACCGCGTTGGATGATTTGTGGTGCGCAAAACTTTCTGCCCGGCGATTTAGTGGTCGTGGTAAAGCCTGGCGCGGTATTGCCTGGTGGGTTTGCCATCACAGCGCGCGAAACTTATGGGCATACAAGTAACGGAATGGTGTGTTCCACCAAAGAGTTGGGGCTGGGCGAGGATCATTCGGGCATCTTGGTGCTTCCAGAAGGAAGCGCCCAGGTCGGCGACGATGCTATTGCTCTGCTCAACCTTAAAGACTCCGTCATCGATTTAGCTGTCACGCCCGACCGCGGCTATGCGTTGTCCATGCGCGGGATCGCACGCGAGGTGGCGACCGCCTTCAATTTAGATTTTGTCGATCCGGTAAATAAATATGAACTTACAAATCTCGCCACATCGATTCCGGCTGCTATTGAAGACCCTTCTGGCGCAGACCGTTTAGTTTTAAGCAGTGTTACCGGATGGGATCCATCTTCGCCATCGCCAGTATGGATGCAAAATCGCTTAGCGTTATGCGGAATGCGATCAATATCTTTGGCGGTAGATGTCACAAACTACGTCATGCTCGAACTCGGTCAACCACTTCACGCTTTCGACGCAGAAAAGATCACCGGGACTTTGCGAGTTCGCAGGGCGCAAGATGGCGAAAGCCTCGAGACATTAGATCATGTGAAGCGTTCACTTATTGGCGATGATCTTCTTATCGCTGATGACAACGGCCCACTTGCCTTGGCAGGCACCATGGGTGGCCTGGCCAGTGAGATATCAGAAAATACCAACTCAATTCTTCTCGAGGCGGCACACTTTATCCCCGCGGTCGTTGGTCGAATGTCACGTCGTCACAAACTCTCCAGTGAAGCTTCGCGCAGACTCGAACGCGGTGTCGACCATGAGCTTCCTTGCTACGCCTCCGCGCGTGCGATCCAGTTACTCTGTCAATTTGGTGGAGGAGTGCACGTCACCTCGATCGATATTGATCGCCGAACACCGACGTCGATGATCGAAATCGATCCAAGTTATCCTTCGCGTTTAGTCGGGTTTTCCTATTCGGCGCAGACTGTTGCGCAACATTTGCGGGCAGTGGGTTGTGTTGTCGAAGAGGGATCAACCTGGCGAGTGCAACCACCCTCGTGGCGTCCTGACCTCACGTTGCCTGAAGATTTGGTCGAAGAGATCGCGCGTCTCGAAGGTTACGAAAAAATCCCGTCTGTGCTCCTCACTCAGGCGTCGAGTCGTGGGCTCACTGATGCACAACGCACCCGTCGTCACGTTGGCCGCACCTTGGCGGAACACGATTTTGTAGAGACGCTGTCATACCCCTTTCACGGAAGTGTCGTGTTGGATCAAATGGGAGTCGCGGCAGAGGATTCGCGGCGCAACCTCATTGCGCTGGTCAATCCGATTAGCGAAGAGGAGCCTTTCCTTCGCACGACTCTGCTGCCAGGTCTCTTCGCGACTTTGAAACGAAATCTTGGACGCGGGGCTAAGCAAGTTGCACTCTTTGAAATGGGTTCACTCTTCTTCTCTGAAGATTTCAAACCTACGACCACGGCTGGTGTAGACCGCGCCCCGTCCGTGCAAGAGCTTGAAGGTTTGATGCGTTCCATTCCTCGTCAACCTCAGAGCGTTGCTGGTGTCATTACGGGTGCACGCGAGAGTGAAAGTTGGCAGGGCAAGGCGCAACTGACCTCATGGAGTGACGCGATTGCTATAGCGCGCACGGTAGTAGAAGCAGTCGGCGCACAAGTCGATGTGCGGGCCGCGGAAATGGCTCCCTGGCATCCTGGACGTGGGGCAGGTATTTATGCCGACGGGGTACTCGTGGGATATGCCGGAGAGATACATCCACGAGTTCTCAAAGCAGTCGACTTGCCCCCACGAACCTGCGCATTTGAAATTGACCTCGATCTTTTAGGAAGTTCCAGATCGCGAGTAGCACCTCTTTTCTCCACCCAACCGCCGGCTATTCAGGATGTGGCTTTGATTGTGGCAAATTCAATTCCGGCCGCTGAGGTGATCTCCGCCCTGAAGAGCGGGGGCGGGAGTGAGTTGGAATCTATTGAGCTCTTCGACCGCTATGAAGGCGAACCGATACCGGCAGGCTCCATTTCGCTCGCTTTCACGCTCACTTTCAGGGCTCCAGACCGCACTTTGACCGGCGAAGAGGTCGCTGTCATGCGCGCTAGCGCCGTCCAAGAGGCGATGAAGTCGTGCGGAGCGACCCTCCGAGGTTAGTTATTATTATGCATCTATCTGCATAATCATGTAGAATGGCCCCATGAAAATGAGGGCCAATATCGCAGGTGCCAGCGGTTATGCCGGTGGTGAGTTGCTCCGGCTACTTGCAGATCATCCAGAGATCGAGGTGGGCCTCGCGGCCGCCTCAAGCAACGCTGGAGAGCAGATCACGACCCTCCATCCGGGCCTTCACCGCTATGCGGGTGAGCGTTTCGTGGCCGCCGAAGATCCAACTTTAGGTGAATGCGACATTCTCTTCACGGCGCTCCCGCATGGTGCGTCCGCTGCGTTGGTGAGTGCCCACTCTGGCATTTCGAAGGTAGTAGATCTCGGTGCTGATTTTCGTCTTGCGAATGCAAGTGCCTGGAAAGAGTTCTATGGGGGCGAGCACGCAGGTACGTGGACGTATGGTCTTCCTGAGATGCCCGATGCACGCGCGCGCATTAAGGAAAGTACGCGCATTGCCAATCCTGGTTGTTATGCAACTGCAATCACTCTTGGAATTGCACCTCTTTTAAGCGCCGAACTTGTGCACCCTGAAGGAATTGTGGTCGTGGCCGCATCAGGAACTTCTGGTGCTGGTCGTTCGGCCAAAGTAAATCTGTTGGGTAGCGAAGTCATGGGATCAATGTCGGCTTACAAGGTGGGTGGCGTCCATCAACACACACCTGAAATCGAACAGACTCTCGCTCACGTCTCTGGCAATAAGGTATCGCTGACTTTTACGCCGCTCTTGGCGCCCATGTCACGCGGAATTTTGGCGGCTATCACAGTACGAATGAACGGAAAACATCACGTGGACACTCTGCGATCGGCCTTTGATCGCATGTACGCGGAAGAATTATTTATTCACATGGTCGATGGGCAACCAGCCACATCTTCTGTTTATGGATCGAACAATGTGCACATCGCAATCGAATCAGATGTACGTGTCGGCCATGCAGTGATCACTGTTGCTTTAGATAATTTGGTGAAGGGCGCAGCCGGACAAGCAATTCAAAATGCGAACATTATGTGTGGGTTTGCCGAAGATAGCGGCTTGAAAGGCCAAGGTATCGCACCATGAGCGTCACTTTTGCGAGAGGTTTTCGAGCCGCAGGGGTGGCGGCCGGACTCAAGAAGAGCGGTAATAGAGATGTTGCCATCGTGCACAACCTTGGCCCCGTCTTCGCGGCAGCCGCTCAGTTCACCTCAAACCGCGTAAAAGCTGCCCCCGTAAAATGGAGTGAGCAAGTCATCGTCGACGGTCGTGTCGATGCTGTATTGCTCAATTCCGGTGGCGCAAACGCATGCACAGGGAGTGCTGGTTTTCTCGACACTCACCGAAGTGCAGAGTTTGTTGCCGAAGCGCTCGGTGTTTCAGCATCAGATCTCGTTGTGTGCAGCACAGGTCTCATTGGCGAACGCCTCCCTATGGATCTCTTGCTAGCTGGCGCTGCAGACGCGGTGGCGGAGCTAGCCGCCGAGGGAGGCCCGAATGCTGCTTTAGCCATCATGACGACGGATACCAAGCCCAAGATGGCAACTTCGGAATTCGGTGAGGTCCGCATTGGTGGGATGGCTAAAGGTGCCGGGATGCTTGCGCCTTCTTTGGCCACAATGTTGGTAGTAATTACCACTGATGCTCTGCTCGACACCACCCAACTTGATATGGCATTGCAAGATGCGTGCAACACCTCATTCAATCGTTTGGACTCCGACGGATGTCAGTCCACTAACGACACCGTTTTGTTAATGGCATCAGGTGCATCGGGGGTGGCGCCCGATTTGGCGGAATTCACTAGAGCTCTATCCGAAGTTACGATGAGCTTGGCGCTGCAATTGCAATCAGACGCCGAAGGAGTCTCCAAGGAAGTCTTCATCACGACAATTCATGCTTCATCAGTGGCAGATGCCGAAGAGGTCGGGCGCGCATGTGCTCGCAATAACCTATTGAAATGCGCATTGCATGGTGAAGATCCCAATTGGGGGAGAGTGCTTGCTGCGGTGGGAACGACCTCTGCGCTCTTTGACCCTGATCGTATCGATGTATCAATGAACGGCGTCACTATTTGTCGCGATGGTGGCATTGGGGATGACCGTACTTTGGTTGACCTCTCCGGACGTAAAATCGAAATTGTTATTGACCTACGGGCTGGATCTGAGAGCGCGACGATCATGACGAATGATTTGACTGCGGAGTATGTGCACGAGAACTCGGCCTACTCCTCATGATCGTTATCAAATATGGCGGTAACGCCATGACCGATTCCGCGTTAAAGCACTCCTTCGCAGCCGAGGTGGTCGCCCTCAAGCACGAAGGCTTATCTCCTGTGGTGGTCCATGGCGGCGGACCACAAATCTCATCAATGCTGAAGCGACTTGGACTCGAGGGCGAGTTTCGTGGCGGATATCGCGTCACGACTCCTGAAGTTGCTCAGGTGGTACGCACCGTACTTGCGGGAGAGGTACGCAGTGAAGTGGTTGCATTAATTAACTCGGCAGGTGGCGCTGCGGCTGGGTTGGGTGGCGATGACGGTGGTCTCTTTCTGGCTGCCAAGCGCACGGTTCAGATCGACGGAGAGCCCACCGATATTGGCTTGGTCGGTGATGTTGTTTCGGTAAACACCAAGATCATTCATACGCTCATCGCGGATGGATTCATTCCGGTTGTCTCTTCTTACGCAAGCGACGCGTCTGGGCAAGTGTTGAATGTAAATGCTGACACTGCTGCTGGGACGCTCGCCGGCGCTCTTAACGCATCTTCACTCATCATGCTCACCGATGTCTCTGGCCTCTACACAAATTGGCCTGAGCAGGATTCATTTGTTTCATCTATCTCTGCCGCGGCTGCCAAAGAGTTGTTACCAACCCTCTCTGAAGGCATGGTGCCAAAGATCGAGGCGGCACTCAATGCCATCAACGCGGGCGTACGAGAGGTGCGAATCGTCGATGGACGTACGCCTGGAATTGTTCATCTAGCACTCTCGGGGCAAGCTGGAACGGTGATCTCATGACGCAGTGGAATGAAGTCATGCTCGACAACTATGGGACTCCATCACTTGAACTTGTTCGCGGAGAAGGTATGTATCTTTTCGATTCGAATGGAAAGAGATACTTAGATTTCTTAGGTGGGATAGCAACTAGCCTTTTAGGCCACGCGCATCCTCAAGTAATTTCGGCCGTCACGAAGCAGATTTCAACACTAAGTCACGTCAGCAATCTCTACGCGCATCCGACAGCGCTTCAGTTGGCGGCGAAACTTTCACACATGACCGGTGGTGGGCGCGTCTTCTTTTGTAACAGCGGGGCAGAGGCAAACGAGGCGGCTATCAAGATCTCAAGACTCACTGGGAAGGGTCGCATCATTGCAACTGATGGTGCCTTTCACGGCAGGACCATGGGGGCGCTCTCCCTCACCGGACAACCCACAAAACGGGCTCCTTTTGAGCCTCTGGTGCCCGGTGTCACGCACGTTCCATTTGGAGACCTAGTCGCGATGGAAGCAGCGCTATCGAGTGGTGATGTAGCTATGGTGATCGTTGAAGCAGTTCAGGGTGAGGCGGGCGTCATCCTGCCGCCCGTCGGGTACTTGTCGGCGCTGCGTACTCTCACTACGCGCTTCGGAGCTTTGCTCGCATGCGATGAAGTACAGGGCGGTATGGGCCGCACCGGGAAGTGGTTTAGCTATCAGCATGAAGGAATCACCCCAGATATTGTCACCGTAGCCAAAGGTCTCGGCGGCGGATTACCGCTTGGTGCAACGATCGCAGTGACGCCAGCTGCACAACTCTTCACACCTGGTTCGCACGGCTCCACTTTCGGTGGAAACCCCACTTCTTGCGCTGCCGCATTGGCCACTATTGCCGTAATCGAATCTAACGAGATGCTTGCATCGAACGCACGGCTTGGGGGAGTGCTTATAGACGCTCTCGGCGTCATCGAGGGAGTTCGCGCAATTCGCGGAATCGGCCTTTGGATTGGAATAGATCTAGCAGATGCCCCTGCGCTAGTTAAGGAACTACAGAGTCTCGGGGTATTGGTGAATGCTGCGGGGCCGCACACGATAAGACTGGCTCCTCCTTACATCGTTACGGAAACTGAGATATCTGAATTTTCTTCGCTCTTTGAAAAGGCGATCAGAAAGGTAACGTCATGAGTATTCCCCACACCAAAACTTCGCGACGGGCAAGAATCGAGAGACTTGTCATTACGGGTGAAGTGCACTCACAAAGCGCTCTTGTGGAGCAGTTGAATGCGGAAGGTTTTGACGTAACCCAAGCTACTGTGAGTCGCGACCTCGATGAAATTGGCGCTGTGAAGATGAGGTCGGCAGACGGTCGACTCACTTACGCGATTGGCCTACCAAGTGTTGATGCCTCGCGCTATGAGGACCCAGTGACGCGTCTTTCGCGCATTGCTAATGAATTGCTCATCTCTGCCGAAGTTTCCGTTAACTTAATCGTTCTTAGAACGCCTCCGGGTGGCGCGCATCTGCTCGCTGGCGCTCTCGATAGAGTAGAAGTTCCACCGGGTCATCAACTTACTGAAATTCTCGGCACAGTAGCCGGCGACGACACGGTGCTGGTGATTTCCAAGCGTGCTGACGCGACTCCACTAAAGGATGCGCTACTTCGTTTGGCCGAAGGTGTCTTTATGAATGAAAGGAGCGCGGTATGAGCCACGGAAAACTTTGGGGCGGCAGATTCAATGAATCGGCATCCGATGCAATGGAAGCTCTTTCGCGCAGCGTGCATTTTGATTGGCGTCTTGCACCATATGACCTGCGTGGATCTATCGCGCATGCGCATATTCTGGAGAGTGCTGGTTTGCTCTCACCGGCAGAATCAAAAAGCATCGTTGCTGAGTTAAATTTAATGATCACGCAATTTCACGACGGCGTGCTTCTTCCACAATCATCCGACGAAGATGTGCACGGTGCGCTTGAGCGACTCTTGGTGGAACGCCTCGGTGAAGTGGGCGGCAAATTGCGCGCCGGTAGGTCGCGTAACGATCAAGTGGCGACGGATTTCCGACTCTTCCTACGCGATGCTGCAGCGCACGTCGTTCTGCAACTTTCTACTCTGGCCGATGCGTTCATCGTTCAAGCGGAGAAGCATATGCACGCTACGGCGCCCGGTTTCACACACCTGCAACATGCGCAGCCGGTCTCTCTCGGGCATGAGATTGCAAAGCACGCCCATGCGCTGCTTCGCGATATAGATCGACTTCAGGATTGGGATAAGAGAGCTGCTTACTCACCCCTCGGGGCAGGAGCGCTTGCTGGGTCCGCTCTTGAACTGGATCCGAAGCGGAGCGCACTTGAACTTGGCTTTACGGATGCCATCGCCAATTCAATCGATGCCGTGAGTGATCGCGATTTTGCAGCTGAGGCAGCGTTTATCTTTGCCTTAATAGGTGTTCACCTTTCACGCATCGGTGAAGAGTGGTGTCTATACGCCTCTAAAGAATTCGGCTGGGTCAATCTCTCAGACGCATACTCGACTGGTTCCAGCATCATGCCGCAAAAGAAGAATCCTGATGTTGCCGAATTGGCTCGCGGTAAAAGTGGTCGTCTGATCGGAAATATGGTCAGCATTCTTACGATGCTTAAAGGCCTCCCATTTGCCTATAACCGTGACCTTCAAGAGGATAAAGAACCACTCTTCGATTCGCTCGACACTTTGACGGTGCTGCTTCCCGCGATCACGGGAATGGTGCACACAAGTACCTTTAATGTAGAAGTGATTGCAGCGTCTGCTCCTACGGGTTATTCGTTAGCCACCGAAGTAGCTGACTGGCTCGTGGTGCGCGGTATGCCCTTCCGCAGTGCTCACGAAGTTGCTGGTGCATGCGTGCGCCAATGCGAAGTTTTAGGGATTGATTTAGATGAACTCTCCGATGCGCAGTTGGTGGAGATTCATCCCATGCTCACCCCTGAGGTTCGGCTGGTATTGCGAGTCGACGGAGCGATCGCCGGTCGATCGCGCTTTGGTGGGACAGCTCCTGCTGCAGTTTCCGTGCAGATTGCAGCTCTTAAGAGCGAAACTTCCAGGACTCGTGCCTGGGCAGAGTCAAAACTCGCCGCCTCACTCTGATCTCACCCCGTAGAATCGGGCGAAAGAATGGAGCAATAGTGAGTATGAGCGGTGCAGAGATCTTTCAGGAGTTTCGTTGGCGTGGGTTGATTGCCCAAAGCACTGACGAGGCTGCGCTCGTAGCGGCTTTCGATAAAGGCCCCCTCACTGCATATATCGGCTTTGATCCCACCGCCCCCAGCCTTCACGTAGGTAATTTGGTGGTCCTTCTTGTTCTGCGCCGCCTACAGATGGCCGGCCACCGCCCGATTGCATTAGTGGGCGGAGCTACGGGCCTAGTAGGGGATCCAAGTGGGCGCTCCGCTGAGCGCACGCTCAATGATGAAGAGATTGTTGAACAGTGGGTTGCCCGTATTCGTCTGCAACTCGAGCGATTTCTTACTTTCGATGAATCGCCTACTGGTGCACTCGTGGCCAATAATTACGACTGGACCAAAGATATTTCTGCGCTCGAATTTTTGCGCGATATCGGTAAACACTTTTCAGTAAATCAAATGCTTGCAAAAGATTCTGTTTCTGCGCGCCTTGAAGGCGGCGGTATTTCCTACACTGAGTTCTCTTACCAGGTCTTGCAATCCCTTGATTACCTTGAGCTTTATCGTCGACACAATTGCGTTTTGCAAATGGGTGGTAGCGATCAATGGGGAAATATCACCGCAGGACTCGATCTCATTCGCCGCGTGGATCAGGGGAGTGCGCATGCTCTTACTGTTCCGCTTATGACCAAGGCAGATGGCGGAAAATTCGGTAAAACTGCAAGCGGAACGATTTGGCTCGATCCGGAGATGACTTCTCCGTATGCGTTCTATCAAAATTGGATCGCCACCGATGATCGTGATGTGGTGCCCTATCTCAAGATCTTGACCTTCCTTTCGCAAGAAGAGATTGCCGCACTCGCCGCCCAAGTAGAGAGCGCACCTGAACGCAGGGAAGCCCAGAAGGCGTTGGCACGTGAGCTCACCACCCTGGTGCATGGCGCAGACCAATATCAGCGAGTAGAGCAAGCCTCACGAGCGCTCTTCGGCCAAGCAGAGTTGAGCGATCTCGACGGTGCCACCCTGGCTGGCGCGCTCTCTGAAGTACCCCGAGCGACCATTGCGGCGGGGGAGATGCCCACGCTTATTGATCTCATGGCCCTTACTGGCATTGTGGATTCGAAATCGGCTGCCCGGCGGGCCATCCGCGAGGGTGGGGCTTATCTGAACAACGTGAAAATTACTGATGAAGCCTTCACGCCCACCTTAAATGACCTGGTCGGGGATCGATTCCTGGTTCTGCGCCGAGGAAAGCGCGAAATCGGGGCTGTAGAAATCGCCTAGTTCGAGGTCTTCATCGATTTCCGGAATGAAGCGGTACTCACTGTAAAATCCTTATTTATAAGGGGTTTTTGGGGTACGACACCACCCGATTAGGTGTTCTTGGTCGAACCTCGTAGTATGAACCAAGTCGAGAAACGGACAGCAAAATGGCCGTTCGACCGCCCCAAATTTGGATGCGAAATCAGGTCAATTTGACCCTAGATGAACATCCGGCTAAGTTTGGAGAGTTGCCCCAAAAACGAGCGAAAGTTCGGGACTGGTGCGCATCCGTACCTTGAGAACTCAACAGTGTGCCACAAGTCAATGCCAATTAACCTCGTCCTCGAGGGGCTACGTAAGTAGTGCTTTGAGGCGAAATTCCTTTGGTAAAAGACAGTAACTAAAGCTAGTTACGTCATTTGCCAGATCAAGCATCTATGGAGAGTTTGATCCTGGCTCAGGACGAACGCTGGCGGCGTGCTTTACACATGCAAGTCGAACGGTGAAGTTCCTTCGGGAATGGATCAGTGGCGAACGGGTGAGTAACACGTGGGCAATCTGCCCCTCACTGTGGGATAACTCCGGGAAACCGGGGCTAATACCGCATATGGAAACCTGGTGGCATCACCGGGTTTGGAAAGTTTTTCGGTGAGGGATGAGCCCGCGGCCTATCAGCTTGTTGGTGAGGTAATGGCTCACCAAGGCGACGACGGGTAGCCGGCCTGAGAGGGCGACCGGCCACA
>Ga0194059_1000315_pt1 | contig 23510 bp, 26 predicted proteins | sample SepL6211m_MetaG_FD_163426 | JGI IMG/M metagenome (GOLD analysis project Ga0194059, IMG submission 163426) | Anoxic zone freshwater microbial communities from boreal shield lake in IISD Experimental Lakes Area, Ontario, Canada - Sep2016-L626-11m | ecosystem: Environmental > Aquatic > Freshwater >... | reverse complement strand
CCGCTGGCTGTTACAGGAGTTGGTGGGTCCCCTGCTTTTTGGGATCGCGGCTTTCACAGCGGTTTCCCTATCGGTGGGTGTGGTTTTCGAGCTGGTGCGTCGGGTGGCCGAATCCGGCCTGCCACCGCAGGTGGCGGTCCAGGTGTTGATGCTCCGCTTACCTGGATTTCTGGTTCTGGCCTTTCCCATGGCCACCTTGATGGCCACCCTGCTGGCTTACAGCCGGCTGTCGGGCAGCAGTGAGCTGACGGCCCTGCGCAGTGTTGGTGTGGGAACCACCCGCATGGTGATACCTGCCCTGGCCCTAGCCCTGGCCATGAGCCTACTTACCTTTCTTTTCAACGATCTCATCGTGCCCCGGGCCAATCTCGTCGCCAGCCAGACCCTGGAGCGAGCCCTGGGTAAGGCCGTTACGAATCAAAGCGGCGACAATATTCTTTATTCACGTTTCGGTCGTGTTAAGGAAGAAGAAAATGGCGATTCGGTAAGGCAGCTTACACAACTTTTCTATGCCCGTAAGTTCCGCGATGGAACCATGCAGGATGTCACGCTGATTGATTTTTCTAGGATGGGACAAAGGCAGATGTTGATGGCTAATAAAGGGCATTGGAACGAGGTTCAGGCCATGTGGGAATTCAGCGATGGTCGTATCATCAATGTCGATGAAAGAACTGGTTCCACAACTTCGGCGCGTTTTGATCGTTATCTTTATCCGCTTAGTCAGGACCCGGTTGAGATTGCTAAATTACCCACTGATGTCAGCACAATGACCGTGGGTCAAGCGCTGCGGGCCGAGCGTTTGCTGAAAGACGCTAACAATCTCAAGGAAGCCCGTCGGTTGAGAGTGCGGATTCAAGAGAAATTTGCCTTTCCGGCCATCTGTATGGTTTTCGGCCTCATTGGCAGCAGTCTGGGGGTACGTCCCCATGCCCGCACCAGTAGAAGCCAGGGCTTTGGCATCAGTGTGCTGTTGATTTTTGGCTATTACTTGATGTCTTTCATCGTCAGTTCCCTTGGCGTTACCGGAACCTTGACCCCCTTCCTCGCCGCTTGGTTACCGGTCATGGTCGGCTTGGCCAGTGGGGGTGTCCTCCTGCGCCAGGCCAGTCGCTAAGGCCTGCGGAAAGGCAGACTGGATGCACTTCTCCTTCTCCCGGTGAACGATCCCGTAGTCGGCCTCGCCTTGGCCGCCTTCGCCCTGCTTTTGCTTGTGCTTCCCCTCTCCTTCTGGTCCATCAGTGGTGGTGGCTCCAACCGTTGGGTGACCTTGTTGGTGGCGGCTGCCAACCTTTGCCTCACAGCCCAGCTGGTGCTGCGCTGGTGGGATTCCGGCCATTTCCCGATTAGCAATCTCTACGAATCTCTTTGCTTTCTGGCCTGGGGCTGCACCCTCACCCAGCTCCTGGTGGAGCGGGCCTGGCCGAGCCCCCTAGTGCCGGCGGCAGCCACCCCCATGGCGCTTGGCTGTGTCGCCTTTGCCAGCTTTGCCCTGCCGGATCGTCTGCAGGAGGCTTCCCCGTTGGTTCCAGCCCTGAGGTCCAGCTGGTTGGTGATGCACGTCAGCGTGATCATGCTGAGCTATGCCGCACTCCTGGTCGGCTCCCTGCTGAGCGTCGCGGTTTTGTTCACCGATCGCGATCAGGCCCTGGAACTGCGCAGCAGTTCGATTGGCAGTGGTGGGTTTCGCCAGGCCCAGCTCAGCAGTGATGGACCTGGGGCCATGAGCTTGAGCAGTAGTGATTTTCGGATCAGTGAACAGCTGGATAGCCTCAGTTATCGCACCATCACGGTGGGTTTTCTGCTCCTATCCGTGGGCCTGGTCAGCGGTGCCGTCTGGGCCAATGAAGCTTGGGGCAGTTGGTGGAGCTGGGATCCCAAGGAAACCTGGGCCTTGATTTGCTGGCTCGTTTATGCGGCCTATCTCCATACACGCCTGATCCGTGGCTGGCAAGGCCGCCGGCCAGCATTGGTGGCGGCCGCCGGCCTTGTGGTGATCGCCGTTTGCTACATCGGGGTCAATCTGCTCGGAATTGGCCTGCACAGCTATGGCTGGTTTTTTGGCAGCTGATGACCCTCATCGTCCCTTGGACACCAATGGCTTTGGGAGTCGGTTTTTGATCCGGCGGCGCAGCTGCCGGCTCCAACCGATAGCGGCAGCGACACCCAAGCCGGACACTGGGGCTGGCACAGGAGCTGGTTGATAGACGGCTTGATAAATGCGCTGGCTAAAGATTTCATGACCGGCTGTTGTGGGATGGGTACCATCCCAGTAGAACCAGTCCTGGGCTACACCACCTACATTGTTGACACAATTGGCGTCATAGAGGCACCTAGTTGTCACATTCGTAAAGCCGAATAGAGAAGGATTTTTAAGAATTTCCTGTTGTACATCGTCTGTTTGGAACTGGATAATGTCAAGCTCTGGCCGTTGGAAGCTCAAAAGATTCAGGTTGTATTGCAGTAGGTCGTTGAAGCCGGTGGAAAGCTGGTTTAACAGAGGTTGCTGGGGCGTGCCTGAGAATTCGGGGGTGTCGCCGATGAAGGGACTGTTTGGCACTAAAAAGTGGCGTGCCCCGTAGGTGTTAGCCAGCTCAGTGATTGTCCCGACAATATTGCTGACGGCGTTGCTTACAACAGCTGGATAGCCTCCTGGTGGGGCAAGGACGGGGCCTGGAGTGCCGGCATAGGTGCCAGCCAGGCTATTTGGCGCTGAATTATTATACCAAAATAGGTCGTTCGGAAAAAACCAGACAGAAAATAATGAAGTGTCTGGATCAAAAGTCTTGCCCTGACTGGCAAAGCTGTTGAGCTGCCAGGCGTTGCCCTTCTGGCTGTAGGCGCTACTCAATCCGGCTGAAATGACCGCCGGATTGAGTTCTAGATAGTTTTGCAGCCCTGAGCTGCTGCCACCAATCGCATAATTAGTCCCTTGCTGGCCAGGACTGAGGGAGTTCTTAAACGTGGTATTTCCCGGGTTGAAGGTTTACCAGAGATATTCAACGGCGACGGGCCCGTTGCTGTATCGCCCATCGTAATAAGGCGCTGGTGGAAACGTAAATCCAAGGGCATTCTGGCTAACGGACTTACTGTTGCCATTGTCGGAAAGACTGTCTCCAAAGGAAAACAGCTGGCTCAAGCTGCTGATCCCGGCTTTGGCCGGCATCATTCCCAATGGGGTATGAGCACAAAAAGCGACCAAGCTGAGGCCCATGGCCAAGCCTGATCGACGAGGTGCGGAGAATTTCATCGAGGATGGGAAATCATTGACATTGAAATGACTCCCATCCCCAAAAGTAAAAATCAATCTAATTTCTTTAGATTGATATGCCTATTTTTCGCCTTATTTGCCGATTTTTAAACCAAGGCGGGCTGGGGCTTCCGGCTGTTGCGGATTCCGGTGATTGCTTCGGCATAACTGGGTTGGTTGAACACGCCGGAGCCACTCACAATGGCGTTGGCACCTGCCTCGATGACTTGCCAGGCATTGCTCGCCTTAATTCCTCCGTCGACTTCGATCCAGGGATCCAGTCCCCGTTCATCACAAATCCGACGCAAATCGCGGATTTTTTGTACTTGATTTTCGATAAAGCTTTGGCCACCAAACCCAGGATTGACACTCATGATCAGCACTAGATCACAGAGTTCAAGGCAATATTCCAGCGTGTCCAGTGGGGTGCTGGGGTTGAGCACAGCCCCAGCCATTTTGCCCAAGTCTTTGATCTGGGCCAGATTGCGGTGCAGGTGGGGACAAGCCTCCACCTGCACACTGATGATATCGGCGCCGGCTTTGGCAAAATCGGCGACATATTTCTCAGGTTCCACGATCATCAGGTGCACGTCCAATGGCTTCGTGGTTACGGGACGCAGGGCCTCCACAATCAAGGGTCCGATGGTGATGTTGGGCACGAAGCGTCCATCCATCACGTCCACATGGATCCAGTCGGCGCCTGCGGCATCCACCGCCCGCACGTCCTCGCCAAGGCGCGAGAAATCGGCAGAAAGAATTGAGGGTGAAATCACCAGGGGCTTGGTACTCATGGAGGCCACCGGGGCAGAGGGGGGAGGCGATCCTAGGGAATCGACCCTGGCCCTACGGCTTCTCGTGGTCCTGGGCCCGTTTTCTTCTGGTCGCCGTCTCCGCTGATACGATCATCCGGCTTCAGGAAACGGAAGTGGGTGGTCAGCGCGCTGTAGCGAAACCCGTTTAGCCGCGGCGATGGTTCCCCATGGCCCCTACCCTCTCGATCCTTTCTTTTTCTGCCAGCCCCCTATCCCCCGCCCGACCGTTGTGGATCGCACCCTCATCCAGGAAATTCTTGAGGTCGTTGAACAGGCCGCCATCGCCTCGGCCCACCTCACCGGCTTGGGCATGAAAGACGAGGCCGACGCTGCGGCAGTTGAGGCGATGCGTGAGCGGATGGGCCAGATCCAGATGCAAGGTCGCATCGTCATTGGCGAAGGGGAGCGGGACGAAGCCCCCATGCTTTACATCGGTGAGGAAGTCGGCAGCGGCACCGGTCCTGGGGTTGATTTCGCCGTTGATCCCTGCGAAGGCACCAACCTGTGTGCCAATAACCAGGATGGCTCGATGGCGGTGCTGGCCGCATCCGACCGGGGTGGACTCTTCAACGCTCCTGACTTTTACATGAAAAAACTGGCGGCTCCTCCGGCCGCCAAGGGCAAGGTGGATATTCGCAAGTCCGCAACAGAAAACATCGCCATCCTCAGTCAGGCCCTGGGTTTAGCCCCTAGCGAGTTGGTCATCGTTGTCATGGATCGGGCCCGGCACAAGGACCTGATCGCTGAAATCCGTGCCACCGGCGCCCGGGTCAAACCCATCAGTGATGGGGACGTCCAGGCCGCCATCGCCTGTGGCTTTGCCGGCACAGGTACCCATTGCCTGATGGGCATCGGTGCCGCTCCTGAGGGTGTCATTTCCGCGGCAGCGCTTCGTGCCCTTGGGGGCCATTTCCAGGGTCAGCTGGTTTATGACCCTGCCGTGGCCCAGACCAAGGAGTGGGAAGGACTCACCCGGGAAGGCAATCTGGCGAGGCTCGCCGAAATGGGCATCACCGATCCCGACAAGATCTACGAAGCCGATGAACTGGCTTCCGGGGAGAACGTCGTGTTTGCCGGCAGCGGCATCACCGATGGTCTGCTCTTCCATGGTGTGAAGTTCGAGAAGGACTGTGTGCGCACCAGCAGCCTGGTGATCAGTACCCTGGATGGCACGGCCCGGTTCACCAATACGGTGCACATCAAGCCAGGGGCCCAGAGCATCGCCCTGCGCTGAGCGGACACCGCTACTCCATGCACATCGCCGTTGTCGGCCTCAGCCACCGCACCGCTCCCGTGGAAATCCGGGAACGGTTGAGCATCCCTGAGCAGACCATGGAGGTCTCGCTGCAGGCGCTGCGGGCCGACGAGCAGGTGCTTGAGGCTTCGATCCTCAGCACCTGTAACCGACTTGAGATCTACGCCCTACTCCGTCATCCCGAGCAGGGGGCCCAAGCCGTAGGTTCTTTTCTGAGTCAGGTATCAGGTCTACCGATCGATGATCTGGCCCCCCACCTGTTCACTTACCACCATGAAGATGCAATTTCCCATCTTTTAAGGGTGGCGGCGGGTCTGGATAGTTTGGTTCTTGGGGAGGGCCAGATTCTCTCCCAGGTTAAAAAGATGGTGCGACTGGGCCAGGAGCATCGTTCCGTCGGTCCCATTCTGAACCGCCTGCTGAATCAGGCGGTGAGTACGGGCAAAAGGGTTCGTACGGAGACGAACCTCGGCACGGGAGCCGTTTCGATCAGTTCTGCGGCTGTTGAACTGGCCCAGTTGAAGTTGGGCCAGGCCAGAGGTCTTGATGAGTTGGTACCCCTGGATCAGGAACAGGTGGCCGTGGTCGGAGCGGGTCGCATGGCACGGCTGCTCCTGCAACATCTAAGTGCCAAGGGATGTCGTGGGGCGGTGATTCTGAATCGCACTGTGGCGCGCGCCGAGGCCCTGGCCACCGACTTCCCTGCCCTTCCGGTCCAATGTCGTCCGCTGACCGATCTGGACCATTGCCTGAGCACCTGCTCGCTCGTCTTCACCAGTACGGCGGCGGAAGAACCGGTGATCACCGGATCCCGTTTGGTTGGATTGAATCGGCGTTCCAGCTTGATGTTGATCGACATCGGTGTCCCCCGCAATATCTCAGCTGATGCTGGGGAGCTGCCAGGTGTTGAAGCCTTCGACGTCGATGATCTTCAGGAGGTCGTGGCCCGTAATCAGGAAGCGCGACGGGAAATTGCCGCCGAGGCGGAGGGCTTGTTGCAAGAAGAGTCTCGCCTTTTCCTGGAATGGTGGGACGGTCTCGAGGCGGTTCCACTCGTGAATTGCCTACGGATGAAGATGGAGGACATCCGTGAGCAAGAATTGCAAAAGGCACTCAGTCGCATGGGTCCTGATCTTTCCGTCAGGGAACGCAAGGTGGTGGAAGCCCTCAGCAAGGGCATCATCAATAAGATTCTTCACACTCCTGTGACCCGTTTGCGGTCACCCCAAGCCCGAGCCCAGCGCCACAATGCCATGAAGGTGCTGGAGGATCTTTTCGAACTCTCGGATGATCCCGAAAACCAATGACCTTTTTTTTCAAGGTCCTGTCCGTCGTTAGCCCCTTGCATCGAAGTGCTGCTGTGGCTAGCCAGAATGGCCTCCGTTCCTCTACGTTTTTCTCTTCAGGAGTGGGTACTTGACCAGCATGAAACGGGTTCTGGCGATTATCCTTGGAGGCGGAGCGGGAACACGCCTCTATCCCCTCACTAAGATGCGTGCCAAGCCAGCTGTTCCCTTGGCTGGTAAATATCGATTGATTGATATTCCCATCAGCAACTGCATCAACTCAGAGATCAACAAGATCTATGTGCTGACGCAGTACAACAGTGCCTCGCTTAATCGTCACCTGACGATGAGTTACAACCTTTCTGCTGGTTTTGGCCAGGGTTTTGTCGAGGTTTTGGCTGCTCAGCAAACCCCCGATAGTCCAAGTTGGTTTGAGGGTACTGCCGATGCTGTCCGTAAGTACCAGTGGTTGTTTCAAGAGTGGGATGTTGATCATTATCTGATCCTTTCCGGGGATCAGCTTTATCGAATGGATTATTCGAAGTTTGTGCGTCATCATATTGAAACCGGTGCCCATCTCAGTGTGGGTGCACTGCCTGTCGATGCTGCCCAGGCAGAAGGTTTCGGATTGATGCGCACCAACGCCTCCGGTCGCATTGAGGAGTTCCGTGAAAAGCCCAAGGGCGATGGCTTGGAAGCCATGCGGGTTGACACTTCGGCTTTGGGTCTCTCGGCAGAGCAGGCCATTAAGCGCCCCTTTCTGGCTTCGATGGGAATCTATGTATTCAGTCGTGAAACCCTCTTTGATCTGCTCAATGCCCACCCGCAGGCGACGGATTTTGGCAAGGAGATTATTCCTGCTTCACTGGCCCGGGGTGACAACCTGCAAAGTTATCTCTTTGATGATTATTGGGAAGATATTGGTACCATCGGGGCCTTTTATGAGGCCAATCTTGCCTTAACAGCCCAGCCCAATCCAGCGTTCTCATTTTATGATGAACAATTCCCTATCTATACGCGACCTCGCTATCTCCCCCCGAGTAAATTACAAGACGCCCAGGTCACCGAATCGATCATCTGCGAGGGCAGCTTGCTTAAGGCCTGCACCATCCACCATTGCGTGCTTGGGGTCCGTAGTCGGGTAGAGGATCAGGTCGTACTTCAGGACACGTTGGTGATGGGGGCCGACTACTTTGAGTCCATGGAAGAGAGGCTGATCCTGCGGGAGCGGGGTGGGATTCCCATCGGTGTGGGCCGGGGAACGACGGTGAGGGGGGCAATTCTTGACAAGAATGTTCGCATTGGTCGTGAAGTGACCATTGTGAACAAGGATCGGATTGAGGAAGCGGATAGGCCAGAGCTTAATTTTTACATTCGAAATGGCATCGTTGTTGTCGTTAAAAACGGCAGTATTGCCGATGGCACAGTCATCTAAAATCAGCCCTTGGACAGCGCTTCCTGACAAAAGCTCTGGATTTAATCTCTGATCGCCGGACTTCGCCACACTGGGCCCAACCCCGTTCCAATCCAAACCAACTCCATGGGCAAGGCACATTTCGGACTGATCGGCCTTGGTGTGATGGGCGAAAACCTGGTGTTGAACGCTGAGCGCAATGGCTTCTCTAGCGTCGTCTACAACCGCACCTATGCCAAGACCGAGGAATTCCTCCAGGGGCGCGGTGCTGGTAAGGCCATCGTGGGCGCTGAAACCCTTCCAGAGTTTGTGGCTGCCCTTGAGAGACCCCGGCGCATCTTGATGATGGTCAAAGCGGGTCAGCCCGTCGACGACCTGATCGCCACCCTGGCTCCCATGCTTGAAGAAGGCGATCTGCTGATTGATGGCGGCAATTCGCTTTATACGGACACCGAACGGCGCGTTGCTGAACTGGAAAGCCGCAGTTTTGGTTTCATTGGCATGGGGGTATCCGGCGGTGCCAAGGGTGCCCTGGAAGGGCCCAGCATGATGCCGGGTGGCACCCGCTCCGCCTACGACGCGATTGAGAGCATGGTCAGCCTGATGGCGGCCCAGGTTGAGGATGGCCCTTGTGTCACCTACATCGGTCCTGGCGGTGCCGGCCATTTTGTCAAAACCGTGCACAACGGCATCGAATACGGCATTGAGCAGATTTTGGCCGAGGCCTACGACCTGATGAAACGGGGGGCTGGGCTCAAGGGCGACGCCATGGCCGATGTGCTGGGAATTTGGAATCAGACGGAAGAATTAGCCTCCTTCCTCGTTGAGATCACCGAGGTCTGTTTACGCACCAAAGATCCCGCTACAGGCGCCGATCTCGTTGAATTTATTGTTGATGCGGCGGGACAAAAAGGTACGGGTCTTTGGACCGTGCAAAGTGCTCTGGAGATGGGAGTGCCCGTCCCCACCATCTATGCCGCCTTGAACGGCAGGGTCCTGAGTTCACTCAAAAGCGAGCGGGTTGCTGCCGAGACGATTTTGACCGCTCCCCCTGTTAGCCCCTTCCATCTGGGCGATCCGTCCGAGGGGATGCCTGCCTTGCAGGATGCCTGCATTCTGGCTGCAATCGCTAGCTATGCCCAGGGGATGGCCCTTTTGCAGGCGGCCTCCCGCCTGCATGATTACAGCCTTGATTTCGCCGCGATTGCCCAGATCTGGAAGGGGGGCTGCATTATTCGTGCTCGGCTCTTACAACGCATCCAGGACGCCTATGTAGCCCAACCCGAACTACCCAATCTGATGGTTGACCCCTGGTTTGCCGAGCAGATCAACAGACGGATAGCAGGATTGCGCCAGGTGGTTGCGGAGGCTGCCCTGGCTGGCATTCCGGTGCCTTGTTTCAGTAGCAGTCTCGATTACATTGACAGCTATCGCACTGGGCGCCTACCCCAGAATCTGATTCAGGCCATGCGGGATTGCTTCGGCTCCCACACCTACGAACGCACAGATCAGCCCGGTAATTTCCATACCGAATGGTTGGGCTGAGCCTTCTCCTATCCCAGAGGCTTGCATGACTCGCTACCACCTGATTGTCGTCGAATCCCCCGGGGAGCTGGCCCAGCAGGCGGCCCAGGTCCTGGCCTCCCAGATCGATCTGGTGTTGGCTGAGCGCGATCGCGCCCAGATTGCCCTGGCCGGTGGCACCACTCCGGCGGCCACTTACCGGTTACTGGGTGACGAACATCTCCCTTGGGGACGGGTCGATGTGTGGTTGGGTGATGAGCGCTGGGTCGCCGCGGACGATCCGGCCAGCAATCTGGGCCTCCTCAAGGCGAGCCTGCTGGCCCGACCCCTGGCGGCCGGGGCCAGTCTTCACCCCGTTCCCACTGGTCTTGCCACACCCGAGATTGGGGCTGCGGCCTACGGCCAGGAGCTTGCTCAACTTTGTGTCGGTTCGCCTCCGCGCTTGGATTTGGTGCTCTTGGGGCTGGGCGATGATGGCCATACGGCCTCCTTGTTTCCAGGTACCCCTGCCACCACGGTGACGGATCAGTGGGTGACGGTGAGTGAAGGCAAAGGCATGGCGCGCATCACGATGACGGCCCCTTTGCTTTCCGCGGCCCGACAGGTGGTCTTTCTTGTCAGTGGCTCCGGTAAATGTGAGGCGTTGCGGCGTTTGCTGGATCCCCAAGAATCTCCCCAACGCACCCCTGCGCGGCTTGTTCAGCCCGAAACGGAAGTCATTGTTCTGGCCGATCAGGCTGCCGCCGGAGGTGCAAAGCCATGGTGATCGTCGAAGGCAACGGTTTCAGTGGCTGGCATGCGCTCAATGACACGATCATGGGGGGGCGCAGCCAGGGCACGACCAGGGTCAACGCCGAGGGCCTGACCCTGGAGGCTGAGGTGATTGAAACGGGGGGAGGGTTTGTCAGCATCCGGTCGCCCCTCTTCTCGCCTCCGCTGGACCTCTCGGCCTACGCCGGTCTCCAGCTTGATTTGTTGGGTGATGGCCGTCGCTACAAGCTGGCTGTGGCCTGCGCCGATGGCGTTGCCGGCCTGACGGAGCTGATCCCAGGTGGACTGCGTTGGGTGGCTGAATTTGGCACCGAGCCCGCAGGCCTGAGTCAGGTTGTGGTCCGATTCAGCGACCTGAGCGCATCGATCAGGGCTAAACCCGTCAACGCCCTGCCCTTGGGCTTGCCGTTGCATTTTGAAGCCTCACGCATCAATCGCCTGCAGATACTGCATTCCAAATTTGGCGATGATGGGGGCCTCAATCCGGGCTTCCGTCCTGGACCCCTGCAGATCCAACTGCGGGCGATCCACGCCATTGTCTAGTTTCATCTTGATGAATGCCGATCTGATTCAGTTGGTCGCGGCAGCTGCAGATCTTTGTCGCAAACCTTTTCGCCATGCCGTTTTAGCGCGAGATGCTGCCCCAGCCCCGGTGCTCGGCCAGGACAGCCTCGACTGTTGCCTGATCCTTCAGGTGCGCGATGCCGCCGGTGAGCGATGGCCCGAGGCTGATTTGGAGTTGGAGATTTATCAGAGCGGCCATGATCTGCATCTCACCCTGGCCTGGATGGCCGATGATGGGCGCCCGATTCTCTGGCAAGGCAGTCATCCCGTTTGGATGGATGGCCACACTGGCCTGCGTTGCGAGCGCCCCGAGGAAGGGGCGCCGTTGGAGGCCCTGGCCCGTCGCCTGCGGGCGCTGCTGGCTGGGTCCCAAGATGGGGGTTCCTGAATCACGCAAGCGTCATGGCCAGTAATGGCGTCCGTCCTTCTGGTTTTGTGATGGCACTCCAGCTCATGGGTCTGCTTTTGTTGGCCCTGTTGATGCTGTTGCCCTTGATTTGGTTACTTAGTACTTCTTTAAAGGGTGCCAACGAAAATATTTTTGCTTCCCCGCCCACCCTGTTGCCAGCCCAGCCAAGCCTGCAGGCTTACCAGCGCCTCTTCGCGGCCAATCCAATGGGCACTTACCTGCTCAACAGCACCATTGTCAGCGGCCTGGCGGTATTGGCGAATCTGTTGTTCTGTTCCTTGGCGGCCTATCCCCTGGCCCGGTTGCGGTTTGCCGGTCGTGGCTTGGTATTGGCCTTGGTTGTTGCCACGATTTTGATTCCATTTCAGGTGGTCATGATTCCTCTCTACCTACTGATGGTTCAGATCGGCTTACGCAATAGTCTCTGGGCTTTGATTTTGCCCCAGGCGGCGACTGCCTTAGGGATTTTCTTGCTGAGGCAGAGTTTTCTGGCCGTGCCGGTTGAACTTGAGGAGGCGGCCCGTATCGATGGTTGCAGTCCCTTAGGGGAATGGTGGAATGTCATGCTACCTGCAGCGAGAGCGGATCTGATTACCCTGGCTATGTTTGTATTTATCGGTACCTGGGGTGATTTTTTGTGGCCTCTGATTATTATTGATGATCCCAGTCTTTATACCCTGCCCCTGGGTTTGCAGCAACTTTCCAGTAGTTTTTCCCTTGATTGGCGTTTGGTTGCCGCAGGGGCGATAGTGTCAATCCTACCAGTTTTATTGGTTTTTGTCGGGTTGCAGCGCTATATCCTTCCCAGTGCCACTGCCGATGCGGTCAAGGGGTGAAAGGCCTGGGCTGGTCCTATGGAGTGGCCAGGCTGCTGCCCAGGTTGGCGGGCGGCTTTTGCAGGGTACGGGGGGTGATGGCCGAGGGAAGTCTCTCGGGCATGTTAGGAACGGGAACCATGTAGGGCATGCGCTTACCCGTGGTGGTCGGTGCCATTGGGGCTGAACTTCGCGCCGGGTTGGCTTGCTGTAGCAGGCGCAACTGCCGTTCCTGAGTTTGACGCAACTCCAGAGACTGGAGTCGATCGTTTTCGGCCTCCAGGGTCTGGAGTCGATCGGCCATCGCCCGGAGTTGTTCCTGCAGCTTGAGGGACTGGTCAGTACCTCGGCTGGTTTCCAGGGCGCGAATTCGCTGATTGAGATGTTGAAGGCTATGGCCGTTGTCACTGGTCTTGATGGCGAGCCAGTAACCCATCAATGCCAGGAGCCCGGTGAGGCCGATTTGCAGAAACTTCAACCAACTACTCGGTGGCAGCCGCCTACGGATCTCTTGCTCACCGTAGGGGTCGGTGTTGGGGTTGGGCTGGAACATGCCGATGGTCCGAACAGGGACACGCTAAGGGCATTTTCAACCACGCACCCCCTGGGCGATGTTCAGGTGGCGCCTGGCTCCGGCCAACAATTCGGCCACGGTGGCGTTGTAGACCTCCTCGGCCTCTGCCCGGCTCCGGCCAATGCAAGTCATGCCAAGTTTGCCAAATTCTGAGAGGCAGCCCAGCAGGTGGAAAACGCTGCCTCGCTGACGCACCGGGTCATAGTGGAGGCCTGCGGCCGCCACGATGTCGATCAGGTCGACCGGCAAAAGTCCTCGCAGGGCAGGGTCGATCAACGTGTCCGTGGCGTGGTAGTACAAGTTGCCGCCCCTAGGGGAGACATAGCGGCCGCTGATTGGGTCGAGTACGCCGCCACTGATGGCATTGAGGGCCATCGTCGGATGGGTCGTACCGCCTTGACGCAGATTGATCTCGATCGCTTTGAGCTCCCATCGTTCGCCCTGGCGTTGGGCCAGGGCATCGACAGCAAAGCGCTCCAGGGCCCCTTCTCCGGCCAGGGCTTCTCCAACTTTGAGACCCATTTCCATCAGTTGTTGCCGATAGGCCCCATCCGCTGGGAACCGACAGCCCTCGTAGGTCTGCCCCTGGGCACCCCCAAGGATCTGTTCGTGGGTGGAGAGCAGGCGCACTTCTCCTCCCGGAAGAATCGTTCCTTGCACACTGGGCGAACGCAGTTCATCACCCCCCTCCACCCAGGCCTCGACCAGGGCCCCTTGGCTGTTGAGGAGGGTTTGCCATTCCGGGGCCGGCATGGGTAGGTCTTCGAGGGCTGTGATCAGCCGTTGCTGCTTGTCCTGCTGTTGACATGCCGCCAACGCCAGCGGGGTCAAATCGAGACAGGCATTCCCCTCACCGCTGAATCCCTCATTGAGCTTCACGACGACGCGGGCGAGGGGCTGTTGTTCTTGCCACAGGGTTGCCGTCGCTTGCGCCAGGGCCGGCAGATCCCAGACCAGGGGACTACCGGCAGGATGGGGTAGGCCACAACGGGCAAATAACTGCTTGGAGCCCGCTTTGCTGCCCCACCAGCCAAGGGCCGGATCGGTGCCCAGCAGGGGAATCTGCAGGCGTTCGGATAGTTCTTTCTCTAATTCGGTGACGACATAGCAAATCAGTACACTTCGACCGGGTCTCATTTGCTCGGCAATGCGCTCCAGTAGTGCTGGGCGTTCGAGCAGTTTTTCAGTGAGGGGACGATCGGAAGCATCGTCGCAATCAAAAAGTTGCAGGCGCCTACGGGCATGGGAAGTGGGCACACCTGGCAGCAGTTCCAACACAGCATCGACGACCAGGTCCGGCAATAATTTGCTGGTTACGTAAACGGCCCTTACCCCTGGGTGGCGCAGGCGGATCAGGGCAAACAGTTGACGTTCTTCGTAGTGATGGGCCCCGGGGACCAGACTCATTTCGGCGCGATCCATCGTCAGGGAAGGAACGACACAAAGGTCGTAACCTTCGCCGTTGAACATCTGTTCCAGGCCCCACTCGGGTCGCAACTGGGCTTGCAGCTCCTTAAAGTTGAGTCTCATGCCGATGGTTCCCTGGTGGGCCTGGGAGCCCGTCCTTGCCATCCTGCAGGATGAGGTATCGCGGAGTTCCCCTCAGCCATGGCCCATCCCCCTGCTGTCACTCTGCTCGGATACCTGGCCGCCACGCTGACGACCCTGAGCTTTTTCCCCCAGGCGATCAAAACCCTACGAAGTGGAGACACCACAGCGATCTCCCTGAGGATGTATCTATTGCTCAGTGTTGGAATCGCCTGTTGGGGCCTTTATGGCTTCATCATCCATGATGGTCCCGTGATGGTGGCCAATGTCATCACCCTTTTGCCCGCCCTCGTGGTGCTCCAGCGCAAGATTAGTCAGATGCTTCACAGTCGCCAGTCGAGGCGAAACCAACCAGGATGATCCCAAGTCAGGCTCTGCTTGTGGCAGCAGGAGCCGTGCCGGGAGCCTGTCTGCGCTTTCTCCTGGTGAATCATCTGGCCGACCGTTTGCCCTCCAGGCCCTGGGGCACCTTGGTGGTCAATCTGCTGGCCTGTTTTGTCCTCGGGTGGATCCTTCCCGGTCTGCAGCGTCCCGGAGCCCCGCCTGGGGCCAGTCTGTTGCTCGTCACGGGTTTCCTTGGCAGTCTAAGCACCTTTTCCACCCTGATGGTTGAGTTGTTGACCGTCAGGGCCCCAGGACCCATGGTGAGGTTGGTGCTCATTTCCCTTGTTGGCGGCTCGCTGGCGTTGCTGGCGGGTCTGGCCCTGGGTCGATGAGTCAGTCGCCGCGGCCGAGGTCCGGTGGGGCTTATCCCTTGGCGAGAACAGCGTTGGGACCATTGCTTTCCGGTCTATTGCTTGTGGCCCTCGGAGCCATTCCGGGCAGCCTGCTGCGCTGGCTTGTGGACGATCTCACTGTGGTGAATCTGCTCGGTGCTTTTGTGTTGGGTTGGTTGAGCGCCACGGCCGCCGGCCGCCCACGGGCCTGGTTGTTGGTCGGGGGTGTGGGATTTTGCGGTTCGCTCACCTCATTCAGTGGCTGGATCCTGGAGCTGCATACCCGCATCCAGGCGAGCGGTTGGTGGGTAGCCCTGGCCTGGTGGTTCCTGGAACTGCTTGCTGGCTTGCTCTTCTCGGCCGTGGGAATGGGGCTGGGAGGGTGGATGCAAAGGCGGTGGCCACCGCCGCTGGGGGATCGCCTCAGGCGCTGAAGGCTTTGCGCGCCGGGATGGGATAGGCAATGCGCCGATGCCGCATCCGCTTCCAGACCCTTACGAAGGCACGGATCACCAGCTCAAGTTCGGCCCGACCAATGCCGCTGAGGGCGAGTTGGCCGTCGTTTTGGCGTGCTTCGACAATGCGGCGAACCATGGCGGCGGCTTCCGTTTCATTGGTTCCTGGCGGCAGGGAGCGCAGGGCGGCCTCGCAGCCATCGGCCATCATCAAGATCGCCGTTTCACGGCTGCGGGGAATCGGTCCGGCATAGCGGAAGCGGGATTCCGGCACGGTTGGGTCCCGCTCCCGTGCCTGATGCAGGAAATAGCCCATTTTCAATGTCCCCTGATGTTCTGGGATGAAATCCGACAGGGGTCGGGGTAGGCGATAACGCCGGGCCAGACGTAGACCCTCATCAACATGGGCCTGAAGAATGGCGGCGCTTGTGAGGGGGTCGTTGAGGGTTTCATGGGGGTTAAGGCCCTCTTCCTGGTTCTCGATAAACCATTGAGGACCATGAAGTTTGCCGACATCGTGATATAGGGCTCCGGTACGAATCAGATCCACATCCGCCTGGATGGCCCTTGCGCCCTCTTCGGCCAGGCCGCAGATCATCAGGGTGTGCTCAAAGGTGCCGGGAGCTTCGGTGGAGAGGCGCCGCAGCAGGGGCCGCTCCAGATCGGCCAGTTCCATCAGCCGAGCCCTTGTCAGCAGGCCGAAGAAACTTTCCATCAGGGGCGCCAACAGCAGGCCTGCCATCAACAGGCCACCAACCAATAGGGATTCGTTCAGCAGATCGCCGTTGCGGGGAAAACGACCCTCCTCCACCCCCCCAAAGCTGGCCAATTGCACGCAAAGCCATTGCAGGACCAAAGCCCCGGCCGGCAGCAGTACGGCCAGCTGCAGCAGCTGGGCGCGATTCCGTTGACGGCCAGCCAGGATGGTGGCCAGGGCAGCAAAAAGGGCGGCCACCAGGAGGCGACCTTCCAAAATGGGGGTCAAGGGGTAGGGCCAAAGCAAACTGCCTACCGCCAGCCAGGCGAGTCCGGCCATGGTGCCCAGCCCCTGGGCCAGCAACAGGGTGGGTGGCAGCAGCAGAGCCAAGGGGCTCGCCAAGGGCCCGAGCCAGAGTTTGAAGGCCTGAACCACCAGCAACATGAATAGGGCCAGCAGACCCTGGCGCGGTTCCAGGCTGGCGCGCCAGCGGCGCATCACTAACACCATGATGATGGAGGCTGCCAGGGCTTCGGCAAAACGGCTGAACCAGGCCAGGGGCCTCGGCCTTCGATTGATCAGTCCGAAGTAGTCGAGGACATCAAAAGCCTGGGGAGTGATGCTTTCTCCCTGTCGGGTGATCAGATCTCCACGCTGGATGCTGATGGTGGGGAGTCCCTGGCGGCTGACGATGTCCTCAATGCGCCGCTGGCTCAAGAAAGGATCGTCCCGCAGGTTGGTGCTCCCCCGCAAACTGGTGACCACCAACCTGCTGCCGAGGCTCCGGGCCGCAGGCCTTTGGTCCTCCAGTTGCAGTCGGGCTGCTTGCAGCAGGGTGTGCTCCGCCAGGTTGGCCACCACCCCTTGACCCAGCATGCGGCGCTGCGCCTGTTGGACGGCCTGCTCCCAAGCCATCAGGGCCGGAGGGCGTAGGCCTGTGAGCCAGAGACGTTCTTCACGGCGCAGATTGAGGGAATCGAGCTTGGGTTGGCTATTGCGCATCTGATTGCGCAGTTCCTCAAGCAGCCCATTGAGTCGGCTTTCGAGGACCAGGTTCAGCCGTTCGTCGACCACCTGCACCCGGGTGCGCGGCAGCATCCGGGTGCGCCGTTCCTCCAGCGCCGTGTTGTCCATGACGCGGGCATCTTTGGGGGCCAGGACCGTAAAAGGCGACGCCATGCCAATGCGGGGACTGGGCTCCACCAGCCAGGGCCAGCTGCTGATCAGCGCCACCGTCAGACAGGCGAGCAGCAAGGCGGCCAAGCCGCCGGCCCGCCAAAGCACCAAGGCCTGACGGGGACGTTCCAGGCGGAGCAGTTGCCGCCAGTAGAGCCGGATGCGCTGCAGGCCCTTTGCCATCCGGTAAGGCTAGCCAGCTGCCTGGTTGCCCTTGGCATTGCATGCTGGATTGAGACCGACCTTCCCCATGGCCACCGTTCTGGACGGGAAACTCCTGGCCGCTGCCATTGAGCAGCGCCTGGCCGCCGTGATCAGCGCCGGCCTGGGTAGGGCCGGCCGGCCGCCTGGATTGGCGGTTCTGCGGGTGGGGGAGGATCCGGCCAGTGGCGTCTATGTCGCCAACAAAGAAAAAGCCTGTGGCCGGGTTGGCATCCGCAGCTTCGGCCAACATCTGCCTGCGGACACCCGCTCCGCCCAGCTGCTGGCCACGATCGAGCAGCTCAATGCTGATCCCCAGGTTGATGGCATCTTGTTGCAGTTACCCCTTCCCAAGGGTCTTGATGAAGGGCCCCTGCTGGCTGCGATCCATCCGGATAAGGATGCAGACGGGCTGCACACCCTCAACCTTGGCCGTTTGCTGAAAGGAGAGCCCGGACCACGGAGTTGCACGCCTGCCGGGGTCATGGCGCTGTTAGCCAAGGCCGGTGTGAATCTGGAGGGGAAGCGGGCCGTTGTTGTGGGGCGCAGCATTCTTGTCGGACAGCCGATGGCCCTGATGCTGCAGGCAGCCAATGCGACCGTCACCGTAGCCCATTCCCGCACAAGGGATCTGGCGACCTTGACCCGTCAGGCTGAGGTGCTGGTGGCGGCAGCGGGCAGTCCCCGCCTCATCGGTGCCGAGCATGTCAGCCCAGGGGTGGTGGTGGTGGATGTGGGGATACATCGCCTACCCCCCGATCCTGAAAAGGGACCCCAGGACAAGGGCAGGCTTTGTGGCGATGTGCGTTTTGAGGAGGTTGAGCCATTGGCGACGGCCATCACCCCTGTGCCCGGCGGTGTGGGTCCGATGACCGTGGCGATGCTGCTGGTTAATACCACTGTGGCCTGGTGCCAGCAGCACGAACTGGGCCTTGAAACCCTCCAGGACCTCCTGGTTTGAGCATGGGGCTGGTTGAACCAGCCCCTAAGCCCTTGGCTCGATGTCAGTTGCGCCGATTCAGGTCCCATTTTGACTCTGGGCTGAGAGAATCCCGCCATACCTTCATCGCTCCCATGACCGTGGCCGTGAGCCCGGCGTTCGATCTCGGCGCCTATCTCGAGGCCACCCGGCCCCAGGTGGAGGCCGCCCTCGATGCCTCCTTACCTCCGGAGCACCCCGAGACCCTGAGGGAGGCCATGCGTTATTCGCTGTTGGCCGGAGGCAAGCGTCTCCGTCCGATTTTGTGCCTGGCTGCCTGTGAGCTGGCTGGCGGCGATCCTGCGGTCGCCATGCCGACGGCGGTGGCCTTGGAAATGATTCACACCATGTCGCTGATCCACGACGATTTGCCCGCCATGGACAACGACGATCTGCGTCGCGGCCGACCCACTAACCACAAGGTATTTGGGGAAGCCATTGCCATCCTGGCCGGGGATGCCCTCCTGACCCGCGCTTTTGAAATGGTCGCCCTGCGCAGCCCAGGGGTCAGCGCCGAACGGTTATTGGCCGTTGTCGGCGAGCTTGCCCTGGCTTCCGGGGCTCCTGGGCTGGTGGGTGGCCAGGTGGTCGATCTTCAATCCGAAGGCAAGCTGGTCGATCTGGAGACCCTTGAATACATCCACCTTCATAAAACTGGCGCCCTGCTGCGGGCCTGCGTGATCAGTGGCGCCTTGCTGGGCGGGGCTTCCCAGGAGCTGCTCGCCGCCCTCAGGACCTACGCCCGGGGCATTGGTCTGGCCTTCCAGATTATTGACGACATTCTGGATGTGACCGCGTCCAGCGAGGTGCTGGGTAAAACGGCCGGCAAGGATGAGGCCGTGGACAAGACGACCTATCCGAAATTGTTGGGCCTGCAAGAATCACAACATCGGGCCCATCAGTTGGTCACGGAGGCCAAGGCTTCTCTGGCACCCTGGGAAACACAAGCCCAACCCCTTCTGGCTTTGGCCGATTTCATCACAAGCCGCGATCGATGACAGTTTCTATGACTCCTGACTCCGGTCACTGGCTCCTGATGCTGCGTGACCTTTTCGACAACTCTGTGTTGTGGTGGGGGTTGGCAGCCTGTGGTTTGGCCCAGCTTTCCAAGCTTTTTGTGGAGTACGCCGTCCATGGCCGTTGGCGCCCCGCGGTGCTCCTCGAAACCGGTGGCATGCCTTCGAGCCATGCCGCCTTGATGACAGGTACTTCGGCGGCCATCGGTTGGTACGAGGGTTTTCAGTCGCCCCTGTTCGCCTTGGCGGCGGCGGTCTCCTTTGTGGTCCTCTATGACGCCAGTGGCGTTCGTCGTGCCGCTGGGCTGACGGCCGCCCGGGTCAACCAATTACCGGCTTCGCTATGGACCCAGGCAGAGGCGAGCAACCCTGAGACGGCACCCCTTGGAGGTTCCCATTGGCCGCTCAAGGAAAATCTGGGCCATACCCGTAGGGAGGTTCTGATCGGCAGCCTGATCGGACCCGCCGTTGCCCTGACCGGTCTGGCCCTCATCGGCTCACCCTTGCATCTGGCCCATCTGTTGAGCCACACCGCAGCGCCGGTTCCCCTCTCTCTCGGTTGATCGATTCCGCGTCCCTCAGCCAGGAGCAGAAGCAAGCCTTTGGGGCTTTCCAGGACTGGCTTGGAGAGGACTTGGCCAGGGATCCCTTTGTGCTGAGTGGCTTTGCCGGTACGGGCAAGACCTTCCTGTCGATGCGCTTTTTGGCCGAAGCTGAAGCCCTGGGTTTGTGTTGGACGGTTGCAGCCCCTACCCATAAAGCGGTCGACGTGCTTCGGGAGCATCTGCAGTGCGCTGGGCTCAGGCCCACCTGGTATCCCTCGACCTTGCATCGTCTGCTGCGGCTCAAACTGAGGCGTCAACACGACCGAGAGCTCTGTCAGGAAACGGCCCAGACCGGCAGGTCCCTGGAGTCCCTCCGCCTGGTGTTGATCGATGAGGCTTCGATGCTGGATAGCAGCTTGCTGGAGATCACCCTGCGCTGCGCCCATCCCTTCGCAACCCGATTGATCTTTGTCGGTGATCCGGCCCAACTTCCCCCCGTAACGGAGGAGGTGAGTCCGGTTTTCAGCGGCCTCAACGCCCGCTCGGTCGCCCTCACCCAGGTGGTGCGCCACAGCGGGGCTGTTCTGCGCCTGGCCCATGGATTGCGCTCGGGTGCCCTTCCCTGCGAAGCCCCGCCCGCCCTGCCGGTGCTCGAATCCCTGGGGGGACGAGTGGCTTTTTGGGAAAGGGCCGATTGGTTGGGTGCGGCCCAGGCAGCCCTGCGCCGCTGTGCCGAAGCCCAGGATCCCAATCTGGCCAGGATTCTCTGTTACACCAATCGATCGCTGGAGCGGCTGGTGCCAATTGCCCGCCGGGCTGTCTATGGGGCGGCGGCTGACGGGAATCCGGTGCTTCCGGGGGAGGTGTTGATCACGCGGGCCGCGGTCATGGGTCCCGCCTGCCGTGAGCCCTCTGAGGCGGCAGGCGATGGCGAATTGGTATTGGGATCGAACCGTGAATTGAAGGTGCTGGAAGTGGAGCCCGAGTTGTGTGATCTGAGTGCCTTCGGTGGCGGTGCTCCAACGGCCTTGATCGAAACCTTCAACCTGCGGGTTCATACCGGTGAGGGGGAATGTCGCCTGAGGCTGATGCCCCCGATCGGATCCAAGGCGAGGGGGGAATTGGAGGCTGCCCTGAGGAGCCTGCGATCCCAGGCGCTTGCCGCTGATCAGGGACAAGCTCGCTGGCTCTGGCGCCATTACTTTCAGGTGCGTGATGCCTTCGCTCCCCTCGGTCCGGCATCGGTCTTGACGGTGCATCGCAGCCAGGGAAGCACGTTTGGCGAGGTTTTTGTGGATGGAGACGTCTTCACCCCCGCCGATCGACTGCTGCGGCGCCGTCTCATCTATGTGGCCGTGAGCCGTGCCAGTAAGGCGGTGGCCCTGATGGCCCAGCCGGGACCCCCTGGTCGCGAAGCGCTTTGGCTTAGGTGGCTGAACGGGGAGAGTTGAAATTGGAAGACAAACTCAAAGTGGAACAAAATCTTAAAACCTCAAGAAATCTAAATACTGAGGATATTCGGTATTTAGGCTAATTCAACTGTCAGCTCTTTAATGTTTGTGGACTGTTAGTACTGTGCAGGCGATGAGGGTTTCACCCATTTGGTTAAACGGTAGCCATCCTTCTCTGCCCGTTTCTTTGGGTACTTTCCCGGTTTCGTTGCGCCAGGGTAATTCAGTTTCATTGGCAATCACGGGTCAATCTCCTGTTGTGGAGTCGACTCCTGTCCTCTCCACGATCGCTAACGCTGAGATGCCTTTGATGGTGGCCCTTACGTTGGCAGCGGCTTCCTGTCTTGTTGTTCTGCCGATGGGTCTCACCTTCCTTGGCAATTTAATGATTCAATGGCGCAAGCAAAAGCCCATGACCGGCCCGATGGTGATGCATCATTGCCGCATTCATGATCCATCTTATCTGGCGAATATGTTGGAGGCTGAACAAGCCAGCGCGGGTTTTTCCAACCAAGAAGTCAGCCGCATTTAGTCCGTGGCTGATTCCCTGGTTGAGCGTCCATGCCGATCAACCAGGGAAATTAGTCCTTATCCAATTGTTTGCCAGCCGATCCAGCCCTGCCAGCCGAGATAGCAGGCCAAGCTCAAGCTTAAGATTGCAACAAGAGCGCCACTGTGGTCGTCAAGTCCACGACTGAAAGGTTCGATCCATCGACCCACTTGCATCGGTCCCAGGGCCAAAAGCAGGACCAGGGGCACGAGCATCAAGCTGCTGCTGATCAGCCAAAGCAAAGCTATGGCACCTAACCGTTCAGCGCCTTCGATCCCGCTTTGCCTGAGCTGGTTCAGGATTCTGGCGTAGAGCAAGCCATCCTCAGGACTCAGGAGTTGCCAGCTGGAACTCAGGGCCAGTAGAAGGGGCAGGGGAAGTTCTAGAAGACGTCGAAACCCGCCCCCACCCTGGGAAGGGTGGCCTGATTCACCGTGGTGCTTGAAAAGGGTCCCTGCTGCGACGGTCACCAGAGCGACGGCAGCGAGGCCATCCAACAGGGGAGACATCACTCCCTTCCAGGCAGTGGGGAGAAACCACAGCGGCGCGATGGAGCCTCGAACCACCATGGCGAGAAGACCGATCGTCATGGCCGAGATGGCCAGCCAACTTGCCACCAACAGTGACGCTCGCATCAGGCCATGGGGACCCACCATCAGCCAGAACAGGAGTCCTAGGTGGGGAGGGCTGAAGGAGATGGTCAGGCCTAGGGCCACCAACTCCAGCCAATCCCATGGGCCCAGGTGGCCGTTCAGGGACGGATCTCGAACCAATCGGATCCGGTGGCCGGGATCAGGGCATTGGCCACGTTGCTCACCTGGGCATGGCTGGGCCCTTTCTCACACCAGAGCCGCAGTTCGGTAAGAGCCAGGATGGGCCCTTCCGCCTCCACTTCCACCGTGCCGTCGGGCATGTTCCGCACCCAGCCGCTGAGGCCAAGATCCTTCGCGCGTCGTAGGCAGCTGGCCCGATAACCCACTCCCTGCACGTTGCCCCGCACCGTCATGCGCCAACGTTCGCGGACGGCGGGAGAGCGGGGTTCCGGTGGCAGGAGAAACCTGCGGTTTTCAAACTCGGCGCGGCGGGCTCGGTTAAAGCCGCCAGGCGCCATGGAATCGCCGGGCATCCAGCCCAGTGGATGTGAAGCCAGCTTGCGTGAACGGTCCGCGAAGTCCAACCCTCGGGTCTCCTTGGTGATCCCCAGCCCTCAACTTGCCACAATTCCGGTTCTCCGGCCACAGGCCCGTTCGACGTCGTTACGCCAGCTTTGGGAAGTAGCTGCCAGCGGTGGAATTCGTGGCCCGTCAACGTTTCACCACGGCGGAGGAGCAGGCCATTGGTGCTGACCGTGGCTTGCCGATAGCCGAGGCTCAACTCTCCCCTCTGGGCCCTGAAGGGCAGGATGTTCGCCATCGGCTGCCAGGTCCCGCCCGCATCCTGCAGGGCTTCACCTAGCAGCATCAAGCCTCCGCATTCGGCAACCAGGGGTAGACCCTGGTCTACGG
>Ga0194059_1000314_pt1 | contig 23536 bp, 23 predicted proteins | sample SepL6211m_MetaG_FD_163426 | JGI IMG/M metagenome (GOLD analysis project Ga0194059, IMG submission 163426) | Anoxic zone freshwater microbial communities from boreal shield lake in IISD Experimental Lakes Area, Ontario, Canada - Sep2016-L626-11m | ecosystem: Environmental > Aquatic > Freshwater >... | reverse complement strand
CCCCCGCCGTCTGACCCCCCGCCGTCTGACCCCATAGCCCACACACTCAGGTGCGGCCAGGCGGCGCCGATTCCGATACCGCTGATGCCCAGGGCAATCGCCCAGATCGCGACCAGGCCGGGTCCGGCGCCGTCCCACTGAGCCAGCGCGGCCAACCCCAGCCCTGCCGCCATCACCAACGGGGCCGCCGCCACCACCCTCGCGGCGGTGCGGTGATCGCTGATCGCCGCACTGCGGATCTCGCCCACCACCCAGCCGACCGATAGCGCCGCGCCCAGGAATCCCGCAGCCGCGGGCGCCAGCCCACCGAGTCGCTGCCCGAACAGCGGCGCATACATGTCGCCCATCGTCGCCGCCATCAGCATGCCCATGGTCAGGTAAATCCATTTCAACGGTCCAGGCTCAAAAGCCCTGCGCGGCAACACCCGTGCCACCGAACGCCGATCGACGATGAGGAATACCACCACCAGTGCGATGGCCAACACCAGCAGGCCCACGGTGAGCGCAACGTTGCGAGGGATAGCCGCAATGCTGACCGCCAGTGCGGCAACGCCGAGCAGTCCGAGTGAGCGAATCGGGATGCCAACTCGCGGCCCGGAGGTGTCAGCCCGCGCGGGCAGAACGATCGGCACCAGCATGGCCATCGATACGGCCAGGAGCAGGATCACCGCGAATCCCCAACGCCACAAACCGAATTGGGCGAACAAGCCGCCGGATGTGGGGCCGATCAGGGTGCCCACACCCCACATCGCTGACACCACAGCCGCCGCTCGGGTCCACAACTTTTCCGGTAGTGCGGCGCTGATCACCGCATACCCGAGGCCGGCCAGTACGCCGCCGGCCAGTCCCTGCACCATCCGGCCGACGAGAAAGATGGCCATCGAGGGCGCGAGCGCGCACACCGCGGTGCCGGCCGCAAAGGAGAGCAGGGAAACGAGATACGACAAGCGGGGGCCGAATCGAATCAGTACAGCACCGACCGTGGTCGCCGCGATCACCGACGCCACCAGATATACCGTCGTCACCCAGGCATACAGCCGGGCACCGCCGATGTCGGTGATGACGCTCGGCAGCAGACTTATCGTGATGAACTCATTGATCGCATACAGTGCGACTCCACCCGCCAAAACCGTTGTGGCCCCGGCGTACTCGCGGCCGAGCAACTCGCGCCAGCTGCCGACTGCCGCCGTCGAATCCGTCACGTGGTCGCTGCGTGCTACTTCAGGCCTGCGGCGTCCATACCGCGCAGTTCTTTCTTCAGATCGTGGATCTCGTCACGAAGACGAGCGGCCAACTCGAACTGCAGATCGCGCGCCGCGGCCATCATCTGGTCAGTCATATCCTTGATCAGTGCGGACAATTCGGCACGCGGCATCGACGAGACGTCGCGGCCGTCGCTGATACCGGAACTCATTACCCGGCCCGACTCACCTTGGGCGCGCCGCCCCCGTGACGAGTTGCGGCCCGACCCGCCGATCTCGACAGCCTCGGTGTCGTCGGCCTCCTGATACACCTGGTCGAGGATGTCGTTGATCTTCTTGCGCAGCGGTTGCGGGTCGATCCCGCGTTCTTCGTTGTAGGCGACCTGCTTGGCGCGCCGGCGATCGGTCTCCTCGATGGCCTGTTTCATCGAGTCGGTGAGTTTGTCGGCGTACATGTGGACTTCGCCGGAGACGTTGCGGGCCGCACGTCCGATGGTCTGGATGAGACTGCGGGCCGACCGCAGGAAGCCTTCCTTGTCGGCGTCGAGGATGGAGACCAGCGACACCTCGGGAAGGTCCAGGCCCTCGCGCAGCAGGTTGATGCCGATCAGCACGTCGTACTCGCCCAGGCGCAACTGACGCAGAAGTTCGACTCTGCGCAACGTGTCGACCTCGGAATGCAGATACCGCACCCGGATGCCCATCTCCAGCAGGTAGTCGGTGAGATCCTCGGCCATCTTCTTAGTCAGCGTGGTGACCAAGACGCGCTCGTCGCGTTCGGCGCGGACCCTGATCTCACCGATCAGATCATCGATCTGGCCCTTGGTGGGCTTGACCACGATCTGCGGGTCGACCAGGCCGGTGGGGCGGATGACCTGCTCGACGAACTCACCTCCCGCCGCAGCGAGTTCATAGGGCCCCGGTGTCGCCGACAGGTACACCGTTTGCCCCACCCGGGAGCTGAACTCCTCCCAGGTCAGCGGACGATTGTCGGTCGCCGAGGGCAGCCGGAACCCAAACTCCACGAGATTTCGCTTGCGGGACATATCGCCCTCGAACATCCCGCCGATCTGCGGGACGGTGACATGAGACTCGTCGATCACCACAAGGAAGTCGTCGGGGAAATAGTCCAGCAGCGTCGACGGGGCTGAGCCTGCCTCGCGGCCGTCGATGTGCCGGGAGTAGTTCTCGATACCGGAGCAGAACCCAACCTGACGCATCATCTCGATGTCGTAGTTGGTGCGCATCCGCAGCCGCTGGGCTTCCAGCAGCTTGCCCTGCCGTTCCAGTTCGGCGAGACGATCGGCGAGTTCCTCCTCAATGGTCGAGATGGCCGCCGCCATCCGTTCCGGGCCGGCGACATAGTGGGTGGCCGGGAAGATCCGCAGTGAGTCCACCTTGCGCACCACGTCGCCGGTCAGCGGGTGCAGGTAATAGAGCGCCTCGATCTCGTCACCGAAATACTCGATGCGGACGGCCAGTTCCTCATATGACGGGATGATCTCGACGGTGTCGCCGCGCACCCGGAATGAGCCGCGGGTGAACGACATATCGTTGCGGCTGTATTGGACGTCGACGAGCAGTCGGAGCAGGGCGTCGCGCGGTACCTCGGTGCCGACCTGCAATTCCACCGACCGGTCCAGGTAGGACTGCGGCGTGCCCAGGCCGTAGATGCAGGACACCGATGCCACCACCACCACGTCGCGCCGGGACAGCAGGTTGGAGGTGGCCGAGTGCCGCAGCCGCTCGACATCGTCGTTGATCGAGCTGTCCTTCTCGATGTAGGTGTCGGTCTGCGCGATGTAGGCCTCGGGTTGGTAGTAGTCGTAGTACGACACGAAATACTCGACGGCGTTGTTGGGCAACATCTCTCGTAATTCATTGGCCAGCTGTGCGGCAAGCGTCTTGTTGGGCGCCATCACCAGCGTGGGCCGCTGCAGTTTCTCGATCAGCCAGGCCGTGGTGGCCGACTTACCAGTGCCGGTGGCGCCGAGCAACACCACGTCGCGCTCCCCCGCCCGGATCCGGCGCTCCAACTCCGCGATCGCGGCGGGCTGATCCCCGGCCGGCTCGTATTCGCTGACCACTTCGAACTGCGGACCGGTACGCACCGCATCCTCGACAGCCCGGTGCTCCGAGTGCGCCACCACCGGGTGTTCGGAAGCGAAGGCCATGGCTACAGGGTAAGCCCGGCCGCCGACGGCCCTCTACGCTGTCAGCATCCACCCGCCGCTTATCCACCCGCCGCCCATCCACCCGCCCAAGCGTGAGACCTTCGACCTCGTCGCGCGCACCAACACCGATCCCAAGGGGATCGTTCGCGAGGTCGACGAATACCGGGTGCAGCCGTGCGGCCTCTATATGGCCCGGCCCACGCCCGGGCGGGCCCAATTCCACTATCTCGAGTCGTGGCTGCTGCCCGCACCGGGTCTGCGAGCCAGCGTCTTCCACTTCAACCCGGGATATGAGCGGGATCAGGACTTCTATCTCGACATCGGGCGGATCACCGTCGGCGCGGATCGCTGGGAGACCGAGGATCACTACATCGACCTGGTGGTGCGCACCGGCCGGGGCACCGACATGGTCGACGTCAACGAATTATTCGAAGCCCGTGCGCACGGTCTGGTGACTCCCGAGACCGCCGAAGCAGCATTGCTGTCCGCGGTCGCAGCGGTCGACGGCCTCGCCGCTCACGGGCACGATCTCAACGCCTGGCTGTCCAGCCTCGATGTGCACGTGACCTGGCGGTAGGCGTACCCTCGTCACCCGTGGGACGGATGAGACACTCGGTAACCCTCGGTGCCCTTGTGGCACTGTCGGCGGCCACGTTTCCGGTCGCGGGCGTGGCCGCGGCCGACGACATCGTCCAGCACAACATCACCTACCGCGCCCGGATCACCGGGATAGCACGTGGTGCCCTGATCGGCTTCCGGATCTCCGACACCCAGATCAACAATGCGAATCCGACCATGCTGCCCGGTCGGACGTTCGAAGCCACGGGCATCCTGACCGACCCGAAAGAGGCCGGTTTGCGGATCTCGATCCAGTGGCCGTACTCGGCGAATCTGCACTGCGAGATCCTGGTGGACGACGAGATCGTCATCCAGGCCGACCAGTTCATCGCTCCTCGGCTGACGCCGGCCAAGGATGATCCCGATTACGGTGCCATGAACTGTGGCGCGCCGTTGAGCAATGCCACCGGAAGCCCACTCGCGCCGGGAGACATTCCGGCGACCGACGTGCCCGCAACCGACGTTCCGGCAACCACAGTGCCAGCAACCACAGTGCCAGCAACCGACGTGCCCGCGGCCGACTTCAGCGCTCCGGCACCGGCAACTGCGGTAGCGCCTAACTGACCTGCGGCCACCCGGTGGCCTCAGCCCACGCCCAGGCCCGCGGGTGCGCGTCACCGAACCACTGCTGTGTCGTGCCCGATCGCTTGGCGTGCGCATAGTCGGCACGCACGCCCGGGTTGGCATTCAACCAGTCGACAAACAGCAGCGCGAACCGCTGATTGGGCCATCCGTCAACACGGATATGAATGTGGGTGGGCCTACCGGGATCGGCTGAAGCGTGAAACCGCTTGTGCCACAGGCTGTTATCGGTATCAGCATCGAAGCTGACATCGGCGGTGACGGATTCGACCCGCGGATACCCGGCCCGGGATAGATCATCGGCGAGCGAGTCGGCGACATCCAGCGACGCAACGGTGATCTGCATGTCGATGACATCGCGCGCATCCATCCCGGCCACCGCGGTGGATCCGATGTGGTCGATCCGCAGGGCCCGGTGCCCGCACGCGGTGTTCAACCGGGCCCGAACTCGCGCTGCCTGCGCAGCCCAGTCCGGGTCCGCCGACACCAGGCGTCCAGATTCTGCTGCGGGCGTTGCGGTGGTGAGATTGTGGGCGAACGGCAGGATACGGCCGTACCAGAGTTCGCGGGCCCGCTCCACCAACCGGCCCTCGGTCCCGGAGTTGTCCAGCCAGACGTCGGCCACCACGCGGCGTTGCTCCTCGGTGGCCTGGGCGGCGATCCGGGCCCGGGCGTCGGACTCGTCCATGTCCCGAATACCGATCAGCCGGCTCAGCCGCACATCCGGATCGGCGTGCACCACCACGACCAACGGGAATAGCGGGGCCATCTGGGATTCAACGAGCAACGGGATGTCCTCGACGATCACCTGATCCTCGGACACCGCCGCGACGATCTCGGCACGGCGACTCGCGACCAACGGATGAACGATCGCGTTGAGCTTGGCGCGCTGCGCCTCATCGCCGAATGCCTTGGCGGCCAGCGCCGGTCGGTTCAGCGCACCGTCGGGTAGCAGGATCTCGTGGCCGAAATGATCCACCAGCGCAGCCAGACCTTCGGTGCCCGGCTGCACCACCTCGCGGGAGATCACGTCACCGTCGACGATCACGCCACCGCATTGCGCGAAGGTCGACGACACCGTCGACTTTCCCGCCCCGATCCCCCCGGTCAGGCCGATGCGCAACATGGCGCGAAGCTCAGGGGCCGTGGCGCGCTAGACGTTGCCGGCGAGCTTGTCGCGCAGCGCCGTCAACTGGGCGTCACTGGCCAGCGATCCGCCCGCGGAATCATCATCGGAGCCCGAGCTCGAGCTCGAGCTGGACGATGTCGAGCTTGACGTCGGATTCTCCTCGGCGGCGGCGGCGTCCGCAGCGGCGAACTTCTCCATCTGCGTGGTGTGCATCTTGTGCCGGCGTTCAGCCTCGGCGTACCGGGCCTCCCACGCGCCGCGCTGTTTGTCGAACCCGTCGAGCCATTCGTTGGTTGCCGAGTCGAAGCCCTCGGGGAAGATGTAATTGCCGGCCTCGTCGTAGCTGTCGGCCATGCCGTACTTCGACGGGTCGAACTCTTCGGCGTAGTCCTCGTTGGCCTGCTTGAGGCTCAGCGAGATCCGGCGCCGCTCAAGGTCGATGTCGATGACCTTGACCATCGCGTCGTCGTTGACGCCGACCACCTGATCGGGCACCTCGACGTGGCGCTCAGACAACTCGGAGATGTGCACCAGACCCTCAATGCCCTCTTCGACGCGCACGAACGCACCGAACGGCACCAGCTTGGTGACCTTGCCCGGCACGATCTGGCCGATCGCATGTGTGCGGGCGAAGTGCCGCCACGGATCTTCCTGAGTTGCCTTCAGCGACAACGAGACCCGCTCGCGGTCCATGTCGACGTCGAGCACCTCGACGGTGACCTCGTCGCCGACGGCAACCACCTCGGACGGGTGGTCGATGTGCTTCCAGGAAAGCTCGGAGACGTGCACCAGACCGTCGACGCCACCGAGGTCGACGAACGCGCCGAAGTTGACGATCGAGGACACCACGCCCTTGCGGACCGCGCCCTTGACGAGCAGGTTGAGGAACTCGCTGCGCACCTCGGACTGAGTCTGCTCCAGCCACGCGCGCCGCGACAGCACCACATTGTTGCGGTTCTTGTCCAACTCGATGATCTTGGCCTCGATCTCCTTGCCGATGTACGGCTGCAGATCGCGGACCCGGCGCATCTCGACCAGGGAGGCGGGCAGGAAGCCACGCAGGCCGATGTCGAGGATCAGGCCGCCCTTGACGACCTCGATGACGGTGCCCTTGACGGCCTCGTCGGCCTCTTTGAGTGCCTCGATGGTGCCCCAGGCGCGCTCGTACTGTGCGCGCTTCTTGGACAGGATCAGGCGGCCTTCTTTGTCCTCCTTGGTGAGGACGAGGGCTTCGATCTTGTCGCCGACGGACACCACTTCACTGGGGTCGACATCATGCTTGATCGAAAGTTCGCGGGAGGGGATGACCCCTTCGGTCTTATAACCGATGTCGAGCAGAACCTCGTCCCGGTCCACCTTGACGATGGTGCCCTCGACGATGTCGCCATCGTTGAAGTACTTGATGGTCTTGTCGATAGCGGCGAGGAAGTCCTCGGCCGAGCCAATGTCGTTGATGGCTACTTGCGGCGAGGTGATGGTGGGACTGGGCATATTGTTGGGTTGCTCCGGACAGGGTCGGTCGTAGGGACATTTCGGTTGGGATCACGTGCGATGTGCCCGCAATGGTGCACACGAGTACCGGCAGAGCCTACTCGACAGGGCGCAACCTGGACAAACCCGGGTGTGCCCGCAGCTACTCTGCTCTGGTGTCCCACGCTCCCGTGCTGGCGTCCTATGCCACAGTGCCGCCTTATCCCAGCCCGGTCCGCAAGGTCGGCGCCCCCCTGGCAGCCATTCTCGCGCTCGGCACGCTCGCCGGATTGATCCTGAGCCTGCTGACCGCCGTCAACCCGGCCGGCACCGCCCTGGGCTTCGCGCTGTCCACGATGGCGCTGGCCGGCGTGCTGGCGTGCTACCTGTGGCTGGATCGCTGGGAACCGGAACCGCCGCGGCTGCTGATCATGGCCTTCCTCTGGGGTGCGTCGGTGGCCGTGCTGCTGTCGGTGGCGCTGGAACACGTGGTCGACCAGACCTTCAGCGCCGGCCAGGAGGAGGTCAGTTTCACCACGGTGGCCATCGGCGCCCCGGTGGTCGAGGAGGCGGCCAAGGGCCTGTTCCTGTTGCTGATGCTGACCGGCCGGCGCCGCATCGAACTCAACACGCTGACCGACTGCCTGGTGTACGCCGGTTTCACTGCGGCCGGATTCGCCTGGTTGGAGAACATCTTCTACATCGCCAGCGCCGAGACGCTGCCCGGCTCGTTGGCCATCGCGGGCATGCGGTTGGTGATCGGGCCGTTCGCCCATCCGCTGTTCACCACGATGACCGGGATCGGGGTGTACTTCGCCCTGCAGCAACGCAGCCTGGCGGCCCGGTTGGGGTGCGTGCTGCTGGGCTACCTCGGCGCCGTCGTCATGCACGGGCTGTGGAACGGCTCGGCGCTGCTGGGCGCCAAGACCTACCTGGGCGTCTATGTCCTGTGGATGATGCCGGTTTTTGCGCTGGCGATCGTCCTGGCGATCAACTCCCGGCGCCGCGAACAGCGAATCGTCGCCGACAAGCTGCCCTACATGGTGGCGACCGGGATGCTGACGCCGGTTGAGGCGACCTGGCTGGGCTCGCTGCGGTCGCGGAAGATGGCCGTTGCGGCCGCGCTGCGGTTCGGCGGGCGCCCGGCCGCGTCGGCGGTGAAGAGGTTCGCGATTCAGGTGGTCGAACTGGCCTATGTGCGGGACCGGATCGACCGAGGTTTCGGTGACGAACGGGTGTTCGCGCTGCAGCACGACGAGGCGCACCGGGTGATGATGGCGCGGGCAGCGGCCGGGCCGGCGTTGCATCAGCTTGGCGGGTACCGGTTTCCGGGCCGCGACCTCAATTAGCGTCTATCCCGGCTCTAAATTTAGGTCTAAAGTAGACCTATGAGGATTCTGCCGATATCTCAGCTGAAGAGCAAGATTAATGAGTACGTCGATGCCGTCTGTGAGACGCGTGACCAGATCACCATCACAAAAAACGGCGCGCCGGCCGCGGTGCTGATCGGCGTCGACGAATGGGAGTCGATTCAGGAGACGCTGCACTGGCTGTCGCAGCCCGGCATCCTCGAATCGATCAGTCAATCCGAGGCGGACATCGCTGCCGGACGCACCTACGGCGAGGACGAAATCCGGGCCGCCTACCAGGTTCCAGGGCGACCACACTGACGTGAGCCCCACGGAAGACGGCTACCAGACACGTTTCACTGCCACGGCCCGGCCAGACCTCGACAGGTTGCCACCGCGCGTTCTGAGTGCGGTCATCACATTCGCCTTCGGTGACCTGGCGCGCCAACCCCGACGAGTCGGCAAACCGCTGAGCCGCGAGCTAGAAGGCCAGTACAGCGCTCGGCGCGGCCCTTACCGACTCCTCTACCGCATCGACGACCCGACAGCGACTATTTGGGTTCACCGCGTCGAGCACCGCTCGAACGTTTATCGGCGGTAGTAATCGACGGTGAAGAGGTTTGCGCTATGGTACCGTTTCCCGTACCACTAGGAAGGTCTGACCATGGCAATCACGGCGAGTGAGGCCCGCAGGAATCTGTTCCCCTTGATTCAGCAGGTGAACGACGACAGGGCACCTGTCGAGATCACCTCGAAGAACGGTCGCGCGGTGTTGATCTCGGCCGACGAGTGGGAGGCCTGGCAGGAGACCGCCTATCTGTTTCGCTCTCCGGCCAACGCTCGCAGACTGCTCGATGCCGCCGCCGCACTGGATGCAGGCCAAGGTCTGCAGGTTGAGCTCGACGCTGCGAAGTGAAGGTCGTCTTCTCCCCGCCCGCCTGGGAGGACTACCAGCATTGGCAGTCCGCTGACCGCACCATCGTCAAGCGGATCAACCGGCTGATCGACGAAATTCGTCGCTCCCCATACGAGGGCATCGGCAAACCTGAGCCGCTCAAGTACGGCCTGGCCGGCGCGTGGTCGCGCCGCATCACCGATGAGCACCGTCTGGTCTACCGCGTCACCGCGGACAGCGTGGAGATCATCCAGGCGCGCTACCACTACTAAGTCGGGCGGCGACTAATGCGCTGCCGCATCCCAACTGCGGCCGTAACCAACAGAAACCTCCAGCGGCACATCCAACGGGTAGGCGCTGCCCATCTTGGCGCGCACCAGATCCTCCAAGGCGTCGCGCTCGCCCGGCGCGACCTCGAACAGCAACTCGTCATGCACCTGCAGCAGCATCCGGGATTCGAGTCCGGCCGCGGTGATCGCCTTGTCGACGTTGATCATGGCGACCTTGATGATGTCGGCGGCGCTGCCCTGAATCGGGGCGTTGAGCGCGGCGCGTTCAGCAGCCTCGCGGAGTTGGCGGTTGCTGCTGTCCAGTTCGGGCAGATAGCGCCGCCGACCCAGCACCGTCGAGGTGAAGCCGTCCTTGCGGGCCTGCTCGACCACACTCTCCAGGTAGTCCCGAACTCCGCCGAATCGAGCGAAGTAGGAGTCCATCTGTTCTTTTGCCTCGTCGGTGGAGATCTTCAACTGCGCGGCCAGCCCGTAGGCGCTGAGTCCGTAGGCCAATCCGTAGGACATCGCTTTGACCCGGCGACGCAACTCGGGCGTCACCTCGTCGATCGGCACCCCGAACGCGCGAGAGCCGACGAAGGAGTGCAGATCCTCCCCGGTTCGGAACGCCTCGATGAGTCCGGAGTCCTTGGACAGGTGCGCCATGATCCGCATCTCGATCTGGCTGTAGTCGGCGGTCATCAACTCCGGATACCCGTCACCCACACAGAACGCGTCGCGGATACGGCGGCCGGCCTCGGTGCGGACCGGGATGTTCTGCAGGTTCGGGTCGGTCGACGACAGTCGGCCGGTGGCGGCGATGGTCTGGTTGAACGTGGTGTGGATGCGGCCGTCGGCGGCAGTCGACTTCAGCAGTCCATCGACGGTGACCTTCAGTCGGGTGACGTCGCGATGGGCCAGCAGATGCTCGAGGAACGGATGTGCGGTCTTGTCGAACAACGTTTGCAGGGCGTCGGCATCGGTGGTGTAGCCAGTCTTGGTCTTCTTGGTCTTCGGCATCTCCAACTCGTCGAACAGCACCACCTGCAACTGTTTGGGTGAACCGAGATTGATCTCCTTGCCGATCACCGCGTAAGCGGCCTGCGCGGCGTCGCGGATCTGATCGCCGAACTCGCTCTGCAATTCCTCGAGCTTGCCGATATCCACCGCGATGCCGCGGGTTTCGAGTGCGGCCAGCACCACCTGGACCGGCAGTTCCATATCGCTGAGCAGTGCCGACGACTCCATAGCCGCCAGTTCCACATCGAGTGCGTCGGCGAGGTCGGTGACGGCGCGGGCCCGCAGGATCAGCGTCTGCACGCCCTGTTCGTCGACACCGTCAGTGTCATCGAGGAGTGAAAGCTGTTGCTGCTCAGGTTCTTCGGCACGCAGTTCGCGCTTAAGATAGCGCACCGACAGGTCGTCGAGGCTGAAGCTGCGCTGCCCCGGCCGCACCAGATAGGCGGCGAGCGCGATATCGGAGGTCACCCCGGCCAGCCGCCAGCCCCGGCCAGCGAGGTCATGCATCGCAGCCTTGGCCTCATGCAAGGCTTTCGGCTTGTTCTCGTCGGCCAGCCAGGCCGCCAGTGCGGCTTCGTCATCGGGCGTCAGGGTGGCGGTGTCGATAAAGGCACCCTCGCCGTCGGCGGCCGCGATCGCCAGCGCGGTGGCATCGCCGTCATAGGCCGCGTGCGTGCCGACCACCGCCAGACCGGAACGCGTTGTGCCGCTGACGTGTTCGGCGAGCCAGGCCGCCACTGTGCCGGGTTCCAGCGCGCCGCCGCGTACATCGAAGCCATCCTCGACCTCCGGCTCAGCGGTGGCCAGCGTCTCGAATAATCGATCGCGCAGCACCCGGAACTCGAGATCATCGAAGAGTTGATGGATCTTGTCGCGGTCCCACGGCAGCAGACCCAGGGTGTCGGGTGTCTGCGCCAGGGGAACGTCGCGCACCAGATGGGTGAGTTCCCGGTTGAGCATCACGGTGGACAGGTTCTCCCGCAATGAATCCCCGACCTTGCCGCGGACGGTGTCGACGTTGTCCACCAACCCCTGCAGTGATCCGTATTCGACGATCCACTTGGCGGCGGTCTTCTCCCCCACACCGGGAATGCCGGGCAGGTTGTCGCTGGGATCACCGCGCAGTGCGGCGAAGTCGGGGTATTGCTCAGGCGTCAGTCCGTACTTCTCCACCACCGCGTCGGGGGTGTAGCGGGTCAGCGTGCTGACGCCTTTGATCGGATACAGGACCGTGATATCGGAGTTGACGAGTTGCAGTGCATCGCGGTCTCCGGTGACCACCAGCACCCGGTAGCCGGCCGCGTCGCCCTGAGTGGCCAGGGTGGCGATGATGTCGTCGGCTTCGAACCCGGGTTCGGCCAGTGCGGTGATCCCGAGTGCGTTGAGCACTTCCTTGGTGATGTCGATCTGGCCGCGGAACTCATCCGGCGTCGCACTGCGGGTGGCCTTGTACTCCGGGAACCGTTCGGAACGGAAGGTCTGCCGGGAGACGTCGAAGGCGGCGGCGATGTGAGTGGGTGCCTCGTCGCGCATCAGATTGATCAGCATCGCGGTGAACCCGTAGACGGCGTTGGTGGTCAGGCCGCTTTTGGTCTTGAAGTTCTCCGCGGGCAGTGCGTAGAAGGCCCGGTACGCCAGCGAGTTACCGTCGAGCAACATCAGGGTCGGCTTCTCGCTCACGCCCTTACTCTAGGCACGGGTTACGCTACCGGGGTGCCAGGTACGACAGACACTCCCGCCATCGATGGGTGGTGGGCTTCCGACGATTCCGGTGTCCCACATCTGGTGGGCGCCAAGTGCCCGCAGTGCGCCACCTACGTCTTCCCGCCCCGGGCCAACAATTGCCCCAACCCGGCGTGTGCGGCCGACGAACTCGAACCGGTAGCACTTTCCCGGCGCGGCACGCTGTGGAGCTATACCGAGAACCACTACGCACCGCCACCGCCGTATCCGTCCACCGATCCGTTCGAGCCGTTCGCCGTCGCTGCGGTGCAGTTGGACGCCGAGGGCATCATCGTGCTGGGCAAGGTCGTCGAGGGCACCGGTGCCGCTGACCTGAAGGTCGGCATGGCGATGGAACTCACCACGATGCCGCTCTACGTCGGCGATGACGGAATCGAACGCACCGTCTACGCCTGGAGGATTGCGCAATGAGCGAGCCGGTGTACATCCTCGGCGCGGGCATGCACCCGTGGGGCAAGTGGGGACGCGACTTCACTGAGTACGGCGTCGTCGCTGCCCGCGCCGCCCTGCGCGATGCCGGAATGGATTGGCGCCAGATCCAACTCGTCGCCGGCGCGGACACCATCCGCAACGGCTACCCGGGGTTCGTCGCCGGTGCGACGTTCGCGCAGAAACTCGGCTGGACCGGCATCCCGGTGTCGTCGAGTTACGCCGCGTGCGCGTCGGGCTCGCAAGCGTTGCAGTCGGCGCGCGCGCAGATCTTGGCCGGTATGTGCGACGTGGCACTGGTGATCGGTGCCGACACCACTCCGAAGGGGTTCTTCGCCCCGGTGGGCGGGGAACGCCGCGATGATCCGGACTGGCAGCGCTTCCACCTGATCGGCGCCACCAACACCGTCTACTTCGCGCTGCTGGCGCGACGCCGGATGGATCTCTACGGCGCGACGACGGAGGACTTCGCCGCGGTGAAGGTGAAGAACTCCCGGCATGGCCTGTCGAACCCGAATGCCCGCTACCGCAAGGAATCCTCAGTCGAGGACGTTCAGGCCAGCCCGGTGGTCTCAGATCCCCTGCGGCTGCTCGACATCTGCGCCACCTCTGACGGCGCGGCCGCACTGATCGTGGCCAGCAAGGCATTCGCCGAGAAGCACCTCGGGTCGCTGGCCGGTGTGCCGTCGGTGCGCGCGGTGTCGTGTGCCACCCCGAACTATCCGCAGTCCATGCCGGAGTTGCCCGATATCGCCACCGACTCGACGGCCGTGGTGGCCGCACCGGATCGGGTGTTCAAAGACCACATCCTCGACACCGCCTACGCCGAGGCCGGTATGGGCCCCGACGATCTGAGCCTGGCCGAGGTCTACGACCTTTCCACCGCTCTGGAACTCGACTGGTACGAACACCTCGGATTGTGCGCCAAGGGCGAGGCGGAGCAGTTGTTGCGCTCCGGTGCCACCGCAATCGGCGGCCGTATCCCGGTCAACGCCTCCGGCGGGCTGGCCTGCTTCGGTGAGGCGATCCCCGCCCAGGCCATCGCGCAGGTCTGCGAATTGACCTGGCAGCTCAAGGGTCAGGCCACCGGCCGTCAGGTCGAGGGCGCCAAGGTCGGCATCACCGCCAACCAGGGCCTGTTCGGCCATGGTTCATCGGTGATCGTCGCCCGGTAGTGCCGCAGACCGTCACTGTCACGGCGAAACCGGGCAGTAGCAAGGGTCCGCTGGTCGCCGGCTGCCACTGCCGGCGACTCTTCAGCGCGGTGGCGCAGGTCAAACGTTTCCGAATCAACTAGCCGTGGTGTTGCCGCTGAATCGCCTGCTGCAAGCAGCAAGCGGCGGCAGGAACATCACAAGGAACGCGACATTCAGGGCGACGTTCCCCGGCAGTCGTGCTGCCCACGAACCGACCGAGTCCACCAGGAACCATGCCAGGAGGGAGATTGTCATCATCCGCGGGATGGTGGGCGCGGCCGTCATCAATCGTTCGTTGGAGAGAAAGAACATCAGCAGTCCCCAGCCCACCATCACTCCGCCGAGAACCGCGTTCACCGCGCGGGTATCGGCGTTGAACACCGCGGGATCGCCGTCGATCGGCCATTTCAAAACGTCGAACAGGGACAGCCATAGCCCCCCTGTCGACGAATGACTCGCCAGGGCGCAGATCACTCCGGTAAGAATGGTGACCGCACTGGCCGCCCTCAACCAGATAATGCTCACCCGTGTTGTCATCTCGACCTCCCAAAGCCGGCTACGCAACGCCCAGGTACGCCGCGCGAATACTGTCGTCGGCTAACAACTCTTCTGCCGGGCCCTCGCGGGTGACGGTGCCGGTCTCCAGGATGTAGGCCCGGTCGGAGCGACTCAACGCCTGGGCGGCGTTCTGCTCGACCAGCAGGATGGTGGTGCCGGCGGCGTTGATCTCGGCGATGATGGAAAAGATCTGCGAGATCATCATGGGTGCCAGGCCCATTGACGGCTCATCGAGCAGCAGCACGCGCGGCCGAGCCATCAGGGCGCGGCCGATGGCCAGCATCTGCTGCTCACCGCCGGACAGCGTGCCGCCGGCCTGCTTGCGCCGTTCGGCCAGCCTCGGGAACGTCGTCAACACCCAGTCCAGCCGCTCGTCATGGGCAGTCTTCGACTCGAATGTGCGCCCATAGCAACCCATTTCGAGGTTGTCGGCCACTGTCATACCGGGAAAGACACCGCGACCCTCCGGCGCCTGGATCAGGCCGTCAATCACCCGCCGGTGCGCCTTGACCCGGGTGATGTCGCGGCCGTCGAACCACACCGACCCCTCGGCCAGTGGCAGCAACCCGGAGATGGCGCGCATCAGGGTGGTCTTGCCGGCGCCGTTGGCGCCCAACAGGGTCACCAACTCGCCCTGCCGCACGGACAGCGAAACTCCATGCAGCGCTTCGATTTTGCCGTAGCGGACCTTCGCATCGCGGACCTCGAGCAGTACCTTCTCAGAGTTGGTCATCGGGCACCCCCAGGTAGGCGGCGATCACGGCGGGGTCCTCACGGATCTCGGCAGGCAGGCCGTCGGCGATCTTGCGGCCGAACTCCAGCACCACGATCCGGTCGGTCACCCCCATGACCAGCCGCATATCGTGTTCGATCAGCAGCACCGTGTAGCCGTTGTCGCGGATAGCGCGGATCAACTCGATCAGAGCAGCCTTCTCGCTGGGATTGAATCCGGCCGCCGGTTCGTCGAGGCACAGCAGTTTGGGTTCGGTGGCCAATGCGCGGGCGATCTCCAGTCGGCGCTGATCGCCGTAGGGCAGGTTCTTGGCCTTCTCCTCACCGCGATGGGCGATTCCGACGAACTCCAGCAGTGCGACCGCGCGATCGACGGCCTCGCGTTCCTCCCGACGGTGCCGAGGTGAGCGGATCAGCGCACCCGGCACCGAGGTGCGGTGCCGCGCGTCGGTGCCGACGACGACGTTCTCCAGGGCCGTCATCTCCCCCCACAGCCGGATGTTCTGGAACGTCCGCGCAATCCCCAACCGGGTGATTTGGTGGCGTTTCAACCGACCCAACGGCTCACCGTCGAAGACAACCGTGCCGGCGCTGGGCCGGTACACCCCGGTGATCGCGTTGAAGCAGGTGGTCTTACCGGCGCCGTTGGGGCCGATCAGGCCCAGGATCTCGCCGCGGTTGATCGAGAAGCTCACCGCATCCAGTGCGGTCAATCCGCCGAAGCTGACACTGAGGTCGCGGGTCTGCAGCAGCGCCTCGGTCATGTCGAGGCCTTGCCGCGAGCGGCGAGCAGGCTGCGCGCCGAGCGGCCGTAGGCGAGCAACTGCTGGCGCGCCGGGAACAGACCCTGCGGGCGGAAGATCATCAGCACCACCAGTGCCAGTCCGAAGAACAGATACTTCAGGTCGCCGAGATTGATACCGAAGGCCTCCACTCCGAGCAGGCGGTTGGGTAGGTAAACGATGACGAACGCGCCGAAGATGACACCGAGTTTGTTGCCTTGTCCGCCGAGCACCACCGCGGCCAGGAACAGCATCGAGTTGATGATGTTGAAGTTGGTCGGCGCGACGTACTGCACCTGCCCTGCGTACAGCGCACCGGACAGGCCACCGATGCCGGCGCCGATCACGAACGCCCACAGCTTGAACCGAAAGGTGTTGACGCCCATCACTTCCGCGGCGTCCTCGTCGTCACGGATCGCCACCCAGGCCCGGCCGACCCGGCTACGTTCGAGGTTGCCGACGAGCAGCAGTACAACACCGATGAGGATCAGACCGAGCCAGTACCACCAGGTTCCGTAGTTCGAGTTTCCCAACGCGTTGCCGCTGGAGAAGTAGCCGCCCGGTACCCGGTCCTCGCCCACGCCGGGGAAGGCGATCCGGTTCAGACCCCGCGAGCCGTTGGTGATATCGGACAGGTTGTCGGCCACTAAGCGGATGATCTCGCCGAAGCCGAGGGTGACGATGGCCAGATAGTCCCCCCGCAGACGCAGGGTCGGGATGCCGAGAATCAGCCCGGCCATGGCGGTGATGGCCATCGCGATCGGTACACACGACAGCCAGGCCCACTTGTCGCTGAGAAAACCGTTGGGGCTCACCTGGTTCCACGGGCTATCCGGACTGGTGAGCAGCGCGACCGTATAGGCACCGAGGGCGTAGAAGCCGACGTAGCCAAGGTCAAGTAGGCCGGCCTGGCCCACCACGACGTTGAGTCCGATGGCGATCAACGCCACCATGGCGAATTGGGCCATCACCGCGTCGAAGTTGATGCCCGGGGTGTTGATGAACGACGGCGTGTAAATGGGCAGCAGCGCCATCACCACGAAGCCGACGAGACCGAAACCCCATTTCTCGACCCGGCCGAGATCCGACCACCAGGTGCGCAACCGATCACCGGGGGCGGCAAGCACATTGGCGGCGCTCATGCCCGCGCCTTCCCGAGACTCTCGCCCAGGATTCCGGTGGGCCGGATCAGCAGGACCAGGACCAGCAGGACGAACGCGACGACGTCGCGCCACTGGGTGCCGAACAGTGCCTGACCATAGTTCTCCATGACACCGAGTAGCAGACCACCCAGCAGTGCACCGCGCAGGTTGCCGATGCCGCCGAGCACCGCCGCGGAGAAGGCCTTGATGCCGAGCAGGAATCCACCGGAGTAGATGATGCCCTGCGGCACCTTGAGGATGAACAACAGCGCGGCCGCGCCGGCGAGTAGGCCACCGATCAGAAAGGTGGTCATGATGATGCGCTCCCGGGAGACGCCCATCAGGGTCGCCGTCGTCGGATCCTGGGCGACGGCCCGGATTCCGCGGCCGAACTTCGTCCGGTTGATCGCGATATCGGTCAGCGCGGCCAGCACCACCGCGGATGCCACGATCACCAGGGTGACGTTGGTGACGTCGGCGCCGAAGATGTGGAACTGAACCCTGGGCCGTACCAGGATGATCGGCTGCTGGGCGTTACTGCCGCCGTAGCCGGTGATGATCCGCGGCAGGATGAAGTGGACGAATTCCTGGATCACGAACGACATTCCGATGGCGGTGATCAGGAATGTCAGCGGCCGAGAGTTGCGCCGCCGCAACGGCCGGTAGGCCACCGCCTCCAAACCCAGAGCCGCTAAGCCGGAGACGCCCATGGCGAACAGCATGGCGATGCCGAGGTACAGCACCGTCAGTCCGACGCCCTTGTTGTAGGCGTTACCGCTGGGCGCGAACCCCAGGATCTTGTCCAGGCAGAAGTAGGCGCCGAACATGCCGAGCATGAAGATCTCGGAATGTGCGAAGTTGATCAGTCGCAGTACACCGAACACCAGGGTGTAGCCCACCGCGACCAGTGCGTAGATAGCACCCCAGGCAAAGCCGTCGATTGTCAACTGCCAGAAGCCGTTTCGCAGGTTCTCGACGTTGAAACCGATATTGCCGGCCAGGCAAGCGTAGTCGCCGAGGCACTGGTGAATCATTCGGCGGCGGACTCCCTGCGATCAGTACCCGGGGAGGGGACGCGCGGGACAACAGACCCGCACGTCCCCTCGCCGAAGTGCCTACTGAACCTTGTAGATCCAGATCATGTTCGACGTGAGCTCCCCATTGGGCGTCCACTGATACATACGCGCCACGCCCTGGCCGGAGTAATTCCGGACGTAGTCGAGCAGTGCCTCCCGGGTGACCGCACCCGAGTCGATACCCTTCAGCAGGATCGTGGCGAGGTCGTAGGCCTCGAGGCTGTAGGTGCCGGGCGCCTGACCGAACTTCTTGGTGTACTCATCGGCGAAGGCGCCACTGGCCGGGCCGCACGGGCAGGACAGGATCGCGCCGTCTGCCGCCTGGCCGGCGGATTTCACGAACTGAGGGTCGTTGAGACCGTCGGGACCGGAGAACGTACCGGTGTAACCGGCGTCCCGAAGCTGCTGCAGCAACAGGGCGGCCTCGGAGTAGTAGGACGCATAGACGACCAGATCGGGTGACTGCCCCTTGATCTGGGTAACGGCCGCCGAGAAGTCCTTGTCGCCCTTCTTCACCGAGATATTGCACGCCGAGTCGGCGATCGGGCCGAGGGTGTCGCGCACCGCATTGGCCTGGCCCAGGCCGGCGTCGGTGCTGTCATCGACCACGCAGGCCTTCTTCACGCCCACGACGTTCTTCAGATAGTTGGCCAGTGCCGGGCCCTGCACACCGTCATTCGATAAGCCCCGGAAGAAGGTCTTCCAGCCCTGATCGGCGAGTGCGACGTTGGTGGCCGACGGGGTCAGCGCAGCCAAACCAGCCTGGTCAAACACCGCACCGGTGGCCTTGGTCTCACCCGACCAGGTGGGGCCGACCAGTCCGACGATCGCGGCGTCGCCGACGATCTGCGGCGCGATGGCCGTTGCCTTCTGGGCATCACCCTCGGTGTCGAAGGCCTTCAACTCAACCTGGCAGCCGGGGTTGGCGGCGTTGTGCTGATCGATCGCCAGTTGCGCGCCGTCTTTGACGTTGGTACCGAACGGGGCGTCCGCTCCGGTCAGCGGACCGGCCATAGCGATCGCGAGTGGCGCGCAGGTGGCGGTGCCATCGCCGGCCGGGTTGGCCGGCGGCGCGGCATCGGTCGCCAACGTGATCTCGGCACCGTTCTGGTCGACCGGCATCTGCGGGACAATCTTGAGGTTCGTCTCGGCCACCTGCGCCGAGGTGGTGGCGCTCGAAGCAGTGTCGGTCGATGTGGACTGCTTGCTACAACCGGCGACGCCAAGCACCGCAAGCGCGGCCGCACTGGTCGCGATCGCGCTGCGGACTGTTCTGCTTCTCATCTGCTACCTCCGGATCGTGTGTCCTGTCGGCGACGACCCTACAGTCCGAGTTGCCGCTTCATCATCGGCTACTGGCTCATCGGCTATTGAACCTTGTAGATCCAGATCAAGGTGGTGGTCAGTTCACCGGTGTCGGTCCACTGGTATTTGCGGGCTACCCCTTGGCCGTCGTAGGCCTTGGTGAAGGCCAACAGCGCTTCCCGGGTGACTGCGCCGGAGTCGATTCCCTTGGCCAGGATGGTGCCGAGGTCGTAACCCTCGGTGCTGTAGGTCCCGGGGGCCTGACCGAACTTGGCGGTGTACTCGGCGGCGAATTCCGGTGAGGCGGGACCGCACGGGCAGGACAGCACAGCATCCTTGGAGGACTCCCCGGCCTGCTTGACGAACTCGTCGTCCTTGGTGCCGTCGGCGCTGACGAACGTGCCGGTGAAGCCGGCGTCGCGCAACTGCTGCACGAACGGGGCAGCCTCGGCGTAGTAACCGCTGTAGAACACCGCGTCCGGCGACTGGCCCTTGATCTGAGTCACCGCCGCCGAGAAGTCCTTGTCGCCCTTCTTCACCGAGATATTGCAGGCGGAGTCAGCCACCGGGCCGAGGGTATCGCGGACGGCCTTGGCCAACCCGGTTCCGTAGTCGGTGCTGTCGTCGACGACGCAGATCTTTTTGTCCCCGAGGGTGTTCTTCAGGTAGTTGGCGACCGACGGGCCCTGCACTCCGTCGTTGGCCAGGCCGCGCAGGAACGTCTTCCACCCCTGATCGGACAGTGTCACGTTGGTGGCCGAAGCGGTGGCAGACACGAGACCGGCCTGATCGAACACCCCGCCGGTGGCCTTGGTCTCACCGGAGAACGCCGGCCCGATCAGTCCGATGATCGCCGCATCACCGACGATCTGCGGCGCGATGGCGGTGGCCTTTTGCGGATCACCCTCGGTGTCGAATGTCCTCAGTTCGATCTGGCAGCCCGGGTTGGCGGCGTTGTGCTTGTCGAGGGCCAGTTGCACACCATTTTTGATGTTGATGCCCAGCGCCGCGTCGGGTCCGTTGAGAGCACCCGCCATGGCGATCGTCACCGGCGCACAGGTGGCCTTGCCGTCGCCGGCCGGATTCACCGGAGCGGCCGCGGCATCCGCTTTGACCTCCGCGCCGTTCTGGTCGATCTGGACCTGCTCGACGATCTTCAAATCGGTGGGCGCCGCGGTCGCCGCCGAAGCAGATGAGCCGCCTGCGGCCGAGTCACTGCTGGGTGCTTTTTGACTGCACCCGGCGATGCCCAGCATCACCAGGGCGGCCGAACTGATTGCGATCGCATTGCGTGTCGTCTGGGCGCGCATGTTCTACCTCCGGGTCAATGGTTCTCAGCTGAGCATCGGCTGCGCAGTCCGCTGATGGGTTCGCGTCGACACTTTCGCTAAAAGATAGCCAACATCAGGGCCCATCGCGCGTAATCGGGGGTTTGAGCGTCTCCAGCACCACCTCGGCCACACGTTTCATGCTGGTGCGCCGGTCCATGGCGGCGCGCTGCATCCAGGCGAACGCCTCGGGTTCGGTCATCGCATGTCTGGCCTGCAGCAGGCCTTTGGCCCGCTCCACCAATTTGCGGGTCTCCAGCCGTTCACCGAGGTCGGCAACCTCCCGCTCCAGGGCGGCGATCTCACGGAACCTGCTCATCGCCACCTCGATCGCCGGCATCAGATCACTAATCGAGAAGGGTTTGACCAGGTAGGCCATCGCTCCGGCATCGCGGGCCTTCTCAACCAGGTCGCGCTGACTGAATGCGGTCAGCAGCACCACCGGTGCGATTCGTTTGGCGGCGATCTCGGCGGCCGCATCAATGCCGTCGCGCCGCGGCATCTTGACGTCCATGATCACCAGGTCCGGCCGCAGACTCTCGGCGAGGTCGACGGCCTCCTGACCGTCACCGGCCTCGCCGACAACGTCGTAGCCCTCGTCGCGCAGCATCTCAGCCAGGTCCAGTCGGATCAGCGCCTCGTCCTCGGCGATCAGCACCCGGTGCGGGGCCGGGCTGGCGGGGTGGGTGGTGAGATCGACCATGGTTGCCATTGTGTCGCTGCTGACGTCCAAGCGCCCACCCCGGGCCGTATCCACTATCGTGGGACACCGCTGTCGCGAGCCGCCCTCGTATCCCAACTGGCAGAGGAAACGGATTCAAAACCCGTGCAGTGTGAGTTCGAATCTCACCGAGGGCACCAGTAGGTAACTCGGCGACGTGGTAGATAGCGGCGTATTGCTCGCCAAACCGTTGGCACGGAAACGTCCCGGCAACGGCGACCGTCGCGAGTTTCACGCGGATTCGGCAGCGGCACTATCGCATTCACGTGCCATGAGTTACGGTCCCTTGCGTGGAACGTCGAGAGATGGCCGCCAAATTAGGGCAGGCCGAGAATTTCTGCACCGAACTGCACGCGCACATCGCGCAATTGGAAGAGCAGTCCGGCAAGTTCAGAGCGCAGATGGCGCGATACACCGCCATCGGACAACATAACCAGGTCAAGCGATTGCAGAGTCAATTGCGCATGCTCATCCTGGAGCGACGGCATGTGGTCAACATGCTGGCTTCCCTCGGCCATGGCTACCCGTGCGGGCATGCTCGCGCCGACGCCCATTACGCACACCCTCAGTTGCTGGAGCACTCCACGACCGCGTAGGGCCCCACGGAAATCTGCTGGTCGATCACCTTGCCGTCGGCAACGACCCGGCAGACGATCAAGCCCGACCCGGCGTATTGCGCCCTGACCATTGCGGTGAATCCCGCACCTGCACTGACCACCTTGGTCCACGGCAATCCGACGTCCGTCTGCTGTTGCTCACCATCGTTGGTCGCGTAGCTGATACTCAATGCGCGTTGCGACGGGTGACCCATGGCGGTGCTGTCATATTCGACCTGATAGCGAATCGTCCTACCGGCGATGTCGGCGTTGCCCTGCCCAAACCGCCCGCAGCCGCCAACGGCACTGACCACCGCCGCCAGCAGAACGCACAGAGCGACCCGGTTGCCCTTCACAGTTGCGATATCTTGCCACGCCGGACGATCCGTGGCCCAACTCCTGCGGCGCTACCGCCGGCGAAGCCTGCTAGGTCCGCTCGCGCTCAGCGAGGTCCCGGATACCCGCCACGGTGGCGTGCATTCCAGCCTCCCATTGCGCGAGCCGCCGGGCGACGATCTCGTCGGCCCGGTCGGGTTCGCGTTCGATCAGCATCGTCACCCCGGATCGGCCCGGACCGAGCCGCGCGGTGTAGCGCAGACGGGTACCCTGCGGTATCGGATCAGTCTCGAATTGCCAAGTGGCCGCGCACATCTCGGGATCACCGACCGCCCAGCCAAACACCCGCGGCGGTTCGCACTCGATGATATGCGACGTTGTCGTCCATTCCCCGATGGCCGGGTGGCGGTTGGTCCCCAGGAACTGCGCCCCGAGTGCGGGAGCATCGAAACCCTCGGCCCATTCGGCGTGCTGAAGTTCGGTGCTGAACCGCGGCAACAGGGTGACATCGCTGATCAGTTCCCACACCCGTTCGGGCGATGCGGCGATATCGATAGCTACCGAAGCCTCGCCATGGATCACGGGGGAAATATAGACCGGTTCAGATCAACTGCGGAAGCATCAGCATCCGGATGGTGGTCGTGACCAGCAGCAGCAGTGCTGTCAGAATCAGCGCCACCTGAATCTTCGGTGCGGAGAACTTGGTCGCGACGCTGGCGAAGAACAACACCAGGGCGAACAGCACCGCGAGCATCACGTGCCGAGTAGCGGTGTTGCTGGCCCTATCGGCATCGGCCAGACTCGCCTCGGCCTTGCGGGAGAACTCATCAGCCTGCACCTGAGCCGGCACCACGTAGCCCGGCAGCGACAGTGGGGTTCCGTCA
>Ga0194059_1000312_pt1 | contig 23661 bp, 20 predicted proteins | sample SepL6211m_MetaG_FD_163426 | JGI IMG/M metagenome (GOLD analysis project Ga0194059, IMG submission 163426) | Anoxic zone freshwater microbial communities from boreal shield lake in IISD Experimental Lakes Area, Ontario, Canada - Sep2016-L626-11m | ecosystem: Environmental > Aquatic > Freshwater >... | reverse complement strand
CGGCCCGGCAGGCCCCGGAGCCGGGTCCCAGCTGGCTTGAGCGCCTGGCCTCCCTACCCCGGCCGTCGCCCCGCAGTCTGGTGCTGGCCAGCCTGGGCCTGGCAGGGGCCCTGGTCGGTGGCTCGCTGCTGGGTACCCTCTGGCCCCTGAAAGACCGTTCCGAAGGCCTCAAAATTGATGTCACGCCAGCCTCCCTGGCGGCGCGGCCAAAGCGAGCAGTCACCGTGCTGGTGATTGGCACCGATGCGGACCACACCGGAAGTGGCGAAACTGCGGCGGCGCCCAAGGGTCCCGCCAATGCCGACGCCCTGCTGCTGGTGCGAGTCAACCCCAAGGGCCCCCTCCAGCTGCTGAATCTGCCGGTGGAACTGGCGGTGGTGGTCCCTGGGGAGAAGGAACCCAGCCGGCTTGCCGACCTTTATCGCCGCGGCGGCGTAGCCCTAACCGCCGATGGTGTGCGGGATGTGCTGGGCATGGGCCAAACCGAGCCCGACCGGTTTGTGGTGCTGCCCCGGGCGGCCCTCCGCCAGATCGTCGACGGTGTTGGTGGCCTGGAAATGAGCCCCAGTCGAACGATGAAATATCGAGACAAGGCCCAGAATTACAAGATCGACCTGCAGACCGGTCTGCAACGTCTCAATGGCAACCAGGTGGAACAGATGTTGCGCTTCCGCGACAAGGATCTCGGGGAATCGGGTCGACGCATCAACCACAAACTGGTGGAGACCAGCCTGCGGGAGCAATGGGCCCGAGCCGACCAGCTGGCCAACCTGCCCGCCCTGATCAACGCCGTGCGGCCCCAGGTCGAGACCAACTTGACGCCCGAGGAGACCCTGAGCCTGTTTGCCGCTGCCCTTGATATCAGCAAACCGATTCAATTCGCCAGCCTGCCCCTATTGCCGGCCAACAAGGACTTCGGCGATTTGCGCCAGCTGGATGCCAAACCCTCTCAAAAACTCTGGCCCGCCCCAGGCCCCTAGGCCCTGGCCAAGGCCTCAGGCCACCCCGAGTCGATCCAGCTGGGACCAACGCCAGCGCAGCCGCTGCACCAGGGCTTCGTCATCAACCTCCGTCAACGCCACCCCCGGGGGATCCGTCGGCACGGCTGGCTGGCCCCCTGGCTGGCCCGCCAGACACCCCAACCAGGGCAGACCATCCCGTCGCCGGGCGCCTGGATTCCAGGGGCCGCCCCACTGAATCAAACCGACGAGGGGCACTTGCCAGCGTTGCAGCAGGGCCGTTCCGGCTGCAGGCATTCCCGTGGCCAACTGATCGTGCTCCAACACCAACAGGCAGGGCTGGCGCCAGGCTCCCAGCAGCTCCGCCCAATTGCCACCGGAATCCAGGGCGAGACCTGGATCGAGGGGGAGGGCAGCCAACCAGGGATCCGGACAGCGCGACAACTGGGCCATGGCCCTTTGGGGATCGGCGTGGGTGTCCACAGTCCTCCCAGATAGCCCCAGCAAATCGGCCAGACGGGCCGCTGTGCGGGGCAGGAAGGTCCCCGATTGCGCCAAATTGGCAGAGGGCCCCTGGGCCAGTACCAGCAATTGCATTGGGGGCAACGACGTCAAGGCCGCCATGGGATTGGGGGTGAGGGGGCCACGTACGCTTCTACCATCGGATCGCTGCGACCCGCCCACTGCCTTGTGACGACATTCTCGACTGCTGAAAGGCTGGAGTCGGGCGGTTACCAGCCCCAGGGGCCGGCCGACAGCCGAAGATTGCGCCTCTTCAGTGGCACCTCCAACCCAGAGCTGGCTCAAGAGATCGGTTCTTACCTGGGTGTGGCTGATGGCCCTCGGGTGATCAAACGCTTTGCCGATGGCGAACTTTACATCCAAATTCAGGAATCGATCCGGGGCTGTGATGTGTTTCTCATCCAGCCCACTTGCGCCCCGGTAAATGATCACCTGATGGAGCTGGTGATCATGGTCGACGCCTGTCGCCGGGCCTCGGCGCGGCAAATCACCGCGGTGATTCCTTACTATGGCTATGCCCGCGCCGACCGCAAGACGGCCGGGCGTGAATCGATCACGGCCAAGCTGGTGGCTAATTTATTGGTGAAGTCCGGCGTCGATCGGGTGCTGGCCATGGATCTCCATTCCTCCCAGATTCAGGGCTATTTCGACATTCCCTGCGATCACATCTATGGTTCGCCGGTGCTTGTCGACTACCTCGGCACCCGGGATCTAGGCGAAATGGTGGTGGTTTCTCCTGATGTGGGCGGTGTGGCTCGCGCCCGGGCCTTTGCCAAGCAAATGAATGATGCCCCACTTGCGATCATCGACAAGCGCCGCTCGGGCCATAACGTCGCCGAAAGTCTCACCGTGATCGGCGACGTCATCGGCAAAACAGCCATTCTCATTGACGACATGATCGACACCGGTGGCACCATTTGCCAGGGGGCAAAGCTATTGCGCCAACGGGGGGCGGCCCGGGTACTGGCCTGTGCCACCCACGCGGTCTTCTCGCCTCCGGCGGTGGAGCGCCTTTCCGCCCCCGGACTGTTTGAGGAGGTGGTCGTCACCAACAGCATTCCCATCACCCCGGAGCGGCGCTTCCCCCAGCTCCAGGTGCTCTCCGTGGCCAACATGCTGGGCGAAGCCATCTGGCGCATTCACGAAGAAAGCTCGGTGAGCTCCATGTTTCGCTGATTTCTGTGGCCCCCATGCATCGCCCCGGCCCCGCCGGAGGTCCGAGCGCAGATCCGGGGCCGACCCTGGCCCGTCGCGCTCGCCTCAAACGTCTGCTTCCGGCCAGCCTCACCCTGCTGGTCACCTCCCTACTACCCATGGTCGCCCTACCGGCGGCCGTCCTGGCCAACGACACTGTTGGCACCTTGCCCCAACCCCGGGGAAGGCGAGTGGGCGTATGGATGACCAACAGCCCCAGTCCCCTTTATTACGATCCCAAGCGGATCGAAATGGCCGTCGCCGAACTGGCCGCCACGGGCTTCAACACCCTCTACCCCAACGTCTGGAGCCGCGGCACCACCTTTCACCGCAGCCGTTACGCCCCTCTGGAACCCACCCTGGCGGCGGTCAACCCCAACCTGGATCCGATCTGTCGCATCACCAAGGCAGCCCAACGCCACGGCATGCAGGTGGTGCCCTGGTTCGAATACGGCCTGATGGAACCGGGAGATGCCGAGGTGGTGCGGCTCCATCCCGACTGGGTGCTGCGTCGGGCCGATGGCAGCGCCCTGTACGCCCTCCATGGCGCCGACCTGCGCACCTCCCCCCTCAAGGACCTGCGGGTCTGGCTCAACCCGGCCCATCCTGGGGTGCGGGAGCGCTTCATCGGCCTGATTGTGGAGATCGTGCAGCGCTGCGGCGTCGATGGCATCCAGTTGGATGATCACTTCGCCTGGCCGGTGGATCTCGGCTACGACGATTACACCCGCTGGCTGTATCAGCAGAGCACGGGCCGCAAACCGCCCGCCAACCCCAATGATCGCTATTGGATGCGCTGGCGCCGGGAGCAGCTCACCAGCCTGATGCGGGAGTTGCGGGGTCGACTGCAACAGGCTTCCACGAGCAAACGTCTGGTGATCAGCCTCTCCCCCGGGCCTTTTCGCTCGGCCTTCAATGAATGGCTCCAGGACTGGGAGTTATGGGCCTTGGGGGGACTCATCGATGATCTGGTGGTGCAGAACTACGCCTACACCATGGAGGGTTTCACTAACGATCTCAACCAATCGGCCCTGATCAAGGCCCATAGCTGGGGGGTGCCCGTCGAAATCGGCGTCCTGGCGGGCCTGGGTTCGCGTACCACGGACATGGGCACCATCGCCCAGAAGGTGCAACTGGCCGCCAGCAGGGGCCACGGGGTGATTTATTTCTTCTGGGAGGGTCTTTGGGGCCAGTACGCCGGACCGGAGGGTGGCGCCTACCGCCAGAGCCAGTTCAATGCCCTGCATCGCTATGCCTTCGGCACGCCCACCAGCTGGCCTGGGGGAACCTGGCCCTCGGCCCTGGCCCCACGTCGCCAGCCTCCCTCGCCTCCTCCCGCCTTGGGCATCGGCCGGGCCCTGACGCCACCGCCGCCGCCCCCCTTACCGGAGTAAGGGGCTAGCAACAGACCAGCGGGTCAGGCCAGATCGCGCTTGAGGACCGCGTAGAGATAATCGGGAGATTTGTAGCGACTGGGTAAACATAGATGCAATTTTTCGAGGCGGCTCCAACAAACCGTGCGGATGATTTCATCACGACTGCGGCCCTCCTTGAGAAGCAAGCGCATGGCCTTGCAATAGAGCGAATATTTGGCTTCGAGTTCGCCGATGGTGGGCGGTGGGGCTGAGGCGGCGGATGCTGATCCCTGCATAAAAGGGGGGCGCCCAGCACACGTTTTTGGGGCGCCCAACCAGCCTAAGGTCTGCCTGGGACCGCCACCGTTCCCTGGTTACCTCGATGCTCTAGCAGGCTGACCTGGGCGTCATCGAGCCGTCCGGCGCCATGCAGGATGCGGGTGATTCGCTCGATGTCCAGCACCGCATGCAGCCGATAGCCGCCCGTTTCCAGGCGCTGGCGGGCCCGCCGATCCGTGGCGCCGCCATGGTCGATGAACACGACCACATCCTGGACCTGGAGACCGGAACTCTCCAACTTGGCGATCCCTTCCAGCACGCTGCCACCGGTAATCAACACATCGTCCACCACCACCACCAGATCACCGTCTTCAAAATCGCCCTCAATCAGCCGGCGCGCCCCATGGGCCTTGACCTCCTTGCGGGGATAGATGAGCGGCTTGTGCAGCAGCAGGGAAAGGCCGGTGGCAGTGGGCAAGGAGCCGTAGGGAATGCCGGCAATACGATCAAAGGCGAGTTCGGCCATGGCCAGGGAATAGGCATGCAGAACACGGTGAAAAAGATTCGGATCGGAAATGATCTGGCGCAAATCGATATAATAATTAAAGATATCTCCCGAAGCCTGAACATACTCTCCAAACAGCAGGCAACCGATATCGAACAAATCGACAATGAGCTCAGCATGGGGTTCGGCGTCCACCTCCTGCCCCAGGGAAGCCTCGCGATTCTCGGCGACCTTTCGCCCCGGGCCAGTGGGGGTGGTGGGTTGGGGTAGCCACAACTGGCATGAATCCTGCCGACTCCGGGCGCGCCGCTGCAACCATTGCTCCCGCTGTTCGCCGATGCGGCCCTTGAGGGCGGCGGCCCTGGCGGCGATGTCCGCCTCCACCAAGAGGTTCTGGGGTAAGGGCAACAACAAACCATCGGCGCTGTCGCTGAGACCGGCCTCGAGCAGGGCGACCAGGCGATCTTCTTCCGCCCAGAGACTTCTGAGGATCAGGAACCGCTCCGGGGCCTCCCGCCTCACCCGGGCCAAGATCTCCGGATCGCTGGTGCCCACTTCAAGCAGCAGCTGTTCGGGTGTTCCCCACAACTGACATTCCCTCACCACCCGCAGATAAAGGGGATCTTGCTCATTGGGATGGTGCTGAATGCGCCATGCCGCCGGGTTGGAACTATGGCAAGTGACCACAACTGCCCGCTGGGGATAGAGCAGAAATGGCGCGGCGATGTCCTGTCCCGCCAAGGGGGACAGGGTCACCGCATCGGCCCCCAGGTCCCGGAACAGGTAGCTGGCCAGGGCCGAGGAACTGTTGAGGTCGCCATGTTTGGCGTCCACGATCAGGGGAATGCCCGGAGGCACCAGCTCCCGCACCTCCCGCAACAGCTCCAGCCCCACCGGACCCAGGGCCTGATAAAAGCCAAGGCTGGGTTTATAGGCACACACATGGTCGGCGGTGGCTTCAATCACCGCCTTGATCCAGTGGCGGGCCAGGGAGAGAAACGAGCGACCGCCCATGCCCCGTCCCTGGGCCCAGGTGTTCAACATCTCCGGATTGGGGTCCAGTCCCGTCACCAGCAAGGTCTGGTGACGGGAGATGGCCTCGGTAAGTTGAACAAAGAAACCCATCGCCAATGGTTGCGCCTTAGTGGAGAAAGTCTCTTAAAGGGTTATTCAAACAATTTGAAGCAACTTGTGGCCGTCCTTAGTAACGATGTAACAGCTCTTATTTGATGCCCGGGCCCTGGGAGAGCTCAGAGGGCCGTGATCTCCGCGTAGATGGGCCGCCAGATCGCCGCCTCCAGGCACTGTAGGGCCTCCGGCTCGGTGGTGGCCCTGCGGGCCAGCCCCTCCGCCACCGCCGCCAGGGCCACGGCCCGGGCCACGGAGGTGGACACCTGATGCACCTGATCGAGGCCCACCATCAGGGGGGCGTCCGGGTCATGGGCGGCGGGGATTTCGTCGGCCAACGCCCCGATACAGGCATCAATCATGGCCTCACTGACCTGGCTGGCCCCCACGGCCACCGCCGCGAAGCCCAGGCCCGGAAACACAAAGCAGTTGTTGCACTGCCCAATCTCCCGCAGACGCCCGCCGATCTCGACCGCTGCAAACGGACTGCCGGTGGCGACCAAGGCGCGACCGCCACTCCAGCGCAGCAGGTTTTCCGGCGTCACTTCCGCCAGGGCCGTGGGGTTGGAGAGGGGCAGCACAATCGGCCGCCCACAGCCCCGGCAGAGCGCTTCAATCACCGCCTGGTCAAAGGCACCGGCGCAGGTGGAGGAACCGATCAACACCGTCGGAGCCAGGCGCTCCACCACGGTCTGGAGGCCGATGTGCCCCTCTGCATTGCGGGGCCAGTCGGCAATCAGCTCTGGGCGCTTGCTGTAGGGCAGGACCGCCCCATGGACCCCCTCCAGGCCTGGGTGGACGAGGCCCTGGCGATCAATCATCCAAAGGCGGTCGGCGGCCTGCTGGGCATCCAGACCTCGGGCCTGCAGCAACCGCATCAGCCGCTCGGCGATGCCGCAGCCGGCGCTGCCGGCCCCGAAGATGACAATGCGCTGGTCCTCTAGAACCTGCCCTAGACCCTTCAAACCAGCCAGAATGGCGGCGGCGGCGACGCCGCTGGTGCCCTGAATGTCGTCATTGAAACTGGGTAGCCGCTCCCGGTAGGTGTCCAGGACCCGGCGGGCATTACCAGCGCCAAAGTCCTCCCAGTGCACCAGGGCGCCAGGACAGACCTCGCGCACCGCCTGGATGAAGGCCTCCATGAAGGCGTCGTAGGCGGCGCCCTCCAACCGCGGCTGGCGCAGGCCGGGATAGGTCGGATCGTTCAACAGGTCGGGATTGTCGGTGCCCACATCGAGCATCACGGGCAGGGCCCGGCGGGGATCGAGACCGGCACAGAGGGTGTAGACGGCCAATTTGCCCTGGCAGATATGGATCCCGCCGATCCCCTGGTCGCCAATGCCCAGAATGCCCTGGGCATCGGTCACCAGCAGCAGATCGGGTCGGTTGTCCCCGGGTTGGCCCCCCAATGGCGTACAGGCCTGGCGCAGGATGGCCCCCAAGCGATCCTGTTGGTCCGCCGTCAGATACACCCCCAGGGAAGGGCTGCGGTAGGTCTGGCTGAAGCCCTGGATGGCCTGGCCCACGGTTGGAGTATAGACAATCGGCATCACCGCCTCGATGTGATCGGCCAGAAAGCGGTGGAACAGGATGAGATTTCGCTCCCGCAATGTCTGCACATAGGTATAACGCTCCAAGGGACTGGCCATGGCGTCGAAGGCCCGCCAGCAGCGCTCCACCTGCTGCTCAATCGTCTCGACCTGCCACGGCAACAGGGCCTCCAGCTCCAGGCAGCGACGCTCCTGACGGCTGAAGGCGGTGCCCTTGTTGAGCTGGGGATTGTTGAGGAGTTCGGCCCCCCTCAAAGTGGTGGCCAGTGGGGCAGGGGGGCGCGGAGCGACCACGGCATCACGATCGGGCTTCCCCATCCTGCCCCCCCCGCTCGCAGCTCCACGGCAGCCGTTGGCCCGCGTGGAACGGCACCAGGGTGTGGTCGCCACCCGAGGCATCGGCCAGATGTAGCCGCACTGGCACCTCCACGGGCTGGCGCCACAGAACGATGCGCTCTTCGTTGACGGGCAGGCCGTAGAAGCGGGGACCGAAGGTGCTCGCAAAATCTTCGAGGCGATCGAGGGCCCCCTCCTGCTCAAAAACGGTGGCGTAACTCTCGAGGGCGTAGGGGCTGTTGAAAATCCCGGCGCACCCACAGGCGGATTCCTTGGCGTGGCGGGGATGGGGGGCCGAATCGGTGCCCAGGAAATAACGGGGATCGCCGGACGTGGCGGCGGCGCGCAGGGCCAGGCGATGGCGCTCGCGCTTGATCACCGGCAGACAGTAGTAATCGGGTCGCAAGCCACCGGCAAACAGGGCATTGCGATTGAGGTGCAGATGGTGGGGGGTGATCGTGGCCGCCAGGTTGGGGCCGGCGGCGGCCACGAAATCCACCGCTTCGGCGGTGGTGATGTGTTCGAGCACCACCTTGAGTCCCGGATGGCGCTGCAGCAGGGGCGCCAGGTGCCGCTCCAGGAACACAGCCTCGCGATCGAAGATGTCGACCGCGGCGTCGATGACCTCCCCATGGATCAGCAAGGGCAGGCCGCAGCGCTCCATCACCTCCAGCACCCCCGTCAGCTGGCCTAGATCACTCACGCCTGCAGCCGCGTTGGTGGTGGCGTGGGCTGGATAGAGCTTGCAGGCCGTGAAAACTCCCTGCTGGGCGCCGCGCTCCAGCTCGGCGGGGTCGATGGTGTCAGTGAGATAGGCGGTCATCAGCGGCGTGAAACCACTGGCTTCCGGCAAGGCCGCCAGAATCCTCTGGCGATAGGCCCTAGTGGCCGCCACCGTGGTGAGCGGTGGGACCAGGTTGGGCATCACGATGGCCCGGCCAAAGATGGCCGCCGTCAGCGGCGCCACCGCTTCGAGCAGTTGGCCATCGCGCAGATGCACATGCCAGTCGTCCGGGCGCCGCAGGCTGAGATGGGCCGCAGGAGCATCGCTCATGGGCGCAGATGCTCGAGATAGCCGACATTGACGTCGTCTTTATCGGTTTGCAGATAGAGATACCCCGATCCATCAGCCAGCACGATTCCCCTGTAATTCCAGTCGACGTCCAGGGAATCCCGCTGATGGATCGTGGCCAGACAATCGGGAGTCACCTGCAGGGTACCCCGGTAGGTGGCTTCTTCGACGGTCTCGCCATAACTGGAAATGGCAATTCCCCGAACGGTGCCATTGTTCCAGCGTTCATGCTGGACAGTCCCATTGCGGCGCCAGGCCCCCTGGCGATAATCGGCACCCTCCTGCTGACTCACCACGGCCCCATTGAGAAGGCTGGCGGTACAGGCCGTATCGGGTTGTTGGAACCAGCGGGAAATGGCGAACACATCGGGCAACACCCCGATCGAATAACGGGGGTGGCCGTTGAGGTCAAGAACCGCCTGGCTCTGGCGGACTGTGTTATTAAAAGTGCGATGGATCCGCACCCGACAGAGCGAAATCGGTTCAAAATGACCGGTATAGGGAGCTTCGCTGAATTCGTGGCCCATGCGCTGTAATCGCACCCCACGGATCTGGCCATCGGCGCTCCAGGTTTCCTGCAGCAGGGCCGCATAGGGACCCGCCGGCAGATTCCCCTGGCTCATCAGGACATAGCGGCCCGGCTGGGGAGCCGCACAGGGCTGCATCGTTATGCCTGCCGCCGGGATCGCCGCCCCTGGAGCCGCTCCCTTGGAGGCCGCCGCCGCTGACCCTGACGCAGCAGGCTTGGCTGGGGCGGTCCCGGCAGCAGCGGGATGGGCACCGACCAGGGGAGCGGCCAGCAGGGGAAAGCCCAGCCCAAGGAGGGCCAGGAGGGAGGGGCGCGAGCGGGTGGCCAAGGGGGGTGCGGGAAGCGACGCCCTGCATCCTTAGCGCATCTGCGCTCGCCTGCCCAGCCAAGTCCCGACCTCGCGCCTGGCTGGGAGACTGGCTGGCACCAACCGGCCGTGCGGGAAAACCTGAGCGATGCAGTTCCCGTGGGGCCAGCGCGCCGGTGTGATGGGGGTGATCAACCTCACCCCCGATTCGTTCAGCGATGGCGGCCGCTGCGAAGACGCCGGGGCGGCCCTGCGCCAGGCAGAGCGTCTGCTGCGCCAAGGGGCAGATGTGCTGGACCTGGGGGCCCAAAGCACCCGACCCGGCGCGCCGGAGGTGGGGGTGGAGACGGAACTGAGGCGCTTGCTACCGGCCCTTCATGCCATCCGTGCTGCCCAGCCGCAGGCGGTTCTCTCCATCGATACCTTCTGGGGGGCGGTGGCGGAGGCCGCCCTAGCGGCAGGAGCCGACTGGATCAATGACATCAGCGGCGGCCGCCGGGACCCCAGCTTGCTCAGATCGGTGGCGTCCCGGGGGTGCCCATTGGTGCTGATGCACAGCCGCGGCGATAGCTGCACCATGGACCAGCAATGCCACTACAACGATGTGGTGGCGGACGTGCGCCGGGAGTTGGAACAAGCCAGCGAGCGGGCCCTGGCGGCCGGCGTGGAGCGGGGACAACTCATCTGGGATCCTGGCCTCGGCTTTGCCAAGACCACAGAACAGAATCTTGAGCTGCTGCGTCGGCTCGACGAACTCAAGGCGCCGGGGTTGCCCTTGCTGGTGGGCCCTTCGCGCAAGCGCTTCATCGGCGAAGTGGTTGGCGAACCCCGCCCCCGCGCCCGCATCTGGGGCACGGCAGCGGTCTGTGCCCTGGCGGTGGCCCGGGGCGCCGATCTGGTCCGGGTCCATGACGTCGGAGCCATGGCCCAGGTGATGCGCATGGCAGGGGCCCTGGGGAAGGCTTGATCGGATGGCCGCCCAGGGCCTTAAGGGCCAGAAAGGGCTGGTGGTTTGTTGGGAGTGACCTGCAACAATGCGGCGTCGCTTGCAGAATCTTGCGCATGTCCCTCCGTCCTACCCGTGCCTGGGCCCTACCGCTTCTGCTTGCGGGGCTTTTGGCAGGCTGCGCCCAGGATGGGGGCACCGGAGTTCAGAGCGCCAAGCTGTCCATGATCCAGGGGCGAGGCAAGCTGGTGTGCGGAGTCGACGGCAAGCTGCCCGGCTTCAGTTTCGTGGGTCCCGACGGCCGTTATTCGGGCCTGGATGTCGATGTGTGCCAGGCGATGGCCGCCGCCATTTTTGGCGATGCCAACAAAGTGGAGTATCGCGATCTCAATTCGAGCGAGCGTTTTGCCGCCCTGGCCAGCGGCGAAGTGGACTTGCTCTCGCGCAACACCACCATGACCCTGAGCCGGGATGCCCCCGGCGGCAACGCCCTCAGCTTTGCCCCAACGACCTTCTATGACGGCCAGGGAATGATGGTGCCAGCAGCAAGTGGCATCACCACCCTCAAGGCCCTGGCGGGCAAACCGATCTGCGTCGAGAGCGGCACCACCACCGAACTCAACCTGGCCGACCGCATGCGGGAGATCGGCGTCCCCTATACGCCCCTGAAATTCCAAACCGGCGACCAGACCTATGCGGCCTACCTGGGAGGCCGCTGTATCGCCGTCACCAGCGATCGCTCCCAACTGGCGGCCAAACGCTCCAGCTTCCCCAATCCCGAGGCCCACACGCTCCTCAAGGATGTGATGAGCAAGGAGCCCCTCACCCCGGCCACCACCAATGCCGATCCGGCCTGGGCGGATGCCGTGCGCTGGACGGTCAACGCCCTGATCCAGGCCGAAGAACTGGGCATCACCAAAGCCAATATCGCCACCAAAGTGGCGGAGGCCAAGGCCAATACAAACCAAGCCGATCTCAGGCGTTTTCTAGGGGTTGAAGGGGACTTCGGCAAACAACTGGGCCTGCCCGCTGATTTCGTGGTCAAGATCATCAGCGCCGTCGGCAATTACGGCGAAATTTTTGATCGCAATGTCGGCCCGGGTTCGAAGCTGAAACTCGATCGGGGTGTCAACAACCAATGGACCAAGGGGGGATTGATGTACTCGCCTCCTTTCCGCTGACCTTCCATGCCCGAGTCCCAGGCCTTGCTTGATCCTGCCCACCGTCCCCCCTGGTGGCGGGATCGGCGTGTGATTCCCTGGCTGGTGCAAGGGGTTGTGGCGCTGGTGCTGCTGGTATTGATCGCCTTCTTACTGGGCAATCTGATCCACAACCTCACCACCAGGGGCATGTTGCTGAGTTGGCGCTGGCTGGGGGAACCGGCCGGATTCGACATCTCGGAAACCGCGGTTCCCTTCAGTGCCGAAATGCCTTACTGGCGGGGCCTGGCCGCTGGTTTGGCCAACACCCTGCGGGCCGTTCTCACCGGCCTTGTAGGGGCCACGCTGCTGGGCACCCTGGCGGGGATGGCCTCCTTCAGCCGTAATCCCCTGCTGCGCGGTTTCACCCGGGCCTATGTGGAAACGATTCGCAATATCCCCCTGTTATTGCAGTTGATCTTCTGGTATTTCGTTGTCTTCCTTTCGCTGCCCAACGGCACCGCAGCCTTACAAATTCCTGGGGTAGTGCTAGCTAAATCAGGGCTTTATCTGGCCGGATTCGGCCAAGGACTGCATTGGTCCTTGCCCCAGCTGGTCAATGGCGTTTGGCAGGCTCCATTGCGTTTGAGTGTGGAATTCGCCGCCTTGATGAGCGGCCTGATCATCTATTCCGGAGCCTTCATCGCCGAAGTCGTCCGGGGGGGGATCGCCTCGGTGCCCAAGGGCCAATGGGAAGCGGCAACGTCCCTGGGGATGGGCTGGTTTGCGACCCTGCGCCATGTGGTGTTGCCCCAGGCCCTGCGGGTCATCGTTCCCGGCCTCAATACCCAGTACATCTCCCTGGCCAAGAATTCCTCCCTGGCGGTGGCGGTGGGCTTCACCGATCTCTATTCGGTCGCCGAAACCACCTTGAACCAGACGGGTCGGGCCCTAGAGGTTTACCTCCTCTTGCTGGGGGCCTATCTGGCCATGGACCTGGTGATTTCGCTTGTGATGAATGGTCTGAATCGATTCGTACAGATCAGGGAGCGCTGAGATGACCCCCCTGCTGCGTCGCCTGCGCTCCGACCTCTTTGCCACCCCCGCCGATGGGGCCCTGAGCCTCGGCCTCATCGCCCTGATCACCGCGGCCGCGGTGGGACTGTTGCGATGGGCGGCCCAGAAGGCCCAATGGGCAGTGATCCAGGCCAACAGCACCCTGTTTGCCGTCGGTCGCTATCCCCAAGACCAGCAATGGAGGCTGTGGCTGCTCACCGCCCTGCTGACGGCCGCGACGGGAATCACCTGGGGTTTGTTGCGCTCCCATCCCCGGGCCGACCGGGACGGTCTCCTTTGGCCCCGTAACGATCGTCTCGTGCTTGGGCTGCTCGCAGCGGTTGGCCTCTGGCTGCCCTGGGCCCTGCGCCTGGCGCCAGCCCTCCAGACCCGCTGGTGGCTACTGGCGGCGTTACTGGCGGCCAGTCGCTGGCTGGCGGGACGTTTCGGGACACAGCTCAGCCGGCCCATGCTGCGGCTGTTCCCCCTGGTCTGGCCCCTGATCTACCTGATCGGCATGGTGCTGATCAGCGGCGGCCTGGGGCTGATGCCGGTCTCGCCTTCCCAGTGGGGAGGGTTGCTGTTGACCATGCTCACGGCCAGTTTCGCCATCCTGCTTTGCTTTCCCCTGGGCGTGCTGCTGGCCTTGGGGCGACGCAGTGATCTGCCCTTATTGCGTTGGACATCGGTGATTTACATCGAATTCATTCGAGGCGCCCCCCTGATCACCCTCCTGTTTCTGGGCCAGAACATCCTCGGATTTCTATTGCCTGGCGGGTTGGCCCCGGACCGCATCTGGCGGGCGGCCTGGGTGCTCACCTTTTTCGCCGCCGCCTATCTGGCCGAAGCGGTGCGCTCCGGCCTGGCATCGGTGCCCAAGGGTCAGGTAGAAGCGGCCCGATCCCTGGGACTCTCCTATCCTCAGACCCTGGCGCGGGTGGTTCTGCCCCAGGCCTTGCGGGTGGCCTTACCCGCCATGGTCGGTCAATTCATCTCCCTGTTGCAGGACACCACCCTGCTTTCCCTGATCGGGCTGCTTGAACTGCTTGGGGTGGCCAGAACCGTAATGGCCAACCCTGCTTTTCTCGGACACAACGCCGAGGTCTACCTCACCCTTGCCCTGTTGTTCTGGTCCTGCTGCGCCGCCCTCGGACTCGGCAGTCGGGCCCTTGAGCAACGCCTTGATCCCCAGACCCTTTCCAGTTCCTCCAGCCGGCCATGACTTCGAGCCCCACCCCCTTGATGATTGAGGCCCGCGGGGTCCAGAAGTGGTATCCGAATGGTTATCACGCCCTCCGCGGTGTGGACCTCACGGTCCATCGCGGTGAAGTGGTGGTGGTGATGGGTCCCTCCGGTTCAGGCAAGAGCACCTTCATCCGCACCTTCAATGCCCTGGAGGATTTTCAGGAAGGCAGTATTCGCATCGATGGCATCAGCCTGGGCAACGACCTGCGCCAGATCGATGCCATCCGCCGTGAGGTGGGCATGGTGTTCCAACAGTTCAATCTGTTTCCCCACCTCACGGTGCTGGACAACCTGGTGTTGGCCCCGACGTTGGTCCGGCGCCGGTCCCGGGCGGAGGTCCAGGCCCAGGCTCTCACCCTGCTGGATCGGGTCGGCATCAAGGAGCAGGCCCAGAAATTCCCCGGCCAGCTTTCGGGGGGCCAGCAGCAGCGGGTCGCCATCGCCCGTGCCCTGTGCATGGAGCCCCGGATTCTGCTTTTTGATGAACCCACCAGCTCCCTGGATCCTGAGATGGTCCGGGAAGTGCTGGATGTGATGCGTCAACTGGCCCAGGAGGACATCACCATGGTGGTGGTGACCCATGAAGTCAAATTTGCCGAACAGGTCGCCCATCGAGTGGTGTTGATGGCCGAGGGAAGTGTGGTGGAAGAAGCGCCTCCCGCCCAATTCTTCAAGGACCCCAAACATGAACGAACCCGGCGGTTCCTCGACCAGATTCTCTGAACTCGCCGGAGAATACAGGCGAGCCTAAAACTTGGCTTAGCCCATCATTAATTCGAGACCATGGAGACCCTCGTACAAGAGGTAAGCACCAAAAACAAGGGCAATAATACCTACCAACCATTCGGCCTTATGTTGCAGCCATTCTTCTAATTTGGCAATCGAATCCCTAATCGAGCCTCCGCTGGCAATCCAGGCCAAAGGGGGCAATAACAATAGGGAGCTGGCAGTCAATGCATAGACTGCAGTTATTTCAAAATCGGCCTTAAGCCCAGGATGATTAATCATCATCAAACCGGCTTGCTTTAAATAAAATACCAGGTTTTCAGGGGTCAGCAAGGCGGCCCCGGCGCCGATTAAAACCAGCACGGCGGTGTTGACATCGGGAAGGCGATTCATCAATCGAATCGCCATACCCTCTTCACCGAGGCTGGCCTGGGGCGTCAGCTGATACAAACCCAAGGCCAAGAGACCTCCGGCCCCCAAAAGGTCAATCAGCACTTGCTCCCGGGCGCCATGCTCCAGGCTGATCGACAACGAACTTCCCAACAGCATTAACAGCAGAACCGCCATCACATTGGCCAGGGTCCAGCCCAAGACATAGGCAAAGGCCCTTCGCAAAGGTGAGCGCCCCAGCAAGAGAAGGGTCACCACCCCGATATGCAGGGGACTAAAAGCGATGCCAATTCCGAAAAGAGAGGATTTGGTAAATAGGGAAGCGAGCATCGCAAGGGGCCAGCACCCCAGACCAGTCTGGGAACCCTAGCCAGCAGCCCGATGGCCCCGGGGGCGGTTCCCCCCCACCAGCGGCCCTGGATCACCCCGCACAAACCAGCTTCAAAACCGATAACAACACAGCCCCTGGCGACTGGCCTTCAGTCCTCGGCCAGCAGCAGGCGACGCCCCTCATCCAGTTGGCGGCGGGCCTCTTCGCCCAGGTGGGGACGGCTCAAATCCAGACGGGCCATGGCATCGATGATCGAGGCGGCAACCACAATGCGGGTGAACCATTTGTTGTCAGCTGGCACCACATGCCATGGGGCTGACGGTCTGGCCGTTCGCTGAATCATCTCCTCATAAGCAGTCATGTAGGCATCCCAGTGGGCCCGCTCATGAATATCACCCAGCGAGAACTTCCAGTGCTTGTCCGGGTTATCAAGGCGTTCTAGAAAGCGACGCTTTTGTTCGTTTCGGGAGACATGCAGAAAGAATTTGAGTACAATGATTCCATTGTTACTTAAATGGTCCTCGAAGTGGCGAATTTCTCGGCAGCGCCGCTTCCAAATGTCGTTGCCCAGCAACGAGGGAGGCAATTGCTGTTTTTGCAGTAGTTCTGGATGGACCCGGACCACCAGGGTCTCTTCGTAATAGCTACGGTTAAAGATTCCGATCCGCCCCCTTTCAGGCAAGGCCTGTTGGCAGCGCCATAGGTAATCATGGTCCAGTTCGGTGGGGGAAGGGGCCTTGAAGCTGGTCACCTGGCAGCCCTGGGGATTCACCCCCGACATCACGTGCTTGATCGTGCCGTCCTTACCGGCGGCATCCATCGCCTGGAAGATCAGCAACACGCCCCAACGGTCCTGGGCATAGAGGCGTTCCTGGAATTCGGCAAGCAGGCTGGTGCCTTCGGTCAGCCGCTGCATCGCCATCGCTTTGTCATCGCGTTGCAGGTGCAGGGTGTCGTTGGGATCCACGGAGGCCAACCGAAAGCCCTCGCCGTCGTCCACCTGATACGCCTTGGCGAGTTTGTGGCACTGGCTCAGCAACGTGTCGCGGTCCATGGCATCGATCATGGGTTGGAGATCAGCTGGAACTAAGGGAGGGACTGGCCCACTCCGCCCCGCTGAGGAGGGGAAACAGTCCATCTTCGCTCCGCACAGCGTCCAGCCACAACGGCGGCAAATCGGTGCCTTGGTCGATGGCCTGTAGGAGGCGCCAGAAACGATCCAGGTGGCGGTGGATCCTCTCCCGGGCCAGCTCGGTGGTGGTCCCGGCCCGCAGGATGAAACTCCAGTCGGAACTCTGGGCCAGCAGCAGTTCGCGGCCGGCCTGGATCAGCCAAGCCCGATGGTCACTGCTGCCCACGCCACGGTTGACCCGCCGCACCATGGCCCGGGAGGCCCGCTGCCATTCCCCCACCACCCAGCCATTGGTCTCATTGAGCCAGTAGTCGTGAAAACCGCCCCGCCCCCAGCTGGAGGGAGAGGGGCGGCAGACCTGGAGCGTCAGTCCCGATTCCAGGGTCTCCCGCAGGGTGGTGAAACGGATCTCGGCGGCGGGAGCCTGTCGGAACAATTCGGCCAGGAACGCCGGTCCCTCAAACCACCAGTGGCCGAAGAGCTCGGCGTCAAAGGGAGCCACCAGCAGCGGTGGTCGCCCGATGGAGGCCGCCAGGTTGTGCAATTGGGTCCCCCGGCCGGCGAGGTAATCGGCGGCATGTTGACGCACCCTCAGGTCGGCAGCGGCCGGATCGTAGGGGGCCTTGCTCTCCAGCGAACAGGTTTGGGAGGTCACCCGATGCCACTTCAGGCCCAGGGGTCGGCTACTGCGGATGCCGTGCTCGGCCAACAGGGACTCGGGCAGATCCCAGCCCAGGTCACGGTGAAATTCCCGGTAGACCCCATCGCCCGGATAGCCCTGGCTGGCGCTCCAGACCGGCAGGGTCGAATGGCTGTCGCGGCCGAAAAAGGCCACTCCAGCTGGGCTGCAGATGGGGGCATAAACGCCATAACGGGGACGGGGGCTGGCGTGGAGAAGCCCGTGGGCATCCAACACGCTGTAGCGCAGGCCGTTCTGGACGAGGACCTGGTCCAGGCCTTCGTAATAGGCGCATTCCGGCAACCAGAGGCCCAAGGGAGGTTGGCCGAGCAGCCGGTCGTGCTCCCGCACGGCGGTGATCAGCTGGGCCCGCACGGCCTCCGGGCATTCCCTTAACAGGGGCAGGTATCCATGGGTGGCGGCGCAGGTGATTAGATCCAGCACCCCCAGACCCTGCAAGCGGCGAAAGCGCGGCAGCAGCTTGCCTTCGCAGCGCTGCCAATCGGACCCGATGGCGGCCAGGGTGTGGCCAAGGTGGTGGGCCGCTGCCCTGCCCTCGGGCGGGGTCAGCTCCAGCAACTCCTGCCGAAGCTGCAGCCAGGGCAGAAAACCCCGGTTCAGCTCCGCGTCATCCAGTAGGGAAAGCAGGGTCGGCGAGAGGCCGAGGGTGAGCCTGGGTCGCTGCCCTGGATCGGCGGCGGCCGCCTCCAGCACCTGTAGCAGCGGCAGATAACACTCCTGCAGGGCCTGGTAGTACCAATCCTCCTCCAGGGAACCCGGCTCTCCTGAGCGCACATAGGGAAGGTGGGCATGGAGCACCAGGGCCAGTTCGCCTGCGGCCATGGTCACCTCAATACAAAGGCACTTTACGGGTCTGCTTTCTAGGCTTGGCAGAGAAAAAGGGATCAGAACCCATTGTTGCAACAACCCTTCAGCGAACCCATGCTGCGGCGGGTGCTCGCGGTGGACGGGCACAGCATGTTTTATGCCCAGCAGAAGCTCGGCTGGTTTTTTGATCCACGCCGATTGATGGAGTTAGCCCGGCAAGAGGGAGAGGTGGAGCTGGGGAGCGCTTTTTGGTATGCCGGCCTCAAGGATCCCAATGACCAACGTCCCTTCCGCGATGCCCTCACCAGCCTGGGATACACCGTGCGCACCCGCCCCCTGCGGGACCTCGGGGGGGAAGGGGAAAGCCGCCATTACGCCCGGGCCAATCTGGATGTGGAGGTGGCGATTGATCTGCTGACCGTCGCCCATCGCTGCGAAGAGGTCTGGCTCCTCAGTGGCAGCAGGGACCTGGAGAGACTGGTGGAGGTCCTGCGCGCCAAGGGGCTAACCATCATTGTGTTCAGCACCGAAGGGATGGTGGCCCGGGAACTGCGCAATGCGGCCGATCGCTTTGTCGACCTGGCCTCCCTCCTGCCCCAATTAGCCAAACTGGACATGCCAGCAAAGATAGACATGCCAGCCAAAGTGGACATGCCAGCCACGGGGGTCGTGCGCCGTCCGTCGCCCTCCCCGTCTCAGGCCTGAGGCGGAGTCCAAAGGTAGCTGGGAGGATCTTGGAGCCTGAAGCTGGCCCAGACCCCAAGACCTCGCCTTGGATCCCAGGGTTGTTGATGCATGGCAAAGCCATGGAAAGAGGTCGTATGGAGAGCGACAAAATCCTTCAGACGACGCTCAATCTGGAGGATTTCCGACTCGTCTTCATCGTCGAGAAAGGGAAGGGGCTCTTCTTGGCCAAAAATCTCCTGGGGACAGGCCGCCATCCAGACAGCGGCAAAACGAACCAGGGTGATTCGCACCATTCCTGATTGCTGGGGTTCAATGCATTCTTCACAAATATGCAATGAAAGCAAATGGTCCTGGGCAAGGGGTGAAAATCTGAAGAACTTCTGCCGTAATTCAATATTATAATCAATCTGCTGCGCAGAGGCCGCCATGAAGGGTGCCAATTTGGACATGACAATGGCCATCGAACGAAGACCCATGTCTGGAGCAGGCGTAGACTTAGGCTCTGCAGCAATCATCCAGACGGAAAAGGTGCTGTGAGTCTCAGCAATGAGACGGTCTCGATAGCTTGCCTTAAGCAGACCCAAGGGGCCCGTATGTTCCAGAAACCTTTTGGAATCGATCCCGACCTCCAGCCATGGGGTCCCCTGCCGGCAGCGACCTGGCCAGGTTTTCGGGGAAGATTTGGACCCCAGCCCCCTACAATGGGTCCAACTCATAGTCAGTCCGCTTAGCGGCTCCACCTGTTGTCATGGCGCGTGATCCCGGCCGGGTCCTCATTTTCGATACCACCCTGCGGGACGGTGAACAATCTCCGGGGGCCAGCCTGAATCTCGAAGAAAAGCTGGCCATTGCCCAGCAGCTCTCCCGCCTCGGCGTCGACATCATCGAGGCCGGGTTCCCCTTTGCCAGCAGCGGCGATTTCAACGCCGTCCAACGGATCGCCGCCACAGTCGGCACCCAGGACGGTCCGGTCATCTGCGGGCTGGCCCGGGCCGCCAAGGGGGACATCAAAGCCTGCGCTGAGGCCGTGGCGCCTGCGGTGCGGCGCCGCATCCATACCTTCATTGCCACCAGCGACATCCACCTCCAGCACAAGTTGCGCAAGAGCCGGGCGGAGGTTCTCGAAATCACCGCCGAAATGGTGGCCTACGCCCGTTCCCTGGTCGATGATGTCGAGTTCTCCTGTGAGGACGCCGGTCGCAGTGATCCCGAATACATGCACCAGGTGATCGAGGCCGCGATCTCCGCCGGAGCTACCACCATCAACATCCCCGATACGGTCGGTTATGCCACACCTTCGGAATTCGGCGAATTAATTGCCGGCATCAACCGCTCGGTGCCCAACATCGACCAGGCTGTGATCTCGGTGCATGGCCACAACGACCTGGGCCTGGCCGTCGCCAATTTCCTTGAAGCCGTCAAACATGGTGCCCGCCAACTGGAGTGCACCATTAACGGCATCGGCGAACGGGCCGGCAATGCCTCGCTCGAAGAGCTGGTGATGGCCTTGCATGTGCGCCGCAGTTATTTCAACCCCTTCCTCGGCCGGGCCAGTGACGACAGCCGACCCCTGACGGCTGTGCGCACCGAAGAGATCACCAAGACCTCCAGGCTGGTGTCCAACCTCACCGGGATGGCGGTGCAACCCAACAAGGCGATTGTGGGGGCCAACGCCTTCGCCCATGAATCAGGAATCCACCAGGATGGCGTTCTTAAAAATCGTCTGACCTACGAGATTATTGACGCCCGCACCATTGGCCTCAGCGACAACCGCCTTTCCCTGGGCAAGTTGTCCGGTCGCAGTGCCTTCAGGGCCCGACTTGAGGAAATGGGCTACAACCTCGACGGTGAAGACCTCAATGATGCCTTCGCCCGTTTCAAAGAACTGGCTGATCGCAAACGGGAAATTTCCGATCGTGATCTCGAAGCCATCGTCAGCGAGCAGGTGCAACAGCAGGATGAAGCCCGTTTCATCCTCAAAAGGGTGCAGGTGAGCTGCGGTACCGGTCTGTTACCCACGGCCACCGTCACCCTTGAAACCGAGGATGGCAGCGAACACAGCGAGGCCTGCATTGGCACCGGTCCGGTGGATGCGGTCTGCCAGGCACTCAATCACCTGGCCCAGGTGCCTAACGAACTGGTGGAATTTTCGGTTAAGAGTGTCACCGAAGGCATCGATGCCATGGGAGATGTCACCATCCGGCTGCGGGCCGGTGGGGTGCTTTATTCGGGCCACGCCGCCGATACGGACATCGTCATTGCTGCGGCCCAGGCCTTTGTCAATGCCCTCAACCGCCTGGTGGCCGGCGAACATCGGGCGGCCCTCCATCCCCAACACGCGCCCCTGCCGTTGGCGGAATTGCCCCGGCTCTGAAACCTGCCCCTTGGGCAGCCTCCCTGCTCAGAATTGCAGGCTGGTTTTAATCAGGGCACCCAGCTGGTGCAGGCTTTCGCCTGGCGGTGTGCTTTGGCCGAGGGGACGGCTCAGGTAGATCAGTGCAGGGGTAATACTGATCGAATCGCTGATCTGAAACCGATACCAGCCTTCCCAGACGAAGCCACCGTCGTGGGGTTTCTGTTCATCGGTCAATGACGTTGCCATCACCGGTTGGGCAACGGCGACCCCAAGGGCATTTCCTGGCCACAACACGTCGCTCCACTGCAACCCCACCTGCCAAGAGCGGCTATCCCTGAGGCTGCCGGCGGGTTGGGGTGCCTGATAACGGGTCTGGTTGAACCCCAGCCCCACGCTGACCGAAGGCCACCAGAGCGACTCCGCAGGCTGCCAGTACCCGCCAATCCCGAGGCCCTGGCTGCGGGATTGGAGATTCTCCTGCACGGCCCCATTGGCAAAGGGAGTGATGGCTGGAACCTGCTGGGCATCGGGTTGGAGCCGGGTATAAATGGCCGCCACCCCCCACTGGTCTGCGGCATAACCAACCTGCAGCGTACCCGTCGCCGCCGAGGCGGCGGTACCCAGGCCACCGGCATTGGGATCACCGAAGGCTCCATGGCCGGCCAGATAGATGGCGCTAACCTTGAAGAAGCCGCGGCTCCACCAGAGAGCTCCACCAGAACCGATATTATTATTGTAAGCCAACTGGGCACCATTGCCCGTAAAGACATTCAGAATTGACTCGGCCGGATAGAGGCTTGGATTCATGGCAAACAGATCACTTTGGTAGGCTTTAGCCGCCAGGGTAAATGTGAATCCAGCACCAACAGGAAAGGAATAATAGAGGCGATCAACCACTACAACATTGCCACAATCGGCATCACCACAATCTTTTTCGAAGGCCACATCCAGGGTGGCCAGCGACAGGGACTGGGGATTGCCGCCAAAAACACTATCACCAAAGTCACCCGTGCGCAACTTCAAAAAAAGATTATCCTTACCGGTGAAACTGGTATTTAAATCTAGTTCTAACTCATAATTCATGGTGGTCGCATTTGGCAATGATTCTAAGATAATTTCATTGCTACCCGGGTCATTCGAGCGGCTTCTGAACATATTGGATCCACGGGCAATCGCCCGGCCGCTAAAATAGTTAGCGCCTACAAATGTAAACAGCTGCCCGCTCAAGGTGGTGGAAGGTGAGAAACGCATGGCCTCCAGCTCACCGATCCGGGCTTCCAGGCCATCGCTCTGGCCCTTCAGCAACGCCAGCTCGGGCCCGAATTCCCGTAGCAACCGCTCGGTGACATCGCTGCGGTCACTGATCTGGGCCAGGCAACTGCGCAGCAGGGCCGCAGCCTCAAACCGACTCACCACCCTCCCCCCCTGACTGGCGGGCGCCCCCCCTGCAGAGCGCCTAACGGTGTCCGTTTCGCCCAACAAGGCGGCCCCGCCTGGGCAGCTCTCCCGACGGCTCAAGGCCACCAGCGCCTCGTAACTCCAGTCCCCAGGGCGCAAATCGCCGACGGTGGGTTGGGCCAGGGCCGAGGCCATGGAGCAAGCCACCAGGCCCAAAGCGAAGGCACCACCAGACCAGGAGCCCAATCCCATCGCTTCAGCCCAAAACGTGTCCCATTTTGCAGCCTTGGCTCCGGCTCAAAATTGCAGCCAAAGCCAACGCCCAACCCCCACCAGGGCCGCTGTTCCGATCAGGGACAACACCCGCCAACGGGCCCCCAACAGGAGGAACAAGCCCAGCAGCACCAACAGCAGGGCCACCCCATCCAGCCCGCCCGCCAGCCCCTGGGGCCACAGCACGGGGCCAGCCAGGACAACCGCCAGGCTGGCAATCACGCCGGTGAGCATCGCCGTGATTGCCGATAGGGGAGCCAGGAGGCGGGGTTGGTCGCGACTGGCCTCCACCAGGGGCGCCCCGATCAGGATGAAGCCAAAGGAGGGCAAAAACGTGAACCAAACCACCACCAGTCCTGCCAGCCACGCATGGCCCAGGGAGCCATTGGCATTCCAGCCCCCCATGAACCCCACGAAGGCCACGACCATGATCAGGGGCCCAGGGGTCGTCTCCCCCAGGGCCAAGCCATCCAGCATCTGGGCCGGTTGCAGCCAGCCGAAGTCCGTCACCGCCCCCTGGCTCACGTAGGGCAGCACCGCATAGGCACCGCCAAAACTGAGCAGGGCCACCCGGGTGAAGAAACGGGCCATCGTCGCCAGCAGACCGCTCCAGCCCTGGAGCCAGGACAGCAGCAGCAGCGGCATCCCCAGGGCCAGGCCCGTGGCCAACAGGGTCAGCGCCAATCTCCGGGGGGAGGGCCGGGCATGGGCCGGTGGCGGGGTGGCGTCGTCGTGGAGG
>Ga0194059_1000310_pt1 | contig 23787 bp, 19 predicted proteins | sample SepL6211m_MetaG_FD_163426 | JGI IMG/M metagenome (GOLD analysis project Ga0194059, IMG submission 163426) | Anoxic zone freshwater microbial communities from boreal shield lake in IISD Experimental Lakes Area, Ontario, Canada - Sep2016-L626-11m | ecosystem: Environmental > Aquatic > Freshwater >... | reverse complement strand
GTGTTAGAAAATACTTTATTAATATCATTATATTTTTCAGAGGTTTTATAACTTGAATCATATTCAAATTTTTCAGAAATAATCTTATATGCCCACTCATCGTCTGAATTAATTGCAAATCTTGGCGCTCTAAATCCCCTTGGTTTTTCACCAGTTATATTCTCAATTGATTTAATTGCTATATCTAAATTTTTAGCCAATATTGTGCTGTTCTGCGCTGAAATATCATCATGAAAATTATAATGACATCCAATTTCGTGGCCATCATCATGTATTCTTTTAATCAAATTTGGAACTGCTCTTGCGCATACTCCTGTCACAAAAAAAGTAATTTTTTTACCCGATAAAAATCTATTTGATAGTTCTTGAATCTTTTTATAACTTCTCCATAAGGCGTCTTCATTTATCACTGGCTCACTATTTTTCATTAGTCGAATATAGTCATGTGTCCAATCTTCAAAATCTATAGACAAATAGACGGGTATTTTTTTAAACTTCTCTGCTCTAATTGTATTCATTATTAATCCTCTAACTTCTTAAAAAAATAATTTTATCCAACATGCCCTCTTCAGATTTTATGAAGAGGTTGTAATTAAAAGTTCTAATTACTTTTTGTTTATTTGGCACCTATTAGCCAAAAATGACTCTGCCATTTCTAAAAGGCCAACCTCTGTATCAACTGGCGGCAGCCATCCTGAAGCCCTTATAAAATCAGACCCATCCACTTGAAGGGGGGCACTAAGCTTCCTCCATACATCCCCCCTTCCCACCAAAAATGCAAAAAATCCCAACATAGTTGTTGGTAAATTGATAACTTTCCAGGATGGCTTACCCAATCCCTTTACAAGAATAATAATAATTTTCCCGACGCTCAACTCGCAATTGTCGGCAATTAAAAAAGTTTTCCTTGAAAGGCTATTTTTTTGTGCAGATACCATTATTCCATCAACTAAGTTATGAACCCCAATAAATGTTCTAGGAGCATTTAGGCCTGCTAATGGTAAAAGTGGTAATGTAAATGCAATCTTCAGCAATCTTTGAAAATTTCCACGGCATTGTGGACCATAAACTAAAGGGGGCCTAAGTATGACGTAATCTGTAGCGCCATCTTTAAGGGTTTCAGCTAGAGCCTTTTCAGCAACCCATTTACTTTTAGAATAAGGCTCTGTTGGGCTAGGGATATCATCTATAGAAAATGCCACACCATTGGTGCAAGTTCCATTTACCCCAACCGAACTTATAAATACCACCCGCTTAACTCCAGCCAACTGAGCCGCATTTGCAACTAATTTAGTGCTCATTACATTTGCTTTATAGTATTTATAGTCAATATCATTTGTGCTTACAGATTCATTTAAATGGTGTGCGCGAGCAGCAAGGTGAATAACAACATCAATTTTCGTAAATGCCTTCCGGAGAAGATTCAAATCCTGATAATCTAGGACTAAATCCTTTACATCATCCCTACCAGTACCCATGCGTGAAATAGCTGTTACTAGAAATCCTTCTCTTACCAATCGGTCAATTAAATGTTTGGCAACAAAACCTGTGGCTCCAGTTACTGCATAGTTCATTTTCACCTGATCACCCCCTGAATCATAATTAGCATTTTAAAATTCATGGCTTCAGTGATTCAATGATTCAAGCCCATAATCTCATCTAGCCAACCTTCTATTGTGTAACGCTGATATACATTCTTTGGCAATGGCCTGAAGGGTTTCTCGAAAAATTCCTGAGGCACTATAGGGTTAGTGCGATCTAAAATACAAACATTATCAACATTAAAGAAGTCATAATTTGAGATCAACGAGTTAGTTGTAACTAACTTTTTTTGTGCACCCATAGCTTCAAAAGTACGCATAGTTAAACCCGTTTGCTTTGGGTGCTCAATATCTAATATAGCTTTGGAGGTAGAAAAAATTGACTCAACTTTAGTTTTATCAAGTGGCTTGAAATTAAATTCATTAAGTTGAGCTCCTCGCATTGAAACCTTAACCAGACGATATCCATAAAATACCCAAGGTGCCTGCAAAAAAAGATACCAAAAGGTTGAAAGGGAGGGATTAAGATTCTTGCTTAATTTTTTAATTACTGAGTATCGATCACAGTGAGCAGTTCCCACAAAGCTTAAATCATACTCATGATCTTGGCAAATAGGATTTTCAAACCCTTTTGAAAAAAATAATGGCCTCATTTTCATTCCATAATCCCTATAGCCCTGTGGATCAAATGTATAAGTCTCATCAAATAGATTTAAATTTCCGACTACAGAACGACGATTTTTTATAGAATCCCACATATATAAAATAGTTTTAGAAGTTGGGAAATTTGAGCGTAGGAATTGAAGCATTTTTTTTGAAAGTGTCTGTCCATTTACAACGAAAATATAATCATAATGCGTTGCCCCGAATTCATAAAGTTTATTTTGATATAAATTGTTTATACTTTCTGTAACTAGCGTCGGACTTATTTTGGTCAATGCCATCATCAAGGGGGCATCAAAAGGCCTATCTTGAAGCCAATCAACAGAAGCCCCCCTTCTTTCGATCTCATTTTTTATATCAATTTCATAACCAAAGAATCGAGGCGCTATTAATAGAACCCTTTTGCCATCAAGACGCCTCAATATTCTCTCCATCCATAATTCGAATGATTCGAGCGGGAATACCTGCAGCAAGAGCCCTAATAGGAATAGAAGTTAATACTACTGAATTTGCACCTATACAAGTACCATCTCCAAGCTTTAAACCACCAAGCACCTTAGCTCCAGCTCCAATTGTTACTCCACATCCAATTAAAGGGCGCAAATTTTCCAAATACTCAAAATCTAATTGCTTAGCTCCGAGTGTTACTCCTTGGAATATCGTTGCATTACTCCCAATAGCCCATGCGCCTATTACGGTTCCCTGCGTATGAGGAAAAAATAAACCGGGACCAATTGGGCAACGGACAGCAATTTCTATGCCAAAGAATACATAGTTAACAAACGAAGTGAGCTTAGATAAAAAAATTAATTTACGGTTATAAAAATAATAGGCAAGTCTACAAAAAAAGACTGGGAGAAATCTTGGCGAAAATAGACCTAGCCATAACCTACAACCCAATGAAGAGCCATTGGTACCATACATTAATCTCCTTGCTCTAATTAAATCAGCGTGTAAATAGGCAACCAAAGAAAAATTGGTAATACTTGTCATAATTAGTATCCATAATTTAGTTGAGTTAAATAATGTATAAACCCCTTTCAGCTAAACTTTTATCGATTTATAAATTGTTGACGCTTCCATCATAAAAATTAATGTATTTTGAAGTCTTATTAAAAATTCTCAGGTCTGATAGCCACTATTGTACTTGAGGTATCTGAAAACAAATAATCTACTTTCTTCACCCAAAATTCACCCTTGTAATAAGTTTAATCATAGGCACAAAACACCAATCCCGATCTCTTGCATATGAGTCAACACATGCTAGATCTAATTTTGCAGTAAATGCCTATGTAAATACCAAAGAAAAAATAGCTAAGGAGATGCCTTTAGACAGCGAACCTCAATGCAAAAAGTATAAGACAGGCCCAGCATGATATGTCAATGAAGAGATAATATATACCTTAGTAAGGCTCACACAGAGATAATCTTGGAATAATGTGAACATATGCAACAACGAATTTAATCTTAATTTTATAAGCTAAAGATTTGGGATAAAGAACCTTACGCCATTAGATTACGCTTTCGTAATTCATCATTTGCACGATCCAAAAAATCTTCTGGTAATGGTTGCGTCTTAACCCAAGCAGCAAATCTATTTAAGCCTTCTGCGAGAGAAATCTTAGGGCCTACTGGCATTAATTGTTTCAATTGTGAAATGTCTGCAACATTATGGCGAATATCGCCCAATCGAAACTCAGAAGTGATGCGCAGTGGGGAGTTGCCTCCAAGGGATACAACAAGTTGACGAGCCACATCGATTACACTAGTACTAACGCCACTACCTACATTGATTACGGAACTAATTTTCTCCCTAGACTCTAAGCAAGCATGCATTGCCAATACAACATCTTCGACATGAACAAAATCGCGTGACTCTAATCCATCTTCAAAAATTGGCAAATCCAATCCCCGCCGAATTCTGGTGGAAAATATAGAAAGTATTCCGGTATATGGATTCCTCAGTGACTGACCTTCGCCATATACGTTCTGCAATCTAAGTATTGAGTAGTCAATACCTAGCGATTCACATGAGATTCGTACCAAATCTTCTTGTGCATACTTTGTGGCAGCGTAGATCGAGGATGGTCTTACTGGATCTTCCTCTTGCGAGGGTGCTTGTACGAGAAAGTTATTGCAACGAGGGCAAGCTGGCTCCCATAAATGCGCTACAAGTCGGGCAGTTGAACGCGCCTTAGGAAACACACGTCCAACAGAAGCTCCACATTTTGGGCAAACATAAGCACCTTCGCCATAAACCGAGCGGCTTGATGCAAGCACGACACGTTTTACTTTACTATATTTACTATTGGCAATAACTTCTAACAGATTCGCAGTGCCCATAATGTTGGTATCGTTGTAACGTGCAATCTCATACATTGATTGCCCCGTACCCGTTTCTGATGCTAGATGAACTACGTCAGATACACCATCAAGCGCAGATGAGAGGGTGACCTGATCAGTAACTGAACCACGAATAAATTCGAAGCCTCCATCTTTAAGCCAATCAAGGTTTTGCGGAATTGCGCCATGAATTTGAGGACTAAGAGAATCTAGAATTCTGAAGGATGCCCCTGTTGATTCGAGGTGTCGAGCTAAATGACTGCCTATGAACCCAGCGCCACCAGTTATGAGAATTTTTTTAGATTGTTCCATTAATATGATTTCATTTCTTTTGAATAAATTACGGTTTATTTTTATTTGATTTGGTTAGTTTTTGCCACATAATAAGAAGTAATATTGTAGGAAGGCCGGCAAACTGGTTTGTGAATATTGTCAGAAGAACATAAGCATTTATTACGCAAAGAAGTGGTATCTTAGATGGATTTCCCAAGCTAGACATCCAAACCAAATGGCCAATAAACCCAATAGTGGTAGACATAATTACCACACCATATGCACCCCAATCTAAATATGGTGACATAAATGCTGTCATCACATTAAATGCATTATGTGCAAGAGTAAGGGATCCAATGTAAGAACTAAACCCCAAATCTAAACCTAATGCACCTCTGACTACTGATGGGAGTAGGCTAGAAAAGGTATTTAACGGGAAAATCGAAAATTCAGGGGTAATTACACCCCAATTTATTGATAGGGATATGATCGGAGCGACCATATAAGAATAAACCCAGAGAAGAGCAGGAAAGATAAACTCATCTTCATTAAGACCCAGGCCGGATACGATTGAAAAATCAGAACGGGCCTCTCCTGCGATACCGAAAACAAAAGCAAATACAACTAACAAAAAAAGGCTGCGCACTAACAAATTCCAATTTTTTTTATGTGTAGTTATTAAATAAAAAAAGGTAACTTGTATAAGGACAATTGTAAACAAAGCCCTAGAAACCAATAGAACGGGCCAAAGAGCTAAAACCATCATCAATATGATATTTTTTCTATCGCGAATATTGTCCAAGAGGCGTATAAACTGAACAAAGCTAATATACATCCAAAAAGCGTTTGCAATACCATGTAGAGTAGGTATTCCAAAGTCCTCATAAGTTTGACCTGTACCCATAATTAGCCAAAGTAGCGGAATGCCTCCTGCAGAAAAAATTTCAATTACAGATATTGAAATCCAGAGAAGCATTATTCTTCTTCGAAATCCATATACGATAGGCCCGATGCGAACCTTTGACGGTAGACCTAGTATTAAAAGGGCTACCACTGCACCAAATAAGTTACTTACTATAAGCAATAACACAATCATTTGCGCAGTTTTAATTTGGTTCATAAAAACTGGTACTACTTCTATGCTAGCCAAAGTAATTGTTGTAATCCATATAATAAAAAAAACAAAGCTTGGATGCGATAAAAAATATTTATCTACACAATAACCTTTTAAGGTTTTACTCTTAACCATTAGAGATAGAGCTCATTGCAAAATTCTCTTTGTTAAGATCTCGTAGCTATCCATTAGGTCGCCAATATCCTGAACATTAACAATTTTTGGAAGAAAAGACACTCCATTCTCTGCTATACGTTGAAGTATTTTTTGAATCTCTTCTGACTTATGAATATTTAAGCTCGAGCCACAGTATTTTTTGAGCAATATATCAACATCTGATCCCTGACATAGGTCTATAGGTAATATTGGCTTAGAGAGGCATAAATATTCAAATAATTTAGTAGAAACCACGCCTCTATTTTTAGGTCCGTGGTGTGCGAGGAGAAGCAATGCTGATGCGCTAGCCTGCACCGACCTTATCAGATGATGTGGTAAATGATCAACAAAAATAATAGATTTTTGGTCAATAACTTGAGCGGATGCTTCTTGCTTAACAATATCACATGCACCAATAAATACTAATTGAATGCGCTGTGAAATTTCTTTATTTTCTATAGAAAATTTCCGAATAGCATTAATCATGCTGGTAATGTCATAATGAAACTCTGGGACACTTCCTGTGTAAACTATCACTATACGATTTGGATCGATTTCTGGGTGTATTTTGTGTAAATCAATTCTTTCAGGAAAATCATTTTCAATATAGTGTGTAGCAACATTATATGCAACTTCAACTTTAATGCCGTAATGCAATTCAAATTCATCGGCAAGTCCTATAGAGACGGTTATGACCTGATTGGCAATCTGCAACACCCTGCGCTCTATTCCGCGTTTAATCCATCTAATTCCACCTAAAGCATTATGCAAAGCCCAAGCATCTCGCATATCTATAATAAATATCGCCTTATCTTTGTAACGTCTCTTCATCAAAAAACCTATTACTGCCAAGGAAAATGGGGGTGATGATGCAAATATAACTACTGGCTCTATTCGATCTGCCAGTAATTTATCCAACCGAATACATAATGAAAATACATTAGGTAGATATAAATCTGCGAGCATCAAATGCTTTAATCGTCGTAATATTTTCGCAACTATTCCTTCTCTGACTGAGGCCTGTGGGCCTTGATAGTTAGCTAATCCAGATTTTCTAAAGAGAGCTAACGAATCTTTATCTACACAAATAATATCGCTATATGAAAATATGCCGCGCAAATTAAAGATACGCAATAGTGCGCCTTCTTTTAAAAAGTAACAACACCAGCGCTCTTGACGAAAACTACTGGCACGCTCACTCTCTAGCTCGGAGGTTAGAAACCAAACCTCCTTAATGTTGCCCATTATTAAATCTCCACATTAAATGCCTTCGCCCAAGATGAAATACTAATTGCCCGCCAATATCGGTGATCAAATGGTCGCTTTCCGTCTAAAGTTTGATCAAACTGATCAACAAGTTTCGTGGAAAATATGTTGGGAAATTTCTCAACAGCTTCCGCTATCGCAGCTCTGAAAAGTTTCGGCTCATCTCTACACATCCAAAGCGATTCGGCGGTAACAAATCCCATTTTATCACGCCTATCCAATACGGCATCAGGAACTATGCCTCGCATAGAATTGCGCAGTACCTTTTTGGATACCCCCCCTCCAACTTTTTCATCATCGATGAGAGAAAGGCAAAACTCAACAACCCTATAATCCAGAAAAGGGACTCTCGCTTCGACGGAGTGCGCCATTGAATTACGATCCTCCCAATGCAATAGCATAGGTAAATTTGTCGTAGTAACCTGAGCAATTGACATTTCTTTTATTGATCCACACCGACTACCTGCAGCAAGAAACGGGTCCATTTGAAAAATATCTTGGGAAGATTGTGCAATCCATTCCTTATCAGCATAGGATCTACCGTCGAATCGACCGAGAAATCCTATTAGTGAAGGCATTAAGTATGCGGCTGAATAACCGCATGAACGTAGTGTTGAAAATCCAACCTCATTTCGGAGATCTCTGATTTCTTTGTACCAACTAGTCAAAGCGCCTCTTCGTAAAATACCTGCAAGGTTAGCCCCAAAAAATCCTCGATACCCGCCCAATATCTCGTCGGCTCCTTGGCCATCCAGCATGACCTTTACACCGGAATCAAATGCCATTTTGAATACACACCACTGCGCAAAAACTGATGTTGATCCAAATGGTTCATCGTTGTGCCAAGCTAATTTGTCAAGAGTCTGAAAAAGTAAATTTGGCTCCGGTATTACTGAATGGGAAATTGTTCCTGCTCGCTCAATAACACTTTGAGCATAAGCAAACTCATCGAATTCTTTATCATAGGAACGCGCAGTAAAAGAATGTAACTCAGATTTCTCTTGCTTAATGCCTGATCTAAAAATTTTTCCCATCAGTGAAACGATTGATGAACTATCGAGGCCTCCAGATAAACATGATCCAATTGGGACATCAGATCGCATTCGCAAAACAATTGAATCAGTAAGCAAAGTACGTAAACCCTCAGATGCCGCCTTTCCTCTTAAGTCAGAAATCATAGTAGGTAATTGATACCATTTCTTAGCTATAAATTTAGGAAGCTCCCCTCCTAAAAAAAAAGCACTTAAATTAACAGAAATGAAATGGCCAGGAGGGAGTTGTAAGACTCCATCAAACATTGTAAATTTTGAATGATCTGAAATATTCCAAACAGCAAAGTCAAGAAGGCGCTGTCTATCAGCACGCGACTTCCAACCGGACAAACAAGTAAATAGCTTAATCTCAGACCCAAATGCAAGTCTATCTCCCAAATTGCAATAGTACAAAGGCTTTACTCCAAATCTATCTCGCGCAAGAAAAAGATTAGCAGTCATTCGATCAAAGATTGCGATCGCCCACATACCGTTGAATCTAGATAAGCATTCAGAACCCCACTCTGAATATGCCGCTAAAATTACCTCAGTATCTGACTCAGTTAAAAAATTGTGGCCCAGAGTCTTTAATTCATTACGTAGTTCAACATAATTATAAATTTCACCGTTGTATGTAATCCAGTATCTACGCAACCTATCACTCATAGGTTGATGCGCTTTTACACTCAGGTCAATAATCGATAGGCGTCTATGACCAAGCAAAAGGCCGCCAGATCTAGAAAATCCCTCGCTCGGGATTTTTTTATCAGGAAACCATGAAATATCTTGATTACTTTTTGATTTATGAGGTGTATCTTTTCCGCCATATATATCTAAAAATCCATTTGCCTGATTAAAAATAGCAAACCCCTCATCATCTGGACCACGATGCCTCAGAACAGCGCTAACAGCGTTCAATTCATGGAAATTGAATGCTTGCTGTTGTAATAAACCAAAAATGGCACACACTTGTTAATCCTTATATTAAATATCACGTTTTACTTAAATTATTACATTAATTGTTGCGGGGCCAATAAAGCAATTAGAACCAGTCACCAAACCTTTTTTTATTTTTTTTTGCTTGCGCTACCTGCTCGGAATATTCAATACGTGCGAAATTTATTTTTTTATGAAAATAACTCGGTGAATGGTGAGTTTTCATTGAATAACCTAATGCAGAAATATTTGCAGTAAACTTGGGGTGCTTTTCTGCCAAATAAAAAATCATGGCCCACAACTTACCATAAACACCATAATCTTTTGCCAAGATAGTGCGTATAGATTTTGAAGATGAGTTTTCCGTTATGAATCCCGTCCACACAATTGCACGTACATGTAGCATAAACCCTTGAGTATTTAATGCGACGAAAGTTTTCTTGGTAGATGCACCTCCAATTGCAGCATCTATCATGGATGCTGCCTTTAATAAACCATAAAGACTAGTGACCCAATATGTTTTATTTGTGATGTTCTGCCACTCACCCATAGCCTGACCAATTGGGAAATCAGTGGCAAAAATTTTTCGTTCCTTCAAGGAATTCATGGCTAGAAACCCAAAAACCGTCTGCGGCCACACAATGGATTCAATCTCACTTCGGATGGACCTGGATTCAATCTCCTGAATGGCAGCGACTCTATCAACTATACCCGCCCACGCGTTGCCATACTCGTAAAATAATGCTAACGCATCATCGAACTCAATTACTCCAGCTTTACCACCCCGAATATGCCCGCCCCAAGATGCTTGAATAACTGCAGAAGGTCGATTTTCAGCCAATAATTTTAAGATCTTGGAGAAATTCTCGCCATTCACTTTATCATCGTCACCTAGAAAAAGGAAATAATCAGACTTGGCCGCATAAAGCAAAGAAACTAAATTTCGGCTCACTCCAATATTATCTGAATGGCGCACCCGTTTTACTATAAGATCAGTGCATTGAATATTTGCCCAATTAGTTATAACTTCAGGAGTTTCATCCGTCGAACAATTATCTGAGATAATTATCTCAAGATCTTTCTCAAAAGACATAATTTCGCTAGTCAGACATTCCAACATAGTCTGAAGACTCAGGCTCCTGTTGTAAGTTGGAATACCAATAGTTAATAATCGTGGCATTTATTTTCCTTCTGTCAAACGTTTATTATCTAGCTGCAAAATAATATGACATAAACATAGAATCATTTCACTACTTGTATCTCGCTAGATAGCTCGACCTTCTTCCACAAATTATTTATTGACCGGTAAAGGGAAATATACTCAAAGTCGTCAAATTCAAAAGTTTTAATCAAGCCTTCTAGAATGGGCACGCGGACATCTTGATCCCCAGTATTCTTCGAAAGAAAAAAAGGAGTGCCTGCAGAATAAAAAGTACGTTGACGATTATCTTTATCAACCCCTTCAATTAAAAAATCATTGCGATCTGAATTTATCGAAACAGATACCTCGCATCGAGGCAAATTCTTCCCACTAAATAGCGCCTCCCAACTCGAAGGCTGATCACGAATATTTTCTTTCAAGGCACTATTGATCACAATTTCATAACCCAAAGAAGCCAAAACTGCTATTAGATGAATCCCATAGAATCGTAAAACTCCTCCACCTAATGAATGATAACGTTTCCAAGTTTCTTTGCACGTTACTATATGATCAGCTTTAAATCTCCAAATTATTTTTAATTTGCATGGGTGGTTCGCAATTAACTCCCTTAGAAGTGGGTACCAATCGGAGTAAATGAATGTGTATCCAACTCGAAATTTTTTTGACTTCAACACGATACCCTCAACAAGTTGAGTGGCATCATCTACATTTGGGGCAACAGGCTTTTCTATTATTATCTTTTTTATATTCTCCAAACTCAAAATCTCTTGCATCAATTCAAGTTGAGCCTTAGGTGGAATTGCAATCACAACACCAGTGGCTTTCTTAAGGGCAACGGCAATTGAAGGTTGCCAGTCTATATGTCGATCGAATTGCTTCAACTCCCGCCTGGAAGATATTATTCCTCGATATTTTTCCGGAAGAATCAGCCCCGCACCCAAAACCCTTACAAGCGCAGGCAGATATCCGTAAAGACCAAAACCTGCGCCAACAATTGCAAAGGTTTCAATATTACTGCTCATATACAGTAATCAGCTCTTGGTGCATGCCAACCGATACTTATTTAAATTAAACAACATTGACAAGTTGTCCTTTATATTGGTTAGCACGCAAATATTCTTCTATCTCTAATGGAATATGCCACGCTAGATTTAATAAAACTTTAATCTGATCAATATTTTTAAATAATTCCACATCTGAACGGATGGGAATATGGGTGCCCGGTAAGTAATGGCCAATTTTCAGCGAACCAGGCTTCTCGTATACACAGTCCAGCTCATTTTCAGTAAGCCCAAGAAGCTCCACCAGAATTGCAGCCCTGCCCGGAAAGGCTTTAGCTGAGAGCTTACCGTTTACCCGCACGAAAGAGTCGATTTGTTCTCTTTTCTCTTTTTTCCACGAGTCAATGAATGAACTCATTGCTGCAAACTGCCCCAAAAATGTTGCTTCTTTCTTTAATACTTCCTCAATCAAATTAACAGCCTCAGGTATAGCTGTGCCTGCCTTTCCAATTATCACACGGATATTTCCGCCATAGCGGTGTGGAAATTCGACTGCTGTTACCTCCCGACCTAACGTTCGAGCAATGTTTACAAAGGAATTTAGGCTGTAGGTCCGGGGATGCTCATGATAGAAGGTATCAAACTGATTTTTATCTAATACTGCACCAAGATAGTGGTTTTCTATGACGAGAATCGTTTCATCATTCATCATTAAAGCAAGGGCGCTCAGTAACGCAGGTAGATCTTCGATATGCGCAAAAACATTAGTAAATGTAATGATGTCAACATAAGCTTGCGATTCAAGGATTTTTTTCGCAGTTGATTCCGAGAAAAAATCATTGATGATAAGATGCTCACGCCCTACGGCATCCGCGTATGCCCCCGTGGGTTCTACCCCGATAGTTTTTGCACCTTTGCTAGCAAATTTATCTAAAAGACTGCCATCATTACAACCAATATCAAGTACAGTACGACCTACTACTGAACCGATCTTAGCTTCAACGGAATCAGCAAGTGCCGCCATGCCAGACAATACATCGGCTGTAAAACGGGATCGGTAATGATAAGTTTGCGGAAAGAGCTGTGTTTTAGGTACTTGATACTTTTGATGAGCAGTGTCGCATTGTGTACAGTATAAAATTTCAATTGGAAACTTTTCACATTGTGCAGCCATACCGATTGGGATCAAATCATCACACATCGGATGACTGCCGAGATCCAGAACTGGAGTTAAGTGACCCGACCCACAAACTTCACATTTTTTAATTTCGAAACAGCTGTTCATATGTATCCTTCAGATTAGTATTACCAATTGGCGCTTAGTGAAATAAGCTATTTGCATCATGTTAACTGATCTCTATTTTTATCATTTATACCAACTCAGTAATGTGAAGAAGCCTGATAAGCTTCTATCTGAGAAAGCGTCAAAGCTTGCAAGTCGGTGCCTAACAAAAATCCTCGGGCCCAGTCCACGGTAAGTTGTAAGGCTTGCTCCAAATTAAGTCGTGGGCGCCAGTCAAGGTAGTGCTCAGCCTTTGAAATATCGAGCCTAAGAAATATAGCCTCATGCGGATGCTCTCCGACGTCGACACTCCATGAGGCTCTTTCACCCCAAAAGGTAGAGAGCTTACGAACGACCCACTCTACAGATTTTGTATCATCGCTGCGCGGGCCAAAGTTGAATGCTTCGGCAAAGTTTGCACCATCCTGATAAAGCCGTTCAGCTAATATAAGATAGCCGTGTAATGGCTCCATCACATGTTGCCATGGGCGAACAGCGCGCGGACTGCGGATGACTACAGGCTTTCCTTGGGCAAAAGCTGTGAGAGTGTCAGGGATCAGTCGATCAGTGGCCCAATCGCCGCCACCGATTACATTGCCAGCACGCGCTGTAGCCAACGCAACGCCATGCTGAACATATTGTTTGGGATTAAAAAAAGAATTGCGATAGGCGGATGTAACAAGTTCGGCACAGCCTTTGCTGTTACTGTAAGGATCATAGCCCCCCATGGATTCATTTTCGCGGTATGCCCAAATCCACTCTTTATTCTCATAACATTTATCGGTTGTGACATTTACAACAGCACGTACTGTTGAACACTGGCGAACAGCTTCTAATAGATGGACGGTACCCATAACATTTGTCGAGTAGGTTTCCAATGGGTCTACATAAGAACGGCGCACTAATGATTGTGCCGCCATGTGAATCACAATTTCCGATGCCGCTGCATGCATTGCAGCTTTTAACGCAGTGCCGTCACGAATGTCGCCGATGATGGACGTCATACCATCAGCCACCAGAGCGCTGTCAAAAAAACTGGGATTTGTGGGCGCATGTAGGGAGTAACCCGTCACCTGAGCGCCGAGCTTTTGCAGCCACAGACTAAGCCAGCCCCCCTTAAAACCGGTATGCCCTGTCAGGAAAACCTTTTTACCTTGCCAAAATGCCGGATTCATACCCATACCTTCCATGGCGCCTGACCGCTCTGCCAAAGTTCTTCCAGGTAAATCTTGTCACGAAGCGTATCCATGGGCTGCCAGAAACCATGGTGCTGGTAAGCAGCTAATTGTCCCTGCTCGGCCAATGTCTCCAGCGGTGCACGCTCCCAAATAGAGCTGTCCCCATCGATGTAGTCGATAACCTTCGGGGACAAAACAAAAAAGCCACCATTGATCATACCGCCATCACCCTTAGGCTTTTCTTTAAAACCTCTCACTTTAGAATTCTTCATATCCAGCGCACCAAAGCGTCCAGGGGGCAATGTGGCCGTTAATGTTGCCTTAACTTTCTGGGTTTTATGAAATTGAATGAGTTGGCTGATGTCAATGTCGCTGACACCATCTCCATAAGTAAAACAAAAATCATTCTCACCATCTAGATAAGGCATAACACGCTTAAGACGCCCCCCAGTCATAGTGGCTTCGCCTGTTTCTACCAAGGTCACACGCCACGGTTCGGCATTCTGATGATGAACTTCCATACTGTTATTTGTCATATCGAAAGTTACATCAGACATATGCAAGAAATAGTTGGCAAAATACTCCTTGATCACATAACCCATATAGCCGCAGCAGATAATGAAGTCATTGATCCCATGGTGGGAATAGATCTTCATTATGTGCCAGAGGATAGGCTTACCGCCAACCTCAATCATGGGCTTAGGTTTAAGATACGTCTCCTCAGAGATACGAGTACCCAGACCGCCGGCAAGAATGACTGCTTTCATAAGATTATTTCCTCAAGAACTCATTGTAAGTTTTATCTTCTTGTATATCCAATACTGAAAAACCAGAATCTGAGCGATTTCCAAAACAGAATAAATCGCTAGCCCTACGTAGATATCCCCAAGCACCCAACCAATATAAAGAGAAAGAGGGCGATAGATAAGTACAATTACAGCCAGCAATAAAATGTGCTTTTGGGTTCCAAGAACGATAGACGTTGTGGAGGTTGGCGAGTGGAGGAGGGATGCAAAAAGCATTGGCGCTAATACCACAGCCATTTTCCCAGACTGGGCCCAATTTGACCCAAAAATTACAGAGAACAACTTTTCACCAAACAACAATAAAGCTATCAATGGCAATAGGCCGACAAGCGCTAAAATCTTCCAAGTTCTGACTAGCAACGACCATGCAGTATTTGCATCTGGCCATGCAGCAGCAAAACGTTGAAAAAAAACCTGGCCGATAGCCACACCCACAACCGACGCAGGCATCACTAGCACTCGCCAAGCCAAACTAAACTGGCCGGCTTCAGAAGAACCATACCAAGCTCCGATCAGTATTACAGGTAGTTGCAACGTTATGATATCAAGTAGCGCTGTTGGTAATGTGTACATTGGAGTACTTCTATATTTATAAGCCACTGATGAAATAGTTGAGATATTAATTGGGCTTTCTATTGGGAGGTATCTAGCGACGAGCAACATAACCAAGAACATCGAGCCCATCTGGGCAACCAAAAGTCCGTCTTTAAAACTCCAAAACCCCAACAAAATAGATGTACCTACAAAAAAAAAGCTTTGCGCAATGCGCAATTTGGCTATTTTTTTGTATAGCTGAGAGCGATTAAGCCAGCCGAATGCTATTGCGCTTACCGCGGTAGTCAAACCCATAAGGCATGCCCACGGGAACCACGTCTGAAGCACCCCAACTCCTAGTGAATCTCGAACTACATCCGGAAGCACGAATGCGACAACACTAACAACTAGACTCAGACATACGGCTAGTGCAAAGCTCAAAAGCACTAATTGCTTTGACTCGCTACAAGTCTTGGAAACCAAGATATTTACCTCGTAGCGTAGGGTAACGAAAGTGGCAACCACGGCAGAAACAGCGATAAATACTGCCACCATGCCAAATTCTTTTGGTGTGTACAACCGAGAGAGCAATGGTGTAGCTACGACTATGATGAACTGCGCCAGAACTGTCCCTAAAGATAAGGTTGCAACATCCTTAGCTGCACCCTTTCTATTAAGATACCCTTTGAGTTTGTCTAGAAAAATAGTAGGTAAATAGGTATTAAGCATTAAGTCAGCATTAGTCGTGAAGCAGCGCCATAATATAAAAACCTAAAATGTTCTAATTGCTTCAACTACATAATTAATGCTTTCTTCCGTTAGCTCCGGGTATATTGGAAGAGAGAGAATTCTTGATTGATTATTAAAAGCGTTAGGAAAATCTTGTGGTTTATGACCAAGGCGCTCGTAGGCGGGCAGAAATGGAAGCGCTACAGGATAATTAATTACCGTCTGAATTCCTTTAGCATTTAGATGCCGGGCTAATGTATCACGATTATCATGTTTGATAACGTATAAGTGCCAAACATGTTCACAGCCATCCACCGAATCTGGAATTTTAATACCTTCAATAGAAGATAATTCAAAACTGTATTGCTTTGCTCGAGCCTGCCGCTCCGATGTCCATTTCCTAAGATAAGGAATCTTTACTGACAAGATTGCAGCTTGAATGCCATCAAGCCTGCTGTTAATACCCTCTATTTGGTGGTCGCCTTTTTTTACTCCACCATGTCGCGCAAACATGGTCATTTTTTCAGCCAATGCATGATCATTTGTTACAACCGCACCGGCATCCCCCATTGCTCCAAGATTTTTTCCAGGATAGAAAGAAAATGATGCTGCAATACCAAATGTTCCCACCGAACGTCCCTTGTAACGCGCTAAGTGAGCCTGTGCACAATCCTCCAATACCCATAGACCATGCTTATGGGCAATTGCCATAATCAAATCCATATCGGCCGGTTGCCCGTATAAATGTACCGGAATGATACCTACCGTTCTTGATGTAATTTTGCCTTCAATATCACTTGGATCAATCGTGAAGGTATCGGGGTCAGTATCACAGAAAACTACCTTGCCACCTGCTTGCGTGATTGTCTCAGTTGTGGATATCCAAGAATGCGCAGGAGCAATAATCTCATCACCCGCGTTAACACCCAGAGCTATCATTGCAATGTACAAAGAGTCTGTACCATTTGCGCAAGATACACAATACTTTCGCTCCATAAGGTCAGCGAAAGCAGTCTCGAACTTATCAACGTAAGGCCCGCGCACGAATAGGGATCTCTCAATAACATCCGAGATCACCGAATCAATCTCATCTTTAATACTCAAGTATTGTGCATGGAGATCAACAAATGGAATATTATTGCTCATAAATAGCTAGGCCTTAGTTTAAATATTTCTTATAAAGCGCGCAGGGTTTCCAGCATATACGCCAGATTCTTTAATATCCTTTGTGACCACTGATCCTGCCCCGATTATAACGTTGTCGTAAATCGATACTGGCAAAATAGTTGCATTGCTTCCAATTGATACATTGTTTCCAATATTTGTAGGCTGCCAAAGATTTTTTTTTCCTCGTGCCGGCCCACCATTTGAAAACAAGTCATTGATGAACATTACACCATGGCCTATAAAACAATCTTTGCCGATATTTACAAGTTCACAAATAAAAGAGTGGGACTGAATCTTGGTTCCATTTCCAATTATTACGCCCCTTTGTATCTCAACAAAAGGTCCAACAAACGCATCACTACCAATAGAACAGCCGTATAAATTAACTGGCTTGATGACTGTGACATTTTCACCAAAAAACACATCCACTACTCCACAATCATGCATACTTACCTTCATCAAAATGTGCCTCCCAACTTACAATACTTGGGGCGAAAGCGTAAATTAACTTCCTTGCCAGTTTCGATTGATTCATAGATCGCATTAATTAACTCTAAACTTTTACGCCCTTCTAAGCCATCTACAAGATGTCTACGCTTATTCTTAATACAATCAACTACGTGGTCATAATAGGCTTGATGACCAAATCCGTAGACACTTGGGGGATTAACAGAATATTGATCTAATACATCTTCGTCACCCGGCAAGGAATCTACAAAATTCCAGACTTTCATTTTATTTACCGCAAACCCACCAATTTCAACAGATCCTCCTTCACCCAAAATAGATATTGAGCCTTCAAGATCTGAGGGGCGTATAGCAGTAGTAGCTTCAATAATTCCAAGCGCTCCATTATGAAACTTCAGAATCGCAACTGCTGTATCTTCTGCCTCTATTTTTGCCAAAGCAGTTGCACCTCGAGCGAAGACACTATCGACCTCGCCTAGCATCCACTCGAGCAAATCTACATGATGACTGGCTTGGTTGGTAAGGACCCCACCATCCATTGCCCATGTACCGCGCCAGGGCGCCTGATCGTAATACTCTTGAGTTCTACACCAACGAACTCGCACAGTACCCAAAACTAGCTTACCAAACCGACCTTGTTCAACTGCTTCACGTAATTTAACAACGGGCACATTAAATCGATTTTGTTTTATAACAAATAACTTTATTCCTGCATTATCGCAAGCCTTAATCATGGCATCAGCATCAGCAAGCGTAAGGGCCATTGGTTTTTCAACAACAATATGTTTTCCATATTTAGCGAGCTCTACTACGTGGCGCGCATGATTGCCACTCTCAGTCAATACTACAACGACATCAATATTTTCATCTTGCATCATTAAATGCATGTCTACATAATTGGGAACGGAGAATAACTCCCCAATGGACTTAGCTTTAGATTCATCAAGATCGCATACCGCAACTAATTGAGCCCCATTTATTTGCTTCAATCCAAGAAGTTCTGAATGTCTTTTAGCAATACGGCCGCACCCAACTAAGGCAAAATTCAACATTAATAAACTTTCTTATTTAAAAAATATTAGCTCAGCCACAGTGCTTTCAAGCCAAATTCCCAAGCCCCATCGCTTAATCTTCGCCATACAAATCTCTCGTATATACCTTGTTCATAACATCTAGAAGTGCATTAGTTTTACGATTAGCAATAATGATATTCGACTCCCGTTTGAAAGCATCTATTTCGCGGATCACTCGAGAACCATAAAAAATATCTTCTTTTAGCTCAGGCTCATAAATAACCACCTCTATTCCCATCTCCTTGATTCGCTTTAATATCCCCAAAATACTTGAGGCACGGAAATTATCTGATCCCGCTTTCATTATCAAACGATAAGCACCTACGACTTTGGGCTTAAGTCGAATAATCTCATTAGCAATAAAGTCCTTGCGAGTTCTGTTGGACTGAACAATGGCATTAATCAAATTTTGAGGTATATCTTGATAGTTGGCCAATAGTTGTTTAGTGTCTTTAGGCAGGCAATAGCCACCATATCCGAAGCTAGGATTGTTGTAGTGTGAGCCAATACGGGGATCTAGACAAACTCCATCGATAATCTGTTTGCTATCTAAATCATAATTAGCTGCATAGGTATCCAGCTCATTGAAGTATGACACTCTCATGGCAAGATAGGAATTAGCAAAAAGTTTGATAGCTTCCGCCTCGGTGGACCCAGTAAAGAGAGTGGGGATATCGTTTTTAATAGCCCCTTCCTTCAAAAGGTCTGCAAAGATCTCAGCACGCTTAGAGCGCTCACCAATAATAATTCTAGAAGGGTACAGATTATCATATAAAGCCCGACCCTCTCGTAAAAATTCCGGGGAAAAGATCAGATTTTGTGTTTTAAATGCTTCACGCGTTCTTGCGGTATAACCAACAGGTATAGTAGATTTGATAACCATTGTGGCATTTGGATTGATTGCCATCACATCACGAATGATTGTTTCAATCGAACTCGTATTGAAGTGATTCTTCGCTGGATCATAATCCGTTGGGGTCGCAATGATGACATAATCGGCACCTTTAAAAGCTTCGCACTTATCGAGTGTTGCCCGAAAATTTAAAGACTTATTCTTGAGGTAATCCTCAACCTCCGAATCATCAATCGGCGACTCTTGGCGGTTGATCTTTTCAACCCTAGTTGGAATAATGTCAATAGCAACAACTTCATGATGTTGAGATAGTAATATACCGTTAGATAAACCTACATAGCCGGTACCAGCAATAGCAATACGCATTAATTAAAAATCTTTACTAAGTATTTATAAGGTTGATAAAGGCCCATAACAGGCTAAGTCTCACTCGTTCAAACTACTTCCATTATTAATTCACCAAATGAATATGAATTAGTTCACTTCATAAGTATAAATTTCAAGAGAATACGTATTATACCAATTTTTATAATTAATTCAATATTTTATTTTTTCACTAAGAAGTTTTTGATTGCATACCGAATTAATGGTCACTCAATCTCAAAAAGATGCTCAGAAACCTTTTTAATTGCAATAATAAATTAGTTAAATCTACAACTACCCCTATTAGTAAACCAAAAAATTAACCTTTGTACTATCAGGAAAAAAATAAAAAAAATCAGAAAAAATGCCATCATGAAAGTTGCTCTAAGCATATAAAAAAATATAGCGTTTTCAAGTGGTGCATTTACTATATATTGGGATGGGGTAAACGAAAAATAATTATTAAATTTCTCCAGGATCGTCCTCCTTGCATATATATTAGAATGCTTGGTGTGATAAAAAAATTGATTTCTATAATCATAATATTGTTCGATAATTTGCTTGAGATTTGAACCTAGCAATTTATACTCTTTCCATCCGATCAGTTTTTCATCCCAGTAAAGAACCTGCAGTTGTTCTTTACCCCTATCTGTTGAGAGCAATAGACCTAAATCGTGCGTATTAAGGATTCGACCCTCATTATCCCTAAAGGCATAAATCGAAAGAGTGGGATCAGATAAAATCCACTTTTTGCTAGAATTTAGATATATTTCATTAAAGGTATGACCACCCTCATAAATTCTAGAAGGTTTATTAATATCTCTATATACCTGTACTACCCTACTTGGCACTCCATTTTCTTTTAAAAAAAGACTATAGGCTGATGCAATATTAACGCACCAAAGAGATATCTTTTCATCTGATTTTATTAAACTTAAAATTTCAGAAGGCTGTAATTGATCCAGCTGACTACTTGTTGTACCAATTCTGCCATTCAATTTGAATGCAAAATTCCTAAAAATATTTTTCTTTAACCAATCAAAATCTATACTGGAATTACCAACAATCCCTTTATCGTTAAACCATTCATCATATGGAATAACTTCTAATGAAGAAATATCCTTTGAATATATTTCAGTGTTTCCATTATTTAGGCCAGAGTAGCCCTGCGATTTTAAAAATTCCCCCGGAGCATGATTTATATGAATTTTATATCCATCTAATTCTATTTCATGTCTTTGGACTCCAAAATTATTTTCATCTAAAATAATATTTATTTTTCTATTGATCCTAGGGTGCCAGTTTTGCAATTCAATATAAACAACTCGATTCTTTAATGTCGCATTTATTATCCGTATACTTAAAGGATACATATCCTGTACACTTCCATATTTTGCGTTTGCGAATAAGTCTACTTTTTTAAATTCTAAAAAACAAAAAAATAGTACGTCTATGGTCAGTAGGCAAATAAGAATTAACAATACTTTTGAGGAAAGTAGATGAAGATAGCGTGACAATGTTGATAAGATTTTTATAGTTTTATACACATCGAGCCTAATCCTGCTAAAAAGAAAGACTGCACTTAAAATTACCCTCATTTACTCTGTTAAAGAAAGTCTTTCTCGTCCAGTTGGCATCTAATTGAGGCTTTTGGAAAAGTATATAAAATATCTTAAACTTATTGTTAATTTAAACCCGCCTTGGCTAATTTATTAAGTAAACCCATTTACTTATGCGTTCAAATAATAAGGTTAGCAACAGATATTGCCAGCGAAGGTGAAGTGGTCCACTTTCCGCCAAAAATATTAATAAGTTTATTTTCTTTTTCAATAAAAGCCTCACGACTCAAAGCGCTTTTTTTCACCGCAGATTTGAAAAGAGGTCTTACCCCAGAATATTTTTCCACAATATCAGATGATAAAATTTTTCTACGAAAATTAACATTAATAACATCAAGCAAATATTTTTCCTCCCTTAGGGAGCACTGGTTTGCTTCTTCCAATGAATGACTAATTTCCGTAGTGCCTAGGAGCATTCGATTACCTATTGGTAACGCAAAAATAATTCGTCCATCTTCGGAGTTTTGCAAAACAAAAGATGAGTTTATTTTTCTATCAACAATTAGATGACTTCCTCGAATCAGCTCCAGGTCATGTGCACATTTAAGATTGCTTGCATCTAACAACCGCTTTACCCATGGTCCTGCAGCGTTAATAATCACATCAAAATTCATTTGGCACCCCTCTTCCAAAAAAAGATTTCCATTAGCATCAAATCGCGAGATAGGGGTATCTTCCCTGATCGTGACGCCACTGGCCAAAATTTGACTTTTTAACCAGCATCCTAAACCAACATCATTCATTTGAGCATCAAAATAACTAACGGCACCTTGCAAACCTGTCTCCTCAAGTTCCGGAGCCATCTTCAAGATTGCTTTAGGGGTATGCCATAGACTGGGACCTAAGGAATTTTTAAAGGCTAAGTATTGATAACCCTTTACTCCTGCATATAGCATTAGCTTTGACCTCGAGCGCCCCTTGTAAATAGGCAAAAAAAATCTCGTCGGAAAAACAAAATCAGAGGCATTTTTTAACCACCAAGCCCTATCTTGCAAAGCCTGATGCACTAATGAGAAATGACCATGCTCTAGATAGCGAATGCCACCATGAATTAACTTGGAGGTAGCTGAGCTAGTTTCAGAAAATAATTTCTTTTGCTCAAATAAGGAAACTCGATTCCCTTTTTTTGCGACCTCCCATGCCACCATTACCCCATTCACCCCACCGCCAATAACAGCTACTGACTTCACAGGAGATCAGCAAATAATTGCAACATAAGGAATAAACCTGCTAAAGCCCGATCCCAAACCTGTACTCCCGCTACTTGCTGACGACCCTTAGTCTTACTGCTGAGAATGTTCGTATTAAGCAAGTGGTCTTGGTCCCGTCTTTTCACACTGAGCCCTAAGTGCTTCTAGCTTCGCTTTTATTAAAGATTCTGCTAAAGAAGATTTGACTCAGTGTAACTAGGACCCCAAAAAATAGCGCCAGGGCTAAACTAATGAGCCCCGTCTTTTTGAGTTGTGTCCTGCCAGGATTGATCGACTGTGGCTGATTAATCACAGTAAAGAGCATTCCCGAGTTGCCGACGAAGTCTTTTTGGGAGTTGATCTGGATCCGAGTCACGATGCCAATCACACTGTTTAGCTCGACAAAGATGTTGTCTAACATTCCTTGGTACTGTTTCTTGGTGACGTCCGTAAATTGGTTACTTTTAGAGGCCATCGCTAAGCGTCTCTCTAGTTTTTGGATCTGCAGGTCTAGGTCACTGGCTTCGTTTTCCATCGCGATTCGGTCCGTAGTCAGCTTTTGGCGGTACTCGGCATCCTTTGCCTGACCCGCTAACGCTAACAACTTAGAAATTGCGTCCCCATCAATTTGTAGACTAGATCCATCACCGCCATTATTACTCCTACCCCGATCTCCAGAACCATAGGCGGTGGACTTGTTGACGTTGTTGCTGTAGTCAGCCAGAGCCCTTCCATAGGTCTTGGCCTTTTCTAGGAGGAGTTCTTTATAAGCGCGTAACTCTTTTAACTTGTACTGGGTTTCTAGTACTTCCCAGTCAGAAGGTTTGGTGCTGATCGCCACAAAGGCGTCAAGCCGGTCGACCTGGAATGTGGAGATCTCAGTCAACTTGGCATAGACGCCCGAGAGATTAAGGTTGGTTTGAGAGTCTCGATAGGCGTTGCTGTTTGGATCTGCTCGCATGGAACGGATAATTGCCTGGGCCTTAAAGATAAAGTCGTTGAGGTAGTTGAGGACCACGTAGGGTGGCTGTGCTTTCAT